>JAABUN010000034.1_pt1 | contig 305645 bp, 282 predicted proteins | sample 5559311 | NCBI WGS metagenome assembly JAABUN01 (sample SAMN10711877, study PRJNA513370) | rock metagenome | isolation source: Antarctica rocks | place: Antarctica: Victoria Land, Siegfried Peak sud | reverse complement strand
ATGACGAGAACGCTTCCGCGACCCCTCAGACGGCTGTCATCGTGTATGCGGTTGTCGAACGCGGGGGACCGGCAAATCCTGCCCGCGTCGGTAGTGGTCTCAGTTTACCATGCTGCTGAGAACGTGCATCTCCTCTGTGTAGTCCTGTTCCCTTGTTCCAGATGAAACCCATGGTCTCGTTATTGGTGGGGACGCCATACATCTTGTCCTCCCACGTGACGGATTTCAGGGCACCTGGCCAGAAGAGATCGGCCTTGTAGCCGAAGTCTTCCAGCTTGATCTCTTTCAGTTGACCGCGCGCGGCGAACTCGACACCCCACAGAATCGGCATTCTGGCGACATCGGGAGCGGCGCCGCCAGTTGCTGACGTGCGGATCTTGTCGAGGAGATCGTTGTAGCCGACGTTCTGGAGGTTATCGCCGCTGGTCATCGGAATTCCGGGATAGGTCTTCTTGAAGGCTGCCCAGAATTCGCCGTCGATCTTCTTTTCGATATCGGATGTCGCCTCCGTGGGTCCGACATACCAGTAGGAGGCCTTGCCGGCGTAGTCGAGAGGAACGATCTTGGCGACCTCGGCGGCTGTGTCGACCTCGATCGTCCCGGCAATCTTGGTGATTTCCTCCGGACTCCACTTGGCAGGATCCACGCCAGTCTTGCTGGAGGCGTCCTGGGCAAACGCGAGCCCGGGGGTTCTCGCCAGTATGGCCGCGAGGGCCGCTGTGGAGAGTCCCGCCTGGAGGAGGCGACGCCTGCCCATCGAGTTTTGCAGGATGGCTCGATAATCCTTCGACTCGTGCGTGAGGTCTGACATGACATGCTCCTTACGATACCGACGGAACGTATAAGAGGATCGAAGACCCATGACCCTGAATAACGCCGTTGAAGACGTACATCCCGCTCACGGATGCGCCATCGCTGGTGCACGGCAAAGCAAGGATGCGAGTCCCCGGTACGGCTGAACTGGAAACCGACCATGTCGCAAATGTGTGATGTGTTGTACGTGCGTTCATGCAACCACGAATTGGCATGAGCTGTCAAGCCCTAGTGCGATACGCATGTGTTTGAGTCAGGTTGGATGGATATGGAGAGGTAACCGAGACGATGATCGGTAACCGTATGGAGCAGACGTATCGAGCTACTAGTAGTGGCCCACCTTGTGGGCCACTACTCGGAAAACCATCAAGAAGCAGAAGATGGGAGATGGGGTGGGTCTGCGGTCGATCAGGCGGGTCCGATTTTGAGTCCCGCGATCAGGGCATTGCGCTCAGCGATCTGATCGTTGAACTGGCTTTCAGGCACGATCTGCATGAAGAGCAGCGTCGAGGACCCCGGTTCGAGCACAAGGCATTTCAGATAGCGAGCCATCGGTGTTCCGTCGGCTGCGCGGTAGGAGTAAACCGCATAGGCATCGGTCGCAGTGGATCCCGCCACTGGCGTCCCTTTGCGGTTTTTGGCCGGTGACACGTTCATGACCCCTCCTTCACGTTGAAGGCCCGCCGCCGCGTCCGCGACGCAGGCACCGACATCGTCACCGTAGGCGGTCCCGGCGACCAGGTAGACGTCGCTCGTTCCATTTCCGAATCGCGCGAAGCTGCGGTTGTTCGAGACGCCTTGCTGAACAAGCTGCCACTGTTTCGGATCCCAGGAAATCGAATAGGGATAGGTGGTATCGGTAAATCTTGATGCGACTGGAGGCGTGGCAGCTTCGGATGATGCTGCGAGCGTAGGAAGAATCACTGCCGAGGTGGCTGTCGGCAACGTTGCCCGAGGCGACGGTGTGGGAGCCTGAGTGGGGCTTGGAGCCGGCGTGACCGTTGGCGACGTTGACATGACTACGGGCGACACCGGGAGGGGCGTTGCCACAGAAGACACCTGAGATGCTGCTGTCGGTGAGGATCCGATCGTCGGTTCAACCGGCGAGAGATCGGCAGGAACGATGATCGGGTTGCAGACCGACGTGATCTGAAGACATCCAAGTTGAGCCTGGGCGAACTGTTGCAAGGCTGTTGCTGGTGGAAGCTGTTTTCCAACGAGATCGATGCTGAAGGTATATTGCCCCGTCTGCGCGGTCAGCTGGCGAACCTGCAACCCCCCCTCTGTCCGATACGTCAGGGCAGTCGAGTTATCACCGAATGTCGATGCACTTGCATCTACCGCGACGTCAGAAGTGCCCGGCACGATTCGTTGGCGGTCTGCCGATTCGTACACCCAGCTGGACGCACTGTCATAGGCATCGAAGCCGGAGATCTCAACGGTCAACGCAATCCCGGAAGTTACGGATGGGATCGCCATCTGCTCGCGATATCCGATCTTGACGGAGGAATAGGCCTGTTGGCGATTCTGATAATCCGGCCCCGATTCGCCGCTCAAGCGAATAGCCTGGCCGCCACTCACCGTATAGGCCGCGATCGAAGGGTCGACATTCTGAAGACGAATTGTCTTGAAACTGATTTCTGGCGTAGAACCAGTGGTCACTATCGCCATTTTCTGGATGAGCTGGTTGGCGACAGATTCGATCTGCTGCCGAGTGTCGATGGTCGCGTCTTTCGTGCCGATCGAGACTACACCGACAAGTCCGCCCGAGCGAAATGCCATCCGTATGGTCCGCATAATGCCGCCAGACCCCTCGTCGCTGGTAAAGGTGACGAGTTGCGACTCGTCAGCGAATGTCGTTGCATTGGGGACAAGCGACATGCTCGAATCCGGGCGATCTGTCAGTGCGCGATAGAAGGATGTTGCAGCCCCGAAGGAATCCGTCTCATAAACGGTAGACGACACGACACGATAGGCATTCGGCGACCCGGAGCCGGGAATGTCGAGTGTCAGAGTGTAGGCCAAGGTGAAATCATTGTCCGACGTGATTTTCCGCGAGGCGTCCGCGGATTTCCTGAATGACCAGGCGATAAGACGGGAAGCGGCTGCTGCATCGAGATAGCGCCCTTCGCGGATGGTCGACGGACCCACGCCGAGAATAGCCAGGTCCAGCGGATTGATCGCTATTGCAGCGAGATCAATGCCTGACACCCCGCTGTCCTGCGCCTCAACGTTCGCAATGCCTTGCAGCGTCCACGACAATGTGGCGAGCATGAAGGCAGCAAAAACAAGCACCGGTGTCATGCGCGATCTGGAGATTGACAGCGACATATTTGAACTCTTCCGATTGACCCAGGGCACCGATCGATCCTGGCGATTCTTGACTTGGCAGCGCTACGGGGCCGGGGAAATGCGCAGGCCACGGATGAGAGATGTGTGCAGTTCGACCTGGTCGTTGGATGACTGTCGGGTCACGATCTGCACCATCATCAGCGTTGGCTCGCCGGGCACGAGGACGACACATTCAACGTAGCGGACTGAGGGTATTCCGTCGACCGTCGTGTAGGTGTAAACCGAAGACGCAGACTCCTTGCTCGGTCTGGCGACGGGAGTGCCTTTCGAACCGATCTCAGGCGCGACGGCGGTTACTCCGGGTTCTTTCGAGAGAGATCGCTCGCCATCCTTGAGGCAGGCATTGATGTCATCGTTGTACGATTTCCCGGCGATGAAGTAGACGAGGCTCACCTTGTTCCGGAAGAGGACGTAGCTGCGATTGTTCTGATCCGCCTGCTGTGCGATTGACCATTTCGATTGATTGTAGGAAATCGTGAACGGGTAGTTCTCATTTCGGTAGACGGCGGCGGCGGGAGGTTCCGGTGTCTCCACATCCATGGCCGACGTTGAGAGAGGAGAAGCAGCGGAGGTGTTTTCCGCGGTGGCAGAGGCCGTTACTGGAGACGGTGCAGGACATGCTGTCTGAGTCGAAATGGTGGCTGCAGAAATCACCGTTGCGACGGTGCGCTCGACCGGCGTCGACGAGGCAGGGATGATCGTCGCGAGTGCCGGAGGCGAGCCAGCCCTGAGCTCGGCAGGAATAGCGAGAGGAGCGCAGGCCGTATTGCTGGTCAGGCACGCGACCTGAACTGCCGCGATCCGTTCGAGGGCAGATGCGGGTGCTGCCGCCCTGCCTCTCAGTTCGAGCGTCAGTACGGTCTGGCCCGATAAGATGGAGGTCTGATTTGCAAAATTGCCATCATTCCGCTGGTAACTGATGGTGGTCGACGCATCGCCGATCGCAGGAGCGTCCGCAGCCGCGACAACCTCGGAGACTCCCACGAGGCGCTCGACGCGAGGTGCGGCATCGGTGAATCGCACATTCGCGCGCTCGACTGTATCGAACGTCACGAGAGCAGTCGCGAGCGTGTACGATGATCCTGCCTTCCCGAAATCGATGGTCTGCCGGTAGTCTGACTGAACCCCAGCATCCTCTGCAGTACGGGTCTGGAATGCCGCGTCGGATTCCTCGGAGAAGCGCAGAATCTCTCCGTACGCAGCCGCGTAGGTGGCGCTGACAGGAGCGACATTCTGGAACCCGAGGAAGCGATAACTCAAGCCGGGAGCGCTGCCGCTCTGGACGATGCCGACTTTATCCAGAAGCCGAAAACCAAGCGACGTCGTCAGCCCAGCGACATCGACCGGCACCGAGCGCGCCGTGAAGAGCACCCAAGCAAAGACATTTCCCGTGCGGAAGGTGAGCATGGTTCCTTGAGAGGAAGGGCTCTCGTTGCCACCGGCCGCAAAGCTCACAAGCACCGATGCATTCCCTACCTGTTCGGCATCGGGAATCATTATTGATCCTGACATGCTTTTGAGCGAATCGAAGAGCCCTGTGGCCGCTGCATCGTCCGGAAGTTCAAGGATGGTCGATTGTATGAGGCCATTCAATTCGGAGCCAATGGCGCCTGGTGGGGTCAGGTTATCGTTCGTGAGGGTATAACCCTGGATGAAGCCGGGCGTTGCGAGGACGGGTTCCACTGCAGCGGGTGGTCGGTTGTAGATCTCCGAGATCAACCTGGCGGCGGCGGACTTGTCGAGATAGCGGCCATCACCGATGCCGTAGGGTTGCAAGCCGAACGCAGCGATATCGAGGGGATTCAGCGCGATCGCCGCCAGATCGACCGGAGGAACCGGGACAGTGGACGCATCCTGAGCCGAGACGGTGTCCACCAGCGGACGCAGTGTCAGGAGCATAAGGCAAACCAGCGCCATACATCGTCGAAGTCGCAGGTTTCGAGCTTGCATGTCATTTGGCCCCGTTTTGAGATGGAGAACGATGTCCTCCCTCATGCAGGAGGACATCGCGTTCAACCAGCTTGAGATGGTCGAACTGCCGCGGGAGACAGAATCACGCGTGCGTTGAGATTGGCCCTTCGGAGGTGTCGTCTTCGAGACCGCTGCCGCAAAGCGTGGCGATGTCCGAGAGTTGATCGCGGAACCAGACCGATACGTCGTCGGATTCGACCGCTCTCCGCAACTGGTGGGCTCGTCGTTGGCGTTCCTGGATGGGCATCGTGATCGCCTGGAAAATGGCTTCGGCCGTGCCCTCGACGTCTGTCGGGGCGATGATGAGCGCCGCGTCACCGAGTTGCGCGGCGGCACCCGCCCCCTCGGAAAGCACGATCACCCCGCTCCGCTCGTTGATCAGGGCGCCTTCCTTTGCGACGAGGTTCATACCATCGATGATCGAATTGACGAGCAGAATGTCATACCACTTCATCGCGGCGAGCACGCGCGGATAGCTTTCACCCATGATGACCTGGATTGGCTGCCATCCGGTCTCGACGTTCGAGTATTTCGCATTGATCCGCCCAACCGTTGCGCTCATGTCGTCGAGGTAGTTTCGGTACTCGGCCACATCCATGCGGGACGGTTGCGTGACGGCGATGAAGTTGACGCGATTCTGATATTCCGGATGCGATTCCAGGAAGCGATCGAACGCGAGGAAGCCGCGAACGATGTTCTTGCTCGGCTCGGCGCGATCGATACGGAGGATGGTGTATTCGTTCCAATGCGAAGGCAGATACCGCTCGTAGGCGCGTGCTTCCTGGCTGTATGCCGTCTGTCGCACGGATTCGACATCGATCGAGATCGGATAGGCGCGTACCTGCGTCATCCGCCCGTTCGACGTCACTTGGCGTGTCGCGTAGTCGATCGAGCAACCGGGGACATAAGCCTCACAGGTGTACATAAAGCTGCGAGCGTGGTCCGGTGTCTGGAACCCAACGATATCGCAGGCGAGCAGACCCTCGCAGATCGTGCGTCTCATCTCCATCGGGAGCAGGCGCCAGTAGTCTGGATCGGGCCACGGGATGTGGATAAAGTGCTGAATGATGGCCTGGGGTCGCTTCTCGCGGATCATGCGGCCAACCAGATACAGCTGGTAATCCTGTAACATGATGACCGGTTCAGCCGCTGCTTCGGCCTGCTCGCAGGCAATCAGGACTTCGTCGGCGAATTCCTGATTGACGACCACGTATCCTTCGCGCCAGGCTTTCCAGGTTTCGTGCGTGATATCGGGAGAGCGCGGAGTGTCCCACAGGTAGTGCTGCAGAAACCAAAGGAGCGGGTTGCTGATGACGTTGTAGTACTGGTGATAAGCCTCGGTCGAGGGCATAACGAACCGAAGCTTGAAACGGGCTTCCGGGGAATCCGTGATGAACGTCTCGCCGGCTTCCACTGCCATCTGGGCGCGATCGCGATCGCCATCGTTCATGGCGGCGGCGATCCAGATGGCCTGATGGTTCTTGAGAACGCTGCGAACCGCCGTGACCAGGCCACCACTTCCCTGACGAGAGGTAAAGGATCCGTCGCTTCGTCGCGTGAACGTGACGGGACCACGATTGGAAGCAACCAGCAATGGCCGGGTCGCGAGGGTTTCATCGACCAGGCGCTGCTTCTGAAGCAGCAAATCTCCGCTGTCATTTTCGGTCACGAGGTGCATCCCGGATGTCGTCGGCATGGTGGTGATCTCCTGACGTATCGGAAACAACCGGCTCTTTCCTGTCGAAAGAGTGTTCTTCCATGGGCTGGAAACTTCTTGCGCGCTTTATGACGCCGCTTCGTTGCGAGCGTGAGATCGTCCTGCTCGAGGTGGTACGCGCCAAGAATCATGACGATCGCGGCTCGATGACGTCGAGTAGCGTCCAATCCTGTCGTCGCGGCGAATCCGCGTACCGTCGATCCTTCTGCACGATATATTCCTACACCATCCAATTTTACACCAGTCGTTGATCGCCCGATGAAAAAGCGGTTGCGCCTCGGGCGCAACCGCTTTTTCATATCACTGGTTTGGAATCGACGCTGATCAGCGCTGCACGGGGTACCCGACTTCACGCAAGGCCGATTCGATCTTGCCGAGGGAGATCACCTCTTCGTCGAACTCGACATCGACGGATTTTGTGTCTTCCGATGCCGATGCACTGGTGATTCCATCGAGGCTACCCAGCGTCTCCTGAATCGTCTTGACGCAATGACTGCAGCTCAGGTCAGGGGTCTGCAGTGTGACCTGGCGCAGGTTCTGGATGTCAGAGATGTCGCTCATGATTCGTGTTCTCCTAAATGGTTGTCTGGACGCAAGACGACCAGCATACATCGCCTCTCAATCATATCTGTATTATACCCCATCAGGGTATGTCGTCAACCGCTGCTCGTGAGCGCCGTCTCGACCTTGCCGAGGTCGTGCAGGTCCTCCTTCAGGTGCTCGTAGAGGTGACGATAAATGGCATATATCTGATCGTAGACAGCAGTGTTCGCGGGATTCGGCTCAATGACCCGCTTCGCGCGAACCCACACCTGCAATGCAGCCTCGCGTTCGAGCAGGCCAGTGGCGAGCCCCGCCAACAGGGCATCGCCATACGAAGCACCCACCGTTCGTTCAGGCAGTATCTGCGCCACGCCGGTGACATCGGAGACAATTTGAGTCCAGATGTCGCTCTGGGCACCTCCGCCGACTGCGACGAGTCGCCTTGGAGCAGCGTTCATCTCAGATATCACATCGAGGTTGGTACGGAGACCGAACCCGATTGCCTCAAGCACCGATCGATAGAGATGGCCTCGGGTGTGCCGAAGCGTGAGACCGGCGAACACCCCGCGAGCGTCCGGATCGTCGAGTGGCGTTCTCTCACCCGCGAAGTAGGGAAGGCAGACGAGGCCAGCTGAGCCTGGCGGGACGTCTGCCGCAAGTTCCGCGAGTTGCACGTACGCATTCGCGCCGCCCGCGTTCGCCCTCGCGAGTTCCACGCCACCCAGCTGGTCACGGAACCACGCGGTGAGGAGACCGGACGACGTGATGCTCCCAGTGACCGCATGCCGATCGGGCAGGCAGTAGGCGGCCGTCCACATACGGCGATCGGGGTGCGGACGCTCGACGAGATTGATCAGGAAGAGGGTGCTTCCATACATGACCATCATGTCGCCTGGATCGACGACACCGACGCTGATTGCCTCGGCAGCGGCGTCGATCGTCCCCGCGGTGACGGGAGTGCCCATCGCAAGGCCGGTCTCCTCAGCTGCGGCGGCAGAGACGGTCCCGGCAATCTCGTCGGCATCAAGCAACCTGGGGAGCTTGTCGAGACCGATCACCTGATCGCTGAATCGAGCGTCCCACGAGAGTTTGCGGACATCGAAGAGCGGGACATAATACGACGCTGTATGGCGATCCATCACGTGTTCGCCCGTCAGGCGCAGCACCATGTAGCCACTGGCAGAGTGGATTGTTGCGGTTCGTGCAAAGATTTCCGGTTCATGTTCCCGAAGCCATCGAATCTTGGGCCCTACCGCCTGAGATGTGAGCGCCATCCCGTTGAGTTCGAACATCGCGTCCGCGCCGTAGTGGTCTTCAAGCCAGTCGATCTCTGTCTGTGCCCGGCTATCGATGCCATAGAGAATCCCGGGACGCAGTGGGCGGTTGGTGTCGTCGACCGGCAACATGCAGGGACCAATCGCACTCACCGCGATGCCGCCAACATCGGCTCCGTTGTAGTCGCCTGAAAGCAATTTCCTGCAGATCAGGACACATTCACCCCACCAGATCTTGTCCGCATCATGCTCCGCCCATCCGGGACGAGGGAAGCTCGTGTCGTGCTCGATGATCGCCGAGGCGAGCACGTCGCCGTCGGTGGTGCAGAGAACGCCTTTGGAGCTCGACGTTCCGATATCGATCCCGAGCAGCAGTGATCCGGACATGCGCATCTACCCCCTGCCATACCGTCGAATCGTTACAACCATCGCTGCATGACCGTGACCGGTGATTTTTCATACCCGATATGCTCGTAAAAGGACACGACGCCGGTGTTTGCGGGACGCACCATGAGCTGCACCTTACGGACCCCATGGGAGCGCAACCATTCCTCGCCGGCCACCACGATCATTGCGCCGAATCCCTCACCCTGATGGTCCGGCGCGACCGCGACATAGTAGAGCCAGCCCCGGTGACCATCGTGACCGACCATCACCGAGGCAACGATCCGGTTGGCGACGGTCCCGACCAGCACTTCGGCATCGAGGCTGGACTGCGCGAAGGCGATATCGGTAAGCGGTGGGTTATGAGGCACCACGAGCCCGCAGGAATGCCACAGCTCTACAAGTTCTGGTTCTCGATCTGCGACAAGAGGGCAGATCTGGGGGCCCGTCATGGCTCAGACCGGCACGATCAGCGTCTTGAGGACATCGCCGCTGAGTGCCTGCCTCATCGCCTCGTCGAAGTTCGTCAACGGATGCGCCTCGGCGAGCAGCGGCTTCACGTTCACCGAGCCATCGACGATCGCCGCGATCGAAGGTGCGTATCCGCCGGGCCCGAGATGACTGCCATGGATATTCAATTCCTTGGAATCTCCGATGATCGTCCAGTTGACCGTGGTTGGCTCGTTGAAAACACTGAATTCGACGAATGTCCCCAGTTTGCGGATCATCTGCAGCCCCTGCTGAACTCCGGCCGGGTTACCACTCGCCTCGATGTAGACGTCGCAACCGTACCCGTCCGTCAGATCCAAGACCTGTTGAACAGCGTTGCCTTCGGTCACGTCGATGACGATGTCGGCGCCAAACTGCCTGGCGACATCCAGCCGGTACGGTTTCGTATCGAGCGCAATCAGACGAGCGGGCTTGCGCAGCTTCGCGATCTGCAGCATGCAGAGGCCGATATTGCCAACGCCGCCGATAACGACGGTATCGCCCTCCCGGATGTCGCCGCGTTCGACGGCGTGCCAGGCACACGCCATCGGTTCGATGTAGGCGGCCTCGGCATCGGTGACGACATCCGGCACCTTGTGCACTATCGAGTTCGCGTCGAGACGGTTGAAACGGGCCATGCCACCGTTGGTCTGACGCTTGAATCCGTAGATCCAGTGGCGGCGGCACATCCAATAGTGGCCGTCCAGGCAATAGCGACACGCGTTGCAGGGAACGATCTGTTCGGCAACGACCCGATCACCTATTTCGACGTCCCATTTTTCTCGCGCGCCGGCACCCAGCGAGACGACCCGGCCTGCGTATTCGTGCCCGGCGATGACCGGTCCGTCAACAAACCCACCGGAACCGTTCTCGCCCCAGAAGAGCGGACCTCCCAGCCAGCACTTCATGTCGGAGGCGCAGATCCCGATCGCACCGACTTCGATAACCAGTTCTCCGTCACCCGCTTGCGGGACTGCAACCTCCTCCACACGGTAGTCGCGTGGTCCGTACGTGACGACAGCCAGCATTGATTCACTCATGTCTTGTGTGCTCCATCGACCGATTGCGGGATGCTCGTTCCTGTCGTGTTCGCCATAGTATCGGATATTGTCACGCGCAGCGCGAGACGCACCACATCTGTGCAAAAAATGACTCCGAACGGCTTCCGAGGTTGCCGGGAGCCGCGGCGACCGCGCACAATCGTCTTTGGCGTTCGTCGCATGATGCTGGCGTACGATTCCCTTTTCGCTATGCAGGAGATCTTCATGCTCCCTGGAGTCGACCTCGAGAGCTTTATTCGGACTGTCGGTTACGTCGGCATGTTCGCGATTATTTTTGCGGAGACCGGCTTGCTGGTGGGGTTTTTTCTACCCGGTGATAGCCTCCTGTTCACAGCCGGATTCCTTGCTTCGCAGGGATATCTAGACATCTCGCTGCTGTTGCTGGTCTGTTTCGTCGCGGCAGTCACCGGGGATGCAACGGGGTACGCAATCGGCCGCAGGTATGGTCGACGTCTCTTCGAGCGCGAAGATTCCAAATTGTTCAAGAAGGAATATCTGCTACGAGCCGAGCAGTTCTTTGCGCAACACGGGGGCAAGGCCGTCATCCTTGCCCGTTTCATCCCGATCGTGCGGACGTTTGTTCCAGTTGTGACAGGAATGGGGTCGATGGAATATCGACGGTTTGCCATGTTCAACGTGGTCGGGGCGCTGTTGTGGGCGGTTGGCGTCACGCTGGCTGGATATTTCCTCGGCAGTACGATCCCGAATATCGATCGCTACCTGCTGCCGATCATCTTCCTGATCCTTGTGGTTTCCATACTCCCGCCGGCCATTCACATCTGGCGTGAGAATGGCGATCAGATCAAGGCGTTCGTCCGCACAAAACTGGCTGAGCGCAAGGCTCGCTCGTGAGCTCGGCGATCATCCGGCCCCGGCTTCCGCGACCAGCCTCGCTTACCTCCACTCCCGTTGAAGAGCTTGTCGAGGAAGCACATCTGGTCGCTACATCCGTGAATCACGGCACGTTGAGGATTCTCGACGTGCCACAGGCGACGATCCAGCAGTCGTCGTTCATGACGGTGGAGCTTGCGGGCGCGGACATGACGGGCCTGACTGCCGTCGATTGTCGCTTCGACGCGTGCGATCTGTCGAACACCACGATCTCGAATGCGCGTTGGACGCGCGTCGAAGCGACGGGATGCAAACTGTCTGGCGCACTCCTGAACCAGACCCTGCTGCAGGATGTCCGGTTTCTCGAATGCCGGGCGGATTACGCCCAGCTTCAATCGATCACGTCCCAGCGTGTTGCGTTCGAGGATTGCAGCCTTCATCACGCGTTCTTCAACAACGCGGATCTTCGCGGGGTGAGCTTCATCAGCTGCGATCTCAGTAAGACTGATTTCTCGCACGCGATGCTGGAGGGTGTCGATCTTCGCGGCTCCAACCTCGAGGATATCGTGGTCACCATCGATCAGCTCCGGGGCGTGACCGTCACATCCGACCAGGCGCTGTACCTCTGTGGCCTGGTGGGACTCCAGATCGACGACTCGGCGCCCTCGCTGGGCTGAGCCATCGATAGGTCTCCGGGGATAACATTCACTCTCCAAAGCAGCGCATCCTGATTCGGAAGGCGCAAGCGCCGTTTGATCCAGTGTTCATTCGATACCGATGATAAGGGGGATCAGTGACGGCGATGTGAAGAGGGGACCTTCCCGGTCAATGTTCTGACCGGATGCTTGCTGATACTGACCGGGATGGGACATATGATCCTGATGAGATCACTGTCTTGAAGATGATCGCGGGAGTTGGCGACATCAGCAATGGCAACATCCGCATTTGCACTGAATTCGCGATCTGCACCGATCCGAACGTCGTGAATGGTTTCGATTCAGCGTGTGGCGAAGCGATAATGTGTCACCTTGATTCAGGCGATTGGATTAGGGGAATCTCAACCAGCCACAAGACGTGAAATGCAGAAAGTAGCCCAGAAAGCTACGTTGATTCTTATCGCGCAGGATGGACAATAGGTGGCCGTCCGTGGAATAAGGGAACGGCAAAGCGACGCGCACTTCAGCAGGCGATATTCTCTGACACATTCGTCAACGAATCGAACCCTTATGCGAGAAGCAACTCGAACCTGGATTTCATCTTTCCATATCTGGGTATACTTTACTTTTCAACTGATCTGGCGTGGATTTGTTACCGCATTCTCATTGATCCGGGAATACAGGTTGAATAAACACATCCATAGTCGCGAGTTCGATCGAGGAACGTCGACGTGATCATGACGCGGCCGTGGCTCTTCCGCACATCGATGGTTGTGTCGGTTTTTGTCATGCTGCTTTTGGTTGCCTGTGGATCGGGTACATCAGTGCCTGCCGAGGCAACTCACGCGGTCCTTCCCTCGGCTACGCCGCTTGTTTCCCCCGCTGCGTCTGCCATTCTCGTGTCGCCTCCAGTCACAAGCGCGGCAACATCCATCGTCCCTGTCACCTCCGAAACCATTCCTGCCACGCCGTCGAAGCCACAGGCAACGCCGTCACCAGCCCCAATTGCCTTCGTGAACTCGCCTGAGCAGCAGCGTGGAAATGCCCTCCTCCTCGATGAAGAGGGTGTGTATGGATTTGTCGTGCTGGAAGCCGACGGAACGGTTGTGGTTTCGTTCAACAGCACGACACCGTTCATCACGGCCAGTCTTTACAAGCTCATCGTGATGGCCGATATCTACCAACGCATCGAGCAGGGTGTGCTCGACCTCGATCAGCTGGTTGAACTCGATGGCGATCAGTTCGATGAAGACGGCGATATGTATTTTTCGTGGGACGATGCCGGGACCGCATTCCCACTCAGTGAATACCTTTTTGCCGTCGGATCGTATTCCAGCAATGCGTCTGCCCGGACTCTCCTCACCTTCACTGATCCCACCGCACTTCGCGCGACGGCCGCGGCGATCGGGATGGATCACACCTATCTCTTCGTCGACCCGACGCAGCTGTCCTTCTGGCCACCGAAGGCAGCAAGTGATTCGACGAAAGCGGATGTTGACCTGGCCCGTGCGTACCTCGAACAGAGTGCGATCGATGGACCCGTCAATATCACAACGCCAATGGATATGGCGCGGTATCAGCTGGCGCTGCTGAACGGAACGCTGATTTCTCCCTGGGTCAGCAAGCAGATCGTGGGCATTCTCGAAGACCAGTTGATTCGCGATCGCATCCCGTTCTTTCTTGGCGATGACGTGCGAGTGATCAACAAGCCCGGCAATCTTGAAGACGCCGTGAACGATGTTGGAGTCATGTACTTGCCGAACGGTTCCCGCGCGGTGGCACTTCTTTCGGAAGATGTGCCAAACGACGATCGAGCCACGGCCGTGTTGCAACGGCTGGCGTTGATAGCTACCGGCTCGACGACGATCCCGCCAGTTCCTGAAACACCAGACACCTGAGACGCAAGGAATACGCGCGAGGCGGACGTGCGCCCCACCTCTCGTCGATCCCGAAACGCGAAGGAGGGTGGACTTCTTCCCCGGCGGAGCCGGGGAAGGTGTGCCCCATAACTCATCGTCGACTATCTGGAATCCACCCATGCGGTTGAGCGCGATCAGCGAAAAGTGCAGACAGCGTTCGTTTTGGAAATGGCAGATCGAGATTCTGTAAGCAGGTTCTCAAAGTTGATCAGCGAGTTCCAATTGGCCGATCAACATGTCGACCCGCTGCAGTACGCGCTCTACCTGTTCAGTGGACAAGAACCTCAGATAGTTTGGCCAAGCTACCAGCCAAGACCTGAGTTCCGCCCAGGTGATAGCTCTGACGAGCTGCTCGAAGGTTATCTGGACTCCATCCCCGGTCATCAAGCCGACACCATATGCCTGCACCATTGCGTCATATGGCGGAGATGTATCAGCCGCCACGAACGCTCGCTGCCAGAAGAAAGTGAGATCATCCTCACCTGGTCCCAGACGCACGTCCTGCCAATCCGCCCAGATCCATTCCCCACCCGGACCTTGCAAGAGGTTCCCGGCATGGCAGTCTCCGTGGCAGAGAGTGGTCGGGAGGGTAAACATCCGAGCATCCAATGTTCGAACTCGCATCGCGAGGCGCGCCGTCTTTCGAAGATATTGTTCAAAAACCATGGAGAGATCGTCTCGGTCGCTGAGTGCCCGCCACGTTCGGGCGGCATCCCGACATTGGGCAATCGACACTTTGGGCGTGGCTCGAAGCCAACTTGGCAAGGTGGTCACAGCCTCCCTGCCCATGAATGTCGCGTGAAGATGACTCAATTGTCGAGCGATCTGGACGTAGCTGCACTTCGTCCACTCGTCTGGCAATGGCGACGGAGTGTATGCGGCGAGGAGGATCACGGCCCCCTCTCTCGTCGAGATCAAGGCCCAGTACGCGCGGAACCAGTATGGGAACCCGTGCCGCGAGGTCCCGGTAGAACCAGACCTCGCGGCGCGCTCGCGCCATGGGTTGTCCATCCTCACTCGGAGTGGTTACCTTCAGAACCATGATCTCTCCGGCAACTTCCAGCTGGTGGACGGAGGATCCCGAGAGACCACCAACCAGAAGGATGCTCGTCAAGGAGTCGACGGCTGGTTCTCGACCTATCCGACGAAGCGCGGCGGCGAGCGTCCCATGTCCTCTCCGGTTGCTCATTATTTACCCTCCTCTTTGAATCATCATCTATATGAAAGGCTACCGGGATAGGACGGATGGATCCGTTGAGCTTGCCAGTCGCGTGGACAATCAAAGACACCGCTAGGGCCCTTTCCTTCGTTTCCGAGACGACGAACGACCGGGAATCACCGTTTCTGGGTCATCTGGTTCATCCGTTCGTCCACCCATCGCTTCCTGGGAGTCCTCTCATCAAAGGACCGGCCACTTATCCGCGGAGTATGGCGGCAATAGGCCTAGAATTCGCTGCTGGACGCTCCGGGCGCCTCGCTGAGATCGTCGAGGGCCTTTTTGGATGATGGTTCTTGCATATGGAAATGATTCAGCCCTATATGTATCACTCCGAGCGCACCAAGTTATGGGAACGATTGCAGCGCGATTCTCCCTACCAGTTGGACGGTCCTCCTGTCGGTGGTGGATGGAAAACGGCAGGGTTGAATTGGCCGATCCTCACTGGGTCACGGAGGTGGCAGTCCTCGCTCTATCACAACAACCATGCCAGTCAGAACCGGTGGCACAGACGATAATCGCGGCTTCAGCAGATGCTCTCTCCGCTATGGTCACGACGATCGTCGGAGGGTGATCCCGCCTAAGTGCCTATATCGGTGTGATCATCGATCAGCTCCGAGGCATAGTGGTCACGTCCGACCAGACGCTCTATCTCTGTGGCTCGGTCGGACTTCGGATCGACGACACGGCACCTTCCCAAGGCTGAGTCGTCACATAGTCACACGAGGAATGAGTTTTCCGGCAGCCCGAAGCGCGCCGATCCGGAGGCGCCATGCAATGGCTCCAAGGTCCTCCCTGCCAGAATCCCCGAAAATATCATCCGTCTGGGGGATAGCCACGCCTGGGTCTGCGGGTTGGCTGCACTTTCTGCACTGCGCACATTCAAACCCGCTCACCTGAGTCCAAGCCCTCTTATACTCAACCAGAGAGCGATGCGATGTGGGTCTGAGACCAAAGGTCTCGGCACGTCAAGGATGAAAGCAAGTGGTTGCAGCAACTCAAGACCGACGCACGAGACGCTCTGCCAATCCGGGATCGGGACCTGCTATCCAGCTCCTATTCTGGCTGCACACAGCGGTTTTCACCGGTATCAATATCCTGCTCTTTGTCATCAACATGCTGGTCGATCACTCGAATCCTTGGTTCCTCTATTGCCTGTGGGGGTGGGGCATGGTGCTCGCACTTCAGGCCGGCTTGACCTACCGCTGGAAGGGCTTGCTAGGCGCGCAAGTCGCGTTTACCTCGGTCCTGCTGACAGGGCTGTCCGCAATCACTATTCATTTCGGCAGTGGGCCATGGGTGGCCTGGGTATACGTATCACTCGGTATCCCGCTGATTGCGCACCTGCTGTACGTGTTCGGTGGTCTGACGCTGTTGAATGCCCACATCCTCGCCAGTGTTCTCTGGTTTGGAGAAATCATGAGCACACAGATCATGTATGACCCAACCTGGTGGTCGACGATCGTCACGTTTCTTACAGCAGGCTCCAGTTTGGCGGCCCTCGTTCTCATGCATCGTTATTTCCGCTTGAAGGTGCCGCAACACTTCCCGCGTCAACGATGAGATGCTCGCCGACTCGAGGTATTTCGAGTCCTCCCCTTCATGTGACCCTGATCTCGTCGGCGACAGGTGGGCGGACATCTGTGATCCAGTTGCAGATTCAATCCGCTTCAGGTGCGATGAGGTTGCTCGATGGATCTGAGGGTCAAAGCGGCGTGGTGGATGAGACTGCCCAACCAACATGTGCTGGAATCGAGCGTGAGGCCGACGAACCATCTTTCTTCGGGGGTAGCGAGGAGGGAGAGGTGGTCCAGATAAAAAGGTAAGTGTGATCAAACGGTCGCACAGTGGCAGCTCTTCATCAGCCTGGCCATGAGATCGCACCGGAAGTTCGACGTCCTGTGGAATTCAATCATTGCTATCGGGCAAGTCAGCAGGGATCCGACGGAATCCGACGGCCCCAACATCTCCGCTTAATATCCCGTTCATGTGTGACGGATACGATGAACGCATTCAAGGAGTCTCTGAGAATCGACGATTCGTCGTTTCATTTCGAAGTCCGCTCGACGTGCGCCACGAACCTCAGGATTCGTCGCGACCCATAAGTGAGGCAAGGCGAAGATGGCGACTCCAGGGACCGCTGTGGTTTCCGACCGAGACGAACGTAATCCCGCGCAGGGCTGCTCCTTTGTGGCTTTACGAGATGATGAGCGTCGGGCCTGGTGGTGGATGCGAAGACACTGGCGAGTGATCGTGATCGTGGTGAACTTTGCCTTCTGGTTCTTCAACGCACTTCATGAATGGTTTGTCCGGGGTATCTTCGTTGTCATCGGTGTTGACTGGTCACGATTCTGGGGCGCATCGCGTGCATTCGAGCAGGCAGGTCCCTCCCCTGCATACAAGCTTTCGGATATCGCCAGATTCATGCAACCGCTCGTTGGATACTACCGGCCGGCTGTCGGCGAGGTTCGTGTCGGGCCGGCTCCCTATCCGCCGATCTTCCTGAAACTCTTCGAGGTCTTTACTCTGCCATCTCCTCCGGTCGGGTTTCTGTTGTGGACCGCGCTCAGTGTCGTGCTCGCGTTGTACGTCGTGAGACGGTTAGCCGCACGTTTTCAAACGGGCTCGGATTGGCAGGTCGCACTCCTTCTGCTCAGCACATTTCCGCTCATGATGGCACTGTTTGTCGGCCAGGTGACCTTGTTGTTGTTCGTGTGCGTCATGCAGGCAGTTTCGGATTTCGATCGCGGCCGGGAGTTCCGTGCCGGGTTCTGGACAGGTTTGCTTGTCCTGAAGCCGCAGTACGCCTTTTGCCTGTTCATCGTGTACGTGATCAAGCGGAGAACAACAGCGGCGTCGGGCTTTGTCGCTGGTGGGATCACCATTCTGATTGGATCGCTTGCTGTCGGGGGCGTCGGCGGAATGGTTGCCTACGTTCAGATGTTATTCACGGATTATCCCGCCTATGCTGGCGGCGTTGCGATCGATCCGCGCGCGATGATCGGATGGCGGAGTCTCGTCATTACCTTCTTCCCGCATCTCTCCACCGTTTCGAGCCTGCTGATCGTTGGAATTCTTTCGGTTGCCACGCTGGCATTGCTCCCTGCGATATGGAGCGGGCCGTGGGATCCAACCAGTAAACGATTTCTGAGGCAGCTGACAGCAACGCTTGCCATTACCCTGCTCGTCGCCTATCACAGCCAGCCTCATGGCGCGACGCTGCTCCTGGTACCCGGCGCGCTCCTTCTGGCGCGACCGAATGCTTCCTTCGTCACACGCAATTTGCTTGCTGGAGCGGTCGCGGTCATGCCGATCTTGGGTATCATATCGGCGTTCACGGTCGGCAATCTGATGCTTGTTTCGCTCTTCATGAGCGGCGTCCTGGTTGCGCTCGTTGTGGTGCTGATGCAGCAGGACGGGATGCTTGTCGGCTTCCGATCTGCTCGCCGACGAAACCAGGAAATCGTGGAAGGGTATCCGTAGTGGGCAGCTCTCCTTGCGGGTTCGTCGTTGACATAGTATCAAGCGGTTTCCACATTGGAAACGAACAGATCATGGACGAACGCTTGAAGACAGGCGACAAGGTCGCCTCGCAAGGACAACATGAGTGTGGCGAAAAACATTGTTTGGAGGGGCGGGCACAGGGAAGCGATCCTGAGTGAGAGTCGAGGCCCCTTGCTCCACGAGAGTTTTGCTATGAACTTGCCGCATCATCATTTCTCACCAGCAAAATACATTTTCGAGACTGAATTAGTCGGTATGCTTACGGACCCGGCAGACGTCACGCGGGTAAAAATCTGTCCTCAGATCGTAGTCAAGGCATGATTCTGCAGATCGATGGTCTGAACTTCGGTGGAGATGCGGGCGTAGCCAACCAACATGTCGAACGTGTCTTATGAAGCCGATCGTCGTACAAGATATGAGACGTTGATTCTGGGACAAATTGTGATTCCAGAAAAGGGGTGGATTCGGTTCGCCGCGCTGACGTCAGTGGAATTCTCTGAAACGCTTGTTTTTGAGACTTCAATTTCATGCCGATAGTACCTGCTAACGTCCGGTCACTCACGCGGTGCAGACAAGATGGCCACGCTTTCTCGGTAACCAACATGTTGCGCATATCGGAGCGCTCAAGATTACCGCTGATTTCCGGCACCTCTTCGACTACAATCACTGGGCGAACGGGCGTGTCCTTGGCGCTGCAGCGCGGGTCAGCAACGAGCAGTTCGTGGACATGGTGCCGGTGACGACCCGCAACCTCCGGAGCACGCTGGTGCACCACCTCGACGAAGCTCCACACATCTCCTTTTACAGGACTTCCACTTCGCCATGATTCTGACATAACGGAGTGGCCTGTCGCACGGACAAACCCGATCGTGTATGAAGTTCAGCGGTAATGGGCAGACGTGCCGGTCGATTATCATGGCGGGATGGTTGGCACTATCTGGGCCGCTAGCGCCAAGATCCCAGCTCTCGCATGAGGAAACAGAAGGCGCAAGGATGTCCGATTCAGGTCCCATCACCCTCGACTCCGCGAGCGAGCACTTGAGGTGCGTGCGCTGTATGAAGTGTTCGAACAGAGAATCAACGGGAAGGCATGGTCGCTTCATGAACTTATGATCGGATTCTCGAACGACGTGGGATATATTGGCCGTCTCCTGCTTGCGAATGACGGCACGTGGGGCATCACCGGAGATCCGAAGGCTGAGCTGGAACACAAACTCGCCGAGTCTCTCTGGTGGGTTTTCGTGCTTGCCGATCGCCTCGACATTGATATCACGGCAGCCTTCAATCAGACCATGGATCGAATACGTGAAGATCTCCAAGCCGGGGTTGATTCACAAGCTGATTGACCGGTATTGCTTGGCGGGAGGTCGCCGGAGGATCGTCGCCTCGTTTGCGGCCCGATCGCGAACGTTTTGCGAAGGCCAGTTCGTTCGTCTTTGAAATGCCTTCGGGATGAGCGCGGAAGCAGGCAGTCCGGATGTCGCCTGGGATATCCGGCTTCCCAGGCAATGGACCGGGTGACGGCACGCCCGTATCGTAATACGCCACACAATCATCACGATACTCGTGTGCCGACAGTGGGCGGCGGAAGCGTCGACGGAAAGGTCACCATGAGCGAGCAGCACCAAGCGGAGGACATGCCCATTCTTGAACGGCTCCCGACGGGGATCAGTGGCCTGGACGCTATCCTCGGCGGCGGGCTTCCGGCTCGGCGCTCCTGCCTGATCGCGGGAACACCAGGCACGGGCAAAACAACGTTAGGCAACCAGATCGCGTATGCCCATGCGGCCCGCGGAGGACGTGTCGTGTTCGCGACGCTGCTCACCGAGTCACATGAGGTGCTGATCGAGAATCTTCGCAGCTTCCGTTTTTTCGACCCCGCAATCGTGGGAGGAGACGTTCGCTATCTGAGCCTGTTGACCTCTCTTCTGGAAGGTGGACTCGATGCCACCATCGATATGCTTCGTCGCGAAGTGCGCCAGATGAATGCCACCGTACTGATCATCGACGGCACGGCGGTTGTGGGGGATGTCGCGACATCCGCGTTCGACCTGCGTCAGTTCGTGCAGCGTCTCGAGGTACAGTTCTCGCTGCTGGGATGTACCACCATCCTCATCACCAGTCATACCGGCAAGGAGATGCGTCTCCTGGGGGGCCACGTCAACGGGGTCATCTTGCTGACCAACGACCTGATTGGTCACCGCCACCTGCGCTTGCTTGAAATCGTCAAGATGCGGGGTGTCCGGCATATCGGCGGTCGGCACGAGTTCACCATCGAGGACGAAGGCATCGGCGTCTTTCCCCGCCTGGAATCGCTTGCCGGACAGCACCGATCCGCCCGGACCGTTTCGCATGGACTGGGGATCGGGGTTCCGGCCCTGGACACCATGCTGGGAGGCGGGCTCATGCCGTTGTCCACCACGGTCGTGGTGGGGACGCCTGGCGCGGGCAAGACGATCCTGGGGCTCAGTTTCCTGGTCGAGGGAGCGGATCACGGTGAGCGGGGCCTGATCGCGGGATTTCAGGAAACGACCGAGGATCTGTGCGCGACCGCCGAGGGGATCGGGCTGGATCTTCAGAAACACATCGAGAGTGGTCGGATTCGGGTGATGCGGACGGCACCGCTGGAGCTTTCCGCCGACGTGTGGGCCTGGCACCTCCTGGAAGAGGTCGAGGAGCAGACGCCCCAGCGGATCTTCATCGATGCCCTGACCGACGTGCAACGGGTCATGACCTTGCCGAGTCGATCATCGCCCTTCGTGGCGGCGCTCTGCAATGAACTGCGCTCCCGCGGCGCGACGATCGTGGTCTCGGTCGAGATTGAAACCTACCCCGACGATAACCTGACGGTGCCGGTCCCGGCCATCTCGGCCGCGATGGACGTCGGCATTCTGTTGCGACGCATGGAAGTCGGCGGGTACCTGCGGCGATTGGTGTCGGTGCTGAAGGTTCGCCAATCGGCATCGGATCCGGCAATCCGGGAAATGGCTATCACCGACACGGGGATCGTCGTCACAGGTCCCTTCAAGACCACCTCGGGGCTGTTGTCCGGGCGCGTCTCAGCCGGTCCGTCCACAGGCGGAGATGCTATGCCGTAAAACAGATGCTGGTCGTCGATGATGAGCCGGTGATTCGGAACGTGATCCAGGACATCCTGCATGATGAGGGCTTCGACGTCTTGGTGGCCACCGGGGACGAGGCATGCTGGAGCTGCTGAAATCGGAGCGGCCAGCGATGATTCTCCTGGATATCATGATGCCAGACGGCGATGGGCGAGACGCGTTCGAGCAGATGCGGTCGATGCCCCACATCTGGCACATCCCGGTCGTGATGATGAGTGCCGGGGTGATCGGCACCAGCCGGGGCCCGCTTACCCTGCGGTTTCTGGCCAAGCCCTTCGATCTCGATCACTTGCTGGAGGTGGTTATCGGTGCCATCGGGACAGCTGCGGAATGACCGGAGCGATGATGGGCGGGGAGACGTGCGACAGGTCCATGGCGTTGCGCCAGGCATCCGGTCAGACGGTGGAATTCTGGTCGTACCGAAATGCTTACGATCTTCCTGTCGGTCCCGGATCAACCGTCAACGTTCCACATCGGGCTCCTGTGCTATCCTCAGATCGAAGCCATCCTGAGTTTCGCTGACGTCCTGGCTCCATTACTGGCCCGAGCACATCACCAACCCTTCACGATTTGACAAACAGTCATCGTTAACAGTAGTGTACGTACACGACTGTTCTCGTCGTTTGTCTCTCGAACTGTTCCGGCATCTCAGGCGTCGCAGAGGAGGTATAGGGTGAACATCACACGGTCATTCGCACGGCCGCAAACGGTTGGCCAGCATCGCATGATGGCAATCCTCGCCATGTTTGCCATCACGCTCACCGCCCTGGCGCATTCGGTCTCGGCCATCGGGCAGGTGCGAATCGTTGCCCTCGGAGAGAGTAACGACGAGACACAGTGAGCAGAGGTGTTGCGCTTCCTCGACGCGACCGAGAGCGATCAGGTCGTGACGGTCACCGTTGACGAGACATTGCAGGCAATGGACGGGGTGTTCGATCTCGCGGGCATCGACACCGCGTATTCCTCGACGGCGTTGACCCGTGATCCGGTAGGTACCGGGATTACCGTTTCAACCCGGAATATCGAGGTCATTCCGCCTGAACTCTATGCCTTGACCCTGCTTACGGCAGGGATGAGTGATGTTCAACACTTCGAGCCCGGGCGTCCGGGCAGCGGTGACGGAGCACCCCCGGGGTGGGGTAGTCCGGTGCTGGTCAGGAGCCGTGAGCGTGCTTGCCATCCTCCTCGCGTCGCTTCTGGTCCTCACTCGCCGCCGGTCTTGTCAGACATCCACGGCCTGGTACGTCACGCGAAGCCGGGACTCCCGGCGGGAACGTCCCGTGCGACGCTCCCGACCGGTGACGGTCCGGCCGTTTGTCGGACATCGATATCTCGGCGGAACTACTCCTTCGAAACGGGAGAGAACGCCGCATTGATTCATTGATTCGTTGAAGGGACGAGGCCTACACATCCCCTCCTGGGTGAGCGTCCCGATATCTCAATGCCGCATTGAGATATCGGGCGACAGCGAGAGCGTCGACTGGGTACGTGAAACCTGTGTTTGGTGATCGTGGCGGATGGAAGCTCCAGAGTATTCCCCAGCCCACACGCGGTGTCGCCGCACGTCGGCCAGAAGGCGGATCTGAAAGTCCGCATCGAAATAGGCCGTCCATGGTCCACCCGGGATTCTCCGCTGCCTAAAGCTTGGCGTGTGCCCTATGATGAGTCGATGTACACACCAGTGCTGGTCACAAAACTTTACATCCCGCCGCCACGGGTTAATGTTGTTCCCCGGCCTGGCTTGATCGAGAGGCGAAACGAGGGTCTGCATCGGAAGCTGACTCTCATCTCCGCTCCCGCAGGCTTTGGCAAAACCACGCTCGTCAGCGAATGGATCGCCGATTGTGAGAGACCTGTCGCCTGGCTGTCGCTAGACGAGGCCGACAATGACCCGACACGTTTCCTGGCATACATCGTGACGTCATTGCAGGCAGTTGTGCCGTCTTTGGGGGAAGGCGTATTGGATGCACTCCGATCCGCCCAGCCGTCACCAATCGAATCGATGCTCACGGCTCTGCTCAACGAGATCACGACTTTTCCGAACCCAATCGTGCTGGTCCTTGACGACTACCACGTGATCGATTCCCAACCGATTGATCTGGCGCTCACCTTTCTACTCGACAATCTCCCGCCGCAGCTGCACCTCGTCCTCACCACCCGGGAGGATCCACCGCTCCCTGTCGCCCGGTTACGTGCCCGGGGGCACCTGACCGAGCTGCGCGCCGCCGACCTGCGCTTTACCACAGGGGAAGCCGCCGAGTTTCTCAACACGGTGATGGGCCTCAACCTCTCGGTAGCAGATATCACCGCGTTGGAAGACCGCACCGAAGGCTGGATTGCCGGGCTCCAACTGGCGGCACTCTCTCTCCGAGGACGAGATGACGTTTCCGGGTTCATACGAGCGTTCACCGGCAACGACCGCTACATCGTGGACTATCTGGTCGAAGAGGTCCTGCAGCGCCAGCCCCAGCGGGTCAGGAGCTTCTTGCTCCGCACGTCTATCCTCGAGCGTCTGTGCGGCTCCCTATGTGATGCCGTCGTGCTCGACTCCCTGGGGTCCAGCCAAGAAACCCTAAGCTATCTGGAACGCGCCAATCTCTTCCTCGTCCCCCTGGACAACGAGCGGCGGTGGTATCGCTATCACCATCTCTTTGCGGAATTGCTGCGCCAACGCCTGCATCAGAGCACCGTTTCCTCTCCCGGGGAAGACCTGAGGAATGTGAACGCCCTCCATGGTCGTGCCAGCGTCTGGTACGAAGACAACGGTTTTCGATCCGATGCTGTCCGCCACGCGCTGGCCGGCGAGGATCTTGCGCGAGCGGCGGACCTGATCGAGCTGGCCGCACCGGCAATGCGCCAGAGTCGAAAGGAGGCCACATTTCTGGACTGGCTCAGAGTGCTCCCTGACGAGATTATCCGCCGACGGCCTGTGCTCAGCGTTCTATACGCTGGGGCACTCCTTTCTCACGGCGATCTCGAGGACGTTGAGGACCGCCTGCAAGACGCCGAACGGTGGACGGTCACGACGGCAGACTCAGGTGAGCGACTGGACGCGTCATCGGTTGAGATGATCGTCGTGGACGAAGACGCATTCCGCCGTCTGCCAGGAACGATCGCTGTGTACCGCGCTGGACGCGCCCTGGCTCTGGGCGATGTGGACAACACCGTGCAATACGCCAGGCGGGCGCTGGACCTCGTATCCGACGACGATCATCTCTACCGGGGAGCGGCAACGGCACTCCTGGGACTTGCCTCCTGGACGAGCGGGGATCTCAATGCTGCGCACAGGTTGTATGAAGATGGCATGGCAAGCTTGCTGAGGGCCGGATACATCACTGACGCAATTGGCGGCGTCCTCGCTCTGGCTGATATACGGATCGCGCAGGGTCGTCTCCATGACGCCATGAGCACGTATCAGCAGGCATTACAGCTTGCATCCAGGCAGAGTGCATCTGTCATGCGAGGCACGGCGGACATGTACGTGGGCATGAGCGAGCTCGAGCGTGAGCGGAACAACCTGGACATTGCCGCACAACATCTGAAGACAAGCAAGGACCTGGGTGAGTCCACCGGGTTTCCGCAAGACCCCTATCGCTGGTGCGTTGCAATGGCCCGAATACGGGGAGCCCGAGGAGATCTGGACGGTGCGCTCGGCCTGCTCCACGAGGCTGAGCGCGTTTTTCAGAGTGACTTCTTCCCCATTGTCCGTCCATTGGCTGCGCAGAAGACTCGGGTGTGGGTTGCCCAGGGAAAATTGCCTGACGCCCGTGACTGGGCGCGCGAGCAGGGCCTGTCCGCCGATGACGACCTCAGCTACCTGCGCGAGTACGAGCACATCACCTTGGCCAGGGTGCTCTTGGCACGCCATGCGAACGAACGGGACGATCGCATCATGCATGAGGCGATCGGACTGCTGGAGCACCTCCAGCAAGCGGCGGAGAGGGGTGATCGGACGGGCAGCGTCATCGAGATTCTGGTGCTGCTGGCCATCGCCCACCAGACGCGCGGTAACATCCCGGTGGCGCTTGTGCAGCTGGAACGCGCCTTGACGCTTGCCGAGCCGGAAGGCTTCATCCGGCTCTTTGTCGACGAAGGAGCACCGATGGCGCGACTCCTGACCGACGCGGCCGCTCAGGGAATGATGCCGGACTACACCCGGTCGTTGCTTGTCGCATTCGACGACCGGGTGCCGGCAAGCGAAGGAAATCCTTCCCATCCCCCTGCGGGGCTCGCACAGCCGCCCTTCGAGCCATTGAGTCACCGGGAACTTGAGGTCCTGCACCTCATTGCCCAAGGTCTCTCGAACAACGAAATCGGCGAGCGGCTCTATCTCGCCCTGAGCACGGTCAAGGGCCACAACCGGATGATCTTTGACAAACTGGACGTCCAACGGCGCACCGAGGCGGTCGCCCGTGCCCGCGAACTTGGCCTGCTGTAACCAGACCGCCAGCCGGTTGGCCGAATAGATTCGTCCTCCTGCCAAACGAACCGCCCGTGTCTCCGTTCAGCACGTCGATGGTCTCACCCCCAACCAATCCTCAGCCAATACTTTAGTACCTCCTCCCACTATCTCAGTGGCCCCACGAACCCTTCCTTGGTGTCTGTCCAGCCATACCGCCTGCCCCATATGCTCGTCATAGACGAACGAATGGAGCGGATGTCACCCCTTCGGGATCGTCAGGAAGGAGCACAACAATGATCATCGAAGAAGCGGGAACTTCCAACAACGCGACCGCAGGACAGGGAACGGGCAATGCCAAACACACCTGATCCAAGCCAACCGGTGGTCTACCAAATCAGGATCAAGGGTCATTTGAGTATTCAGTGGGCAGACTGGTTTGTGGGCCTCAGCATCACGCTTGAAGACACCGGCGACACGCTGGTGACCGGCCCGGTGATCGATCAATCCGCACTCCATGGATTGCTCAGGAAAGTGCGTGATCTGGGAATGCCACTGCTGTCGATCATTCGCGTGGATCCCGATCATGCAGATGCGCCAGATGTCCCGCAATCCATTGAGCCAGGCTGGTGAGAAAGGAACCCCGCCGATATCACTGGTTCTCGACTATTTCAGCTGATGAACGAACCGACGGCGAATCACCGAAAGGATATGGAATGATAAAGGCGACAGGATTGACGAAACGCTACGGCAGCACGGCCTGCGTGGACGGACTCACCTTCGAGGTGAAACCCGGCATCGTGACCGGGTTTCTCGGACCCAACGGAGCGGGCAAGTCAACATCGATGCGACTCATCCTCGGACTGGATAGCCCAACCGAGGGCACCGTGACTGTCAACGGGCAATCGTACCGTGACAAAAAGGCGCCGATGCAGGAGATTGGCGCGCTCATCGATCCGTCCGCGATCCACGGCGGACGTTCGGCCCACAACCATCTGCTCTGGCAGGCACAGGCGGGAGGTCTGCCCCGGCACCGGGTTGACGAGGTGCTCGAGATGGTCGGTCTGACCGATGTGGCGGGGAAGAAGGTCGGCGGCTTCTCGCTTGGGATGCATCAGCGGCTGGGCATCGCCTCGGCCTTGCTGGGAGATCCGCCGGTGCTGCTCTTCGACGAACCGGTGAACGGGCTCGATCCCGAGGGCATCCAGTGGGTGCGAACCCTCGTGCGGCAGTTCGCCGAGGAAGGGCGGACCGTCTTCATCTCGAGTCACATGATGAGTGAGATGGAACTGACCGCGGACCACGTGCTGGTGATCGGGCGGGGCCGCCTGGTTGCAGACATGCCGATGGCGGAGATGATGCAACGCAGCGCGCAGAGCCATGTCCGGGTCGTTTCGACGCGGGCTCATGAACTGATGTCGCATCTGGAGGCGGCGGGCGCACTGGTCGCCAATGTACGCCAAACGAATTGACCGTCACTGGCATGGACTCCCCAGCGATCGGCGCCATCGCGTTCCGGCAGGGGATTGCCCTGAACGAGCTCTCGACCCAGCGAGCAAGCCTGGAGGAGGCGTTCATGGAACTTACTCACGACGCCGTCGAGTTCCGGGCCGACCGAGATCCGGTCCGTGACGTTGCGCATCTCCAGCCAGCAATCAGCTAATAACCCGCCAACGCGCCTTTGAAAGGACTCTCCATGATGAACGCGACAATCGCATCGACCACCAGCGTTACCTCCTCTATCTTCCCGGCGTCGCTGGGAGCCGACAAGTTTGTGACAGATTCGATCATTTCGCCGGGTTTCGATCTCATTTGCTCGCCTGGTGCGGCAGACAGAGCAAGGCGTGACACTGAGAAGACAGCAACGGAGCCCGGTTTCGGTTCGTTGCTGCAATCGGAATGGACCAAGCTTCGTTCCCTCCGCTCGACCTGGATCGTCGTGGCGCTGGCGATCGGACTTTCGATCGGGTTCTCAGCGCTCATCGCCTTTACCTCGGGACTGACGCACGATAGCTGGAACGATACTGTGCGGTCAGCGTTCGACCCCGTCCTTACAACCAACAGCGGCTCGTTGTTCGGCTGCATTCTTCTGATCGTGCTCGGCGTGACGTCGGTCACTTCGGAGTACAGCTCCCGCATGATCCGCACGACCTTCATCAGCACACCCCGGCGCCTGCGAACGTTCGCCGCCAAGGCCACGGTCGTTGCCTTGCTTGGGCTAGCGATCACGGCGATCAGCATTCCGGGGATGTTCCTGGTCAGCCAGCCAATCTTCAGGCACTACGGTCTTGAAACGGCCAGCATCACCGACAGCTCGACCTCCCGTATCCTGTTGAGGATCATCCTCACGCAACCACTGAACTATGCGCTGATCCCGTTCGCAATCGGCGGGCTGCTCCGCGGCACGGCCGGCGCGATCACTGTGTCCATCGGCTTCCTGTGGCTGCCCTGGATGCTGGGACCAGTGCTCCCCGTCTGGGTGAAGCACAACGTGCTGAGCTACCTGCCGGATGTCGCCGCGAATAGTCTGTCCGGCATTACGAAGGCCGGCAGCCCACAGTACCTGAGTCGGGCCCCCGCAACCGCCGTGATCGCCATCTGGGTCATCGGACTACTCGCTGCTGCGGCGATCGTCCTCAACCGCCGTGACGTCTGAGGCACTCCGTGTCCACGTCGTCCACGTCATGCGGGTGTTCGAGTGAGCTGTCATCGCTGCCCGGTACGACGTCGGTCACTATTTCAAGGAGCCCCGTGTGTGGGGACATGGCATCCAGCTTCTTGCTGGATGCCATGTCGCGACGGGGTATGAGGAGGATGTCACCGGGAGGTATTGCCTCGTTGAGGACGTTGACATGGTTGTCCTGCCGAGACTCGGTCGGTTTCCCGAAATGGTATCGGTAAGGGTGCTCACGCGGAATATGGACAAGCCGTTTACCGAAATCATCCTTCCCCGTATACTCACGGCGGATTTTCAGCAAGATATGTCGCATGGGAGAGGACACGCTGTGACGAATGAGACTGGTTCTCGCGAGATAGGTACGACCCGTCGTGATGCGCTCCGCACCATTGGAGCGAGTTCATTGGCACTTTTGGCCCTGGCCGGGATGGGCGGCAACGCCGTAGCCCTGGGAGCCACACCCGTATCGGAGCCGAATCTGGAGGGCTCCTACGCTATCGTACGCGTCAGAAGGGTGAAGCCAGCGTTCTCTGCCACCGATCTGGCTCACACGGTGATCGAGGGGTTTGGGCCGATCGTTCGAGACGTGCCTGGGTACATCGACTATTTTGTCGTTCCTGACGAGCCTCAGCGCATATGGGTATCAATCGGGATCTTCGCGGATAAAGCTGGAGCTGATGAGTCGACCGTCAAGGCGATTGCTTTCGGCAAGCAGGGTACCCATGACTGGGTGGAAGGTGACCCGATCATCATAGCGGGAGTGATTGATACCGCCTCGTCGTAATTCTCTGCCATGATGATATGCATTGATGCGACATAACATTATTCACCTTTGATCCGAATGATGAGCGAAACAGGACTGTCATCCAAGAGATTCATGATTGTGCATGAACCGAAGAGCTGACGCATCAATCGTCGGTGTCGGTTCAGGCGCTGTTCGGGTTGAAATTGCCAATGGAAAGGGAAACGGATTTAAAACTGTTCACGCCTGCAACATCTACGGTGACACATTAATACACATTGCCCTCGTCCATCATTGGAGGGTGGGAATCATGATGATAATTGCAACGATAACGATCAGGAGCAAGATCACCACGACTCGAAGGGACTAGCTCCCTTCGAGTCGGATGGCTTTCGGTAGTGGTTTATCTGATAACCTCCAATGTTCCCGTGGATGGTACTTCTAACGATCATCATCGCCTAGCAGCCATCTGGTACCAGCGCCTGCAACCTTGTCAGCAGCAGAAGGAGGACTGTCGCCGGACCCTGCTACCTCCAGGTCCGGCATGAAGTGTCCTTGATAGATGCCCCCGTTGTGGCTTCCCACCCACCAAGTAGACACCATGAGACGAGAACCATCGAAGAGGACTAGTGTAGTGGGAGCTGTGAGCATGCCAGCCGTGGCTTGTCCCACAGTTGTGCTGCAGGTGCCTGCATTCAGTGCAAGCATAGTCGCCTCTCCCGCACTCGCAGTGGTTGAGTCGACCAAAATGGCGATCCTCCGACGACTGGCTGCTACTGCTTGCCACTCCGATTGGGTGGACGGAATGAAGGGAGCGAGTTCTTCTCCTCGCAGTGCGAGGACACGACTATCGGTTTGAGTGACCCGCGACGTTGTCCCATTTGAGGAAAGGAGCGTTAGCAGCGATCCACGCCTCAGCAACGGCAACAGCCCCCAAAGCGCTGGATAGATGTCACCGCCAGGGTTACTGCGGAGATCTATTACCCAGCCAACGGTCGCATACGGTGCCTGCTCCACAAGCAGGTTTCGAATCGACTGCGCGAAAGCCCTTCCCGCATCATCGTTTCCGGAAAACCCGGGAATGTTGAGATATCCAATGCCTTGCCCAAGTGCTTGACCCGTTGGCCCACTTGAAGCCTGAAGACCGGCGACCCTGCTCACCACATCCGGGGTCCAGAGCGCATTATGTCCGTCTCCGCATCCGGGGTCCAGAGCGCATTATGTCCGTCTCCGCCTGCAGATACTATGGCGGCGAGGAGCACGTGCAGCGCCCCTGCCGCCAACCACAGCTGATTCGTGTCCGCATATCCCGATAGCGTCGACAGGGCTTCGCTGCGCAAGTCGACCCACTGAATGCTGTTTCGCATTATCGAGTGCGCTTCCATAAAGTCTGCTGCCGTATTTACATAAAGCTCAACCGTAACTACCTTCGGATCAAATGAGACTGCTCCAATGGTGGGCTCGAAGAAGTGATTACTCGTTGTCAGTTCGGCATAGATAGAAAGTCCATTGGCTAAAGCGGTAGGGTGAACAAACACTAATGATATGGGTGCGCTTGGGTCGCTCGATGATGAGATGCTTCGTGCATCAAGGCCTTGCCATCGTCGTGGAGAAACTCGAGCATTGCCTTCGAACCTCCAACTGGAGGCAGCAATCTCACCAGCTTGGTCCAGGGAAGTGACGTTCGTGTATGGGTCATTAAGATTCCGGCCCGAAATAAAGCCGTCACGCGATGCATAGTCATAACGTAACGTGTCATCGGGATTCCATTTGGTCGGAATACGTGTCGTGAAGCGCGCTGGATGACTGAGATAGACCTTGGTGTCGATGCTTGTCGGAGTTTGGCGAGAGACAGCTTCACGCAAGCTCGGATATGCCGCATATCCTCCAGCAAGCATCGCGAGGAACGATCGTCGAGTCGAATGAAGCAAATGGTTATGAGTCATGCTTCCATGCGCTCATTAGAAATAGCTGGCACACCTTCTTCGCCTTGCTACCGGATAGGAGGTCTCGTCGACCTCTCTTCGTTCAGGTGAGCAACACAATACGAGTCGAGGCCTTGAGTGTCAATAGCGACACGCATGTGAAACTGATATCGATGCTGAATCGTACCGGGGTAGGTTCTGACGCGTGAGCTCGAATTGTGCTAGTGGGAAGTGGGGCCCGATAGTGCGGCTACTCACCTTGGTCCTATTGGAGATGGGAACTCAAAAGGCGATTGACATCACCCGCACCGAGGTCCGTTGGCCAGGTAATGGTCCCGGCTACCGCTGAGGCCACTGCTTAAAACGTGGAGTCTCTTCGGCTTAGAGTTTGCGCGGATAGGCGATCAGGGGCATCTCACCGCCTGCGCAGTGGAGGGCCTCTTCGCGGCGAGCCGACGCAGAACGATGATCGTGTTGGCGAACGCGATCAGCGCCTCGATGACCATGATCCGGGGTTCAGTACAGACGGCGAGCTTGGCGAAGCCCCGGTTGTGCCAGGCATTGGTGCGCTCGATCACCCGGCGTCGCGTTTGCCCAAGAGCGATCCGCGTGCCTTTGGGCGTGATCTCGCCCTGAATCATCGTAACTCAATAAAAAACTATAGGGCGGTGACAAGATATAACCAATCTGAAACTAGCAAGAGCGACTACCGTGCGTAGACGGACCTCTTGCAGCTCGCCGCTTATTTGTGGCAAGGGCTCAGAACGTTATATAGTACGGATAAGTTAGGTTGTGCGCAAACAAACGGGCTTCGAAACGGATCATGTCGCCTGCACCTCATCGCGGCGGCGGGTCAGGTAGGCGGTCTCGGCGGTGTTGCCTGCAAGCTCGATGGCTTTGTCGTACGCCGCGCGCGACTCCTGACTGCGGCCCAGCCGGCGCAGCAGGTCGGCCCGGGTCGCGTGGTAGGCGTGATAGCCGGCCAACTTGTCATCAAGACGGTCGATGGTCGCCAGTGCCACCTCCGGGCCGTCGAGCTCGCCGACCGCGATTGCCTGGTTGAGGGCGACGATCGGCGATGGGTCGAGGCGGACGAGCTGGTCGTAGAGGGCGACGACCTGCGACCAGTCGGTGTCGCGTGCCTGGCGGGCGGAGGTGTGGACGGCGCTGATCGCGGCAAGGATCTGGTAGCGACCCGGAGCCATCCCGGTGGCCAGGCGCTCGCGCACCAGCCGATGACCTGCGGCGACCAGCGCTGCGTCCCATGTACTACGGTCCTGCTCGTCGAGGGTGACCAGTTCGCCGCTCACCGAAACCCGGGCGGTGCGGCGGGCCTCGGTGAGGAGCATCAGCGCCAGCAGCCCGGCGACCTCACCGTCCTCCGGCATGAGGGCACGGATCAGGCGAATGAGCCGGATCGCCTCGGCGGTCAGGTCGGGCCGCACGGGATCGGTGTCGGGGCCGGTCGCCAGGTAGCCCTCGTTGAAGACGAGGAAGAGGACTGCGAGGACGCCGGAGACGCGAGACGGAAGATCCTCCGTGGACGGCACCAGGTAAGGGATGCGAGCCGCCTTGATCTTGGCCTTCGCGCGGGTGATCCGCTGCCCCATGGTGGTCTCCTGCACCAGGAAGGCACGAGCGATCTGGGGCATGGTCAGACCGCCGACCATGCGCAGCGTCAGTGCCACGCGGGCCTCCATCGCGAGCGCCGGATGACAGCAGGTGAAAATCAGCCGGAGCCGGTCGTCGTCGATGGCGCCGAAGGGCTCGGGTGGGTCGTCCTCGTACACCAACTGAGACTCCTTCTGCTTGGGGTCGCGCTTGTTCTCGCGCCGGATCCGGTCGATAGCCTTGCGTTTGGCGGTGGTGGTCAGCCAGGCGCCGGGGTTGGGGGGAACGCCGTCGGCCGGCCACCGCTCGACGGCGACCGCGAACGCCTCGGCGGCCGCCTCCTCGGCGATGTCGAGATCACCGAAACGCCTGGTCAGGGCGGCGACCACCCGCGCCCACTCCTCATGGTAGGCACGGGTGATCTGCGCATCGACATGGATCACGCGTCCTCGCTCGCGAACGGCCGTACCTCGACCTTCCGGTTGCAGTGCTTCGACCCCTCGGCGGCGAGTTTGAGCACCGCGTCGAGGTCGGGGGCCTCCATGATCCAGAAGCCGGCGAGGTATTCCTTCGACTCCAGGAAGGGCCCGTCGGTGAACACCGTCTCCGCACCCCGGTTGTCGATGACGGTGGCCGTGCTGGGCGCGGCCAGGCCGTCGGCGAAGACCCAGTGGTCTTCGGCCCTGAGCCGGTCGTTGAACGCTTCGACGGCGGCCATCTCGGTCGCGGAGTCAGTCTTGTCGACGGCCTGGCCGTCGTCGATCACGGAAACCAGATACTGCATCACGGATCATCTCCTGTGGTTTGGGTCGCCCCCGTGGACGGCCTCTCCCCAATACGACGAACAGCTCTGCCCCAATCCGACACCGCCTCTCGGATTCTTTTCCAGGACTTTCCGGTACGCCGGTTGTGCGCAATTTATCGAAGGTGCGGGTCCGCTAACATGCGATGCTCCTTAAAAGGAGAACCATCCATTCCGCGTCCACCAGTGACCGCCATTGCGCAGGTGCGATACGTATGCCCGTTGGAGCGTCGTGTCTTGCGGAAGGCTGCTGAGTAGTTCGGACGATGGCGTCGGTCCATCGGACTCTCGATGGAAGACGAACTGAAGAATGTCGTTGTCACTCGGTTCACCGGGTTCATCAGGATCCACGGTGAATCGCCGTTGGAACTGAATGATGTTTGAGGTCGCAGGAAGGTATTCTGCCCACTGATCGTCCAGGAGCCAGGAGTGACAACCGAACGTTTCGATCGCGTCTTCCGGGAAGTGACGTGGAAAGAACTCGCGTGCCCACTCGAACGACGCCTGGCTCACCGCTGGGTCGAGCGACTCCCCTGCCGGAATATGGACATTTAGACTACTGCCATAGCGATCGAACATATGACGCCCCAAGCGATATGACGCCCCTTGAAAAATCAACGGAAGCATCCAGGTTCCGTTGATACCGGGGTGACCGCTGATCTGACGCCACGTCGAGACTTCCTCGCCTAGAGTGGAAAGGCTGGAGTGACTCACGTCAGAAGGAATCCCCCGCTCCCGATAGAAATGCTGGACATCAGGTACCAACGCCAGAAACACCCAAACATAGAGCTGCTGACCAACAGTGCCCCAACTGTCTGGGAGTGATGGCCAGCCTGAATACGATCCCCCCGCAAGGTTGCGACCCATCTTCGTGACAAGCTCCCGATACGCATGGCGGAGCACCCACCAGAGGACGGGATGCCTTTCCGGATCTGGACGTCCAGCAAGACAAGACCCCCGATCTTGCTCCCCGACGCCGAAGTTCAGTAGGATCGAATCCGCCGACGCATCATCAGGAAGAACCAGTTCATCTGCAGGATCAGATCCTGCAATCTGATCGAGCCACGCCCTGAAGCGGTCCGACAGACAAAGCTGAGCGTGGATAGTAGATGCGTCGAGACGTTCCATCGGCTCTTTCCTAGTTCTACTTCACTCCCGCGACAAAGGAATCCTAGACTATACCGGAACGATACTTACGCTGATCTGTCTTTTGGGAGTTGCCTGTCATCCTCTTCGGCTATGGCCGCGTCTCCAGCGGCGACCAGACGCTCGATCTGCAGAAGGATACCCTCCCCGCCAGCTGTGGTCGGGTCTGCACCGACGTGACCTCCGAGTCCAGGGCAATGCGACCTGGACTCGATGCTGCTCTGGTCTATGTGCGGGAAGGTGACCCGGTGGCTGGCGCACGAACCGCTGGGGTGACGCCCGACGACGTTGCTGATCACGATCCGCACAGAAACGAGCGTAAAGTGAATATTTACTCGTTCCCGCCTGAAGCTTCATCGACATCCCCCAGGCAGATGGGAGATCCCATGACACACGCCGTTGCGCCATATAGGTCGCGTTCTTCCAGGCAAAGAGATCACGCCCGAGTGCGCCGGGCACCGTCATTCCGGGCGGGAGTGCGGCAACCGCCTGCCGCAACCACCGTTCCCGATCGGCCAACAGACCCGGCCCGCCCTCAAGCAGCTGATAGCTCAGCTCGTAGGCCGCCTGCTTGGTTCGGACCTCGAGGCGTTCCGCCGCCACAAGGGACTCTTCCCACTGCATCGCACACCTTGCCAGCACGTCAGGGAGGCAGGACGAAACCGGTTGTCCTGGCCGTTTATGCCATACGTTCTTCCTTATGACAAGCATCAGCATTCTCACAAACGCTCATTTCTGAGACATCCCTTTCGCAAGGATCGTTGTCCTGGAGTGTCGATGCACCGCTTGAGCCACTCAATGCCACCTGACCGAGAACGGGGCTGAACAAGGGCGTGCGTTCGGAAGGCGTGTTACCCGTACCATGCCAGCTCGGCACTCGAGGCCAGGGTCCCTCGACTTCGCTCGGGATGACAGTGTGGTAAGAGCGCGTGGTCAGGAAGCAGGAAGTCGGGTCAACGGGGCGGTTCCGTCCGTCTATCCGACTCTCCGCCTACTGATCCGGTAGCAGCACGCGAGCAGCGACCAGCTCAGCCGCGTACTCCTCACAGAGAACACGCTCGAGACGACCGGTCTCGTCTGGGATCAGATCCCAAAGACCACTGTTGTGCCAGTGGTCAGCGTCATGCCAGCTGGGGCGGTCAATGATGGGATAGAGGCAGACGCCCTGCACCGGCACGCCGAGGTCGATCGCTGCCCGGACCTCGGCAGCCATCTCCCGCAGCCAAGGCACACGGCCCGCGCCGAAATTGCTCGTCTCGGCGAAGAAGAGGGGACGCCGATACCGTCGCCATACATTGGCCAGCAACTCGCGTACCGGCACCCAGCGAGAATCGCGCGGCACTTCGGTCCAGCGGAGCCGTTTGCCGAGATACTCCCACTGGTTGTCGTAGTAGAAGTTGACACCGATCAGGTCGAGGTAGCGCGGGTGGCCGCCGATCTCCGGGTTCTGGCGGCCGACGAGGAGATCCCAGGCGGCGAACTGGAGCTCGTGGAAGGCAGCCGCCTCCTCGACCAAATCCGGTCTGTCCAGCGGCGGGAAGACGTTGATGATCGGCTCAATGTGGCAGAGACGCGCACGCGGGTCGGCACGCAGGATGGCCTCGCAGCCGGCGATGACCGCCCGCGCGAGGTGGCGCTTGAGCTCCACGCCACGGTCACGCACATAAGGGTGGAAGAGCCCTTCGTCGCCACATGCCCAGCTGAAGAAGGAGAGCTCGTTCATCGGCGCGTAGAGCGGCGGGTCGTCGCTGTAGGACGCCAGGAAGCGCGCCGCCGCCTCGCAGTAGGCGGCGAAGCGGGCCACCAGCTCATCAGAGAAGAGGTCGAGGTCCTCCGGCCAGCCATAGTGGCAGAGCGTCCAAAGCACTTGGACGCCCGCCGCCTGGGCGGCCTCCGCGACTGGCGCGAGCGTGGAGAAGTCGAACGCACCATCGCGGTCAATCAGGTGCCACTGGGCCGACTCACGGACCGTCCCGATGCCCACGCTTCGCACAAGGGCAAAGTCATCGGCCACATAGCGGTCGTGCTGGGTAGCGGCGAGCATGTTCACCCGCGCACCATACTCGTTGATGTGGCCGGCAGCCTCGAATCCACCCATCCAGAAGGAGCGGAAGGGGCTTTGCGCGGAGTCGTCAGGACGCGGCAAGGAATTGACGCTTGCCGGCAACGCGGACGCGGCACGCTCTTCCATGGAGTGAATCATTCGTGGTCCGGTTGTTCCTTCTGTCTATGCACAAGCTGTGCGGTCAACGCACCACCGATGGGCGGTACAAGTGTGCAACGAAAGGCGCGATCTGGATAGGGCATTGCACTACGCCATCAATTGGCCTCGGTCGGGGTCGAGCCGTTCCTGACCCTGGCCAAGGTGCCGGTGCCCAGCTGGGCCGCGCACGGTCGGCCGTGGCGGGCGATCGGGGCGACGCACCTGGATTCGCCTCAGTGGACGAACACGTCACCGCACTGGAACGCGCCAAGACGGCGCTCGACAGTTGAGTCCGTTTCACCGTACTCGCTGGTCCGGTGGCGGCTCCGAGGAGCGTCCGTCCGATGGACCGCCTTGGACGTCGCGGATCGGCTTGCCCCGAAGCGCGCCGGACGAAGTCTTCAGGGCCACGAGTCGTACTTGCCGCCTTGCCGCCAATGGCCATGGTCCGTCTCGCAGCTCGGGGTTGTCTCAGAAACGGTCGTTTGTGACACGTTCCCCCGCTGGCCATCAGCTTAACCGGAACCGCCCCGTTATCGCCTCAGAACCCGTCTCAGAATCAACGTCTCATATCTTGCACGACAATCGGCTTCATGAGACACGTTCGGCATGTTGATTGGCTATGCCCGCGTCTCGACCGGTGACCAGACCCTCGATCTGCAGAATGATGCCCTGACCGCGACCGGCTGCGGGCAGATCTTCACCGACGTGACCTCCTGCACCATTGCAACGCGACCTGGATTAGATGCTGCCCTGGCATATGTGCGGGACGGCGACACGATCACCGTCTTGTGACGATCGTGTCGTTCGCTCGCTGCTGCACCTGATCGACACCGTCAACGGACTGGAAGCACGCGGCATCGGGTGTCGATCCCTCACCAAGTCGATCAACACCATCACGCCAGGGGGAAAGCCGATCTTCCATCATAGCCACGACTGTCATCCGGGACTTCAAGACGATGAGCCCAAGGCATGCTTCGGCGGGTTGTCGGTGGATCGCAGGTTTCATTTTTCGGGAACCGTGATTAATTCGTACGCGCGAAGAGTCTGACTGAAGAGGTCTCGGAGGTCACAACCATCGAGCGTGTGGCGCCTGGGACCAAAATGGATCAGCCGACGCCCGCATATGTCCAAGTGCTACAGGAGGCCGACGGACAACGCATGTTCATGACTCTCGCTTGATGCCTGATGCAGGTTGAACGGCGATTCGATCTTCGAACTGTTTCGGTGTATTCGTTCACGCAGATCGGGTTGCCGCGGTGCATGCCGCGTCGCACGTCGCGTCGGCGTTCGGATCATTTCGACACGACGTTTTGGGCCGATCCCGCCTGCCATGCCTCTATATTGTCGACCAGTTGATCGGCCAGGATCTGCTGGGATTCACGGCTGACCCAGGCGACATGCGGTGTCACGATCAGGTTCGGGAGTTCGGCTTCGAGCAGCACATTGCCGGACGTTGGCGGTTCCTCGGAGAGCACATCGACGCCAGCACCGGCAATCACGCCGCGCCGAATCGCATCGAGCAATGCCGGTTCGTCAACGATTCCGCCGCGTGCACAGTTGATGAGCAACGCGTCCGGTTTCATGGTCGCGAGTTCTCTGGCCCCGATCAAACCGCGCGTCTCTTCGGTCAATGGGCACAAGACGACAAGGACATCGCACCTGGCGATCACCTCATCGAGGGGAAGCCTCCCCGCCCGCGGACGGTCCCCCCCTTCTCTCTCCGATCATTATGTCCATCTCGAAGCCGCGTGCAATCTGCTCCGCTCGCTTGCCAAGCGCACCGTGACCGATCATGCCCAAGGACGAACCAGTCAGGGCGCGGGGAATAGGGTCCAAAACAAGTGCGTGACCTGGAGATCGCTCCCAAGCTCCCGATCGGACTGCCGCCTGGTATGGCGAGAGTTGACGACGCAACGCGAGCGCGAGCGCGAAGACATGCTCGGGGACACTGATCGCCCAGTCGCGAATACTGCAGACCGTGATTCCTCACGCGTGGCAGGCGCTCAGATCGATGTGGTTGTAGCTGGTCGCGGCGACCGCCATCAGGTGAAGTTCGGGGCAGGCGTCGATGGTGGAGGCATTCACTGCTACCCCATCGGTGATCGCATCGTCGCGTTGCCTGACCGAGAGATGATCTCCGCGTCGCTTGTGTGAGGATATTCGACCCAATCATGCGCGAAGGAAGGCGATCTGAAATCCACCTTGAATGCTTCCCGATCGAGGAACACGATCGCGTGCGTTTTGGAACTGGTCACTTCAGCCACGCGTGCGCACCTGTTCGATGTTTGAACGGCGAGCATGGTGTCGACGCAAGCGAGTGAGTTTGAGCCAGACGCTCGACATGGTCGCGTCACGGACTCGCCGGCAGGGGTCTTTGAAGGCTTGGCCGGGAGGTTGTGAACGTGACCGGCGTTGGATTCACCCGATGGGATACCTTAGGGGCCTGTGATAGCGATCGGTTTCCCTGTTCACGAACGTGTATCGCGACACGTGAACCGGTGAGCCGCCTGCACGCTGTCATGTCACTCCTGCTTCATGAACGACCACGTCGCCAGCGACAGCGCACACGCCGCGAAGACTACAAGCACCGCGAGATCGATGTATCCGGAGCGGGTCCAGACTCCGATAAGGAGTCCCCGCATGAGGTCAACTCCGTATGCGAGTGGGTTGAGCAGGATAACGATCTTCATCCAGTGAGGAACGTTGTCGACCGGAAATTGCGCTCCACTCAGGAAATACATGGGCAGGACGATGAAGTTGTTGACTGTCCCGAACCCCTCGAAAGAGGTCATGCGGGCAGAGATGACGAGTCCGACACCGGTCAACCCAACGCCCAGCAGCAACATCACGCCGATGCAGGCGATGAGGGGCACCAAGCGCAGATGGACGCCGACGAACGGCGCGAAGATGAAGATGATGATCCCCTGCACGGTGGCGATCAAACCACCTGCCAGCGCCTTGCCAACCACGACCGATGTTCGCGGGATCGGTGCAACGAGTATTTCCTTCAGGAATCCAAACTCCCGATCGAAGATCACGCTGATCGCGCTTTGGAGCGAGGTAAAGATGATCGCCATCGCCAGCATGCCCGGGAAGATGAACGCGAGGTACGACACGTCGCCGGGGACATGAACCGAGACGCGAAGGCCGGTCCCGAGGAGAAAAAGCCAAACCACGGTGCGGGCAAGGGATCCGTAAAGCTGCGCCCGCTCTCGCCAGAAGCGTGTCAGATCGCGTTGACAGAGCATGAGAATAGCTTCGAAGTCGAATGGACCGCGGCGCGTACTGACCGCTGACTGAACCTGGTCGGTCCTTTCTGCCAATGTTGCCACCTACGCACCCCTCTTTCCACGACGTTGCATCGCGCTGCGCAGCAGATCGGTCTTGCCAGCCGCCTCGTCCCGGATCGTGCGACCTGTCATGTTCAGAAATACGTCGTTCAATGTGGGTGGGGTAATGTCGATCGTGAACACGCGAACAGGAAAATCCTGCAGCAGTCGAGGCGCAACCTCTTCGCCGCGATCGATCTGAAACTGGACGATATCCTGATCGACCGTGGCGACGACACCGAATTGCTGTTGGAGCAGGCTGATCATCTCCTGATTGTCGGCGGATCGTAGTCGCACGCGGTCGCCACCAAGTGATGCCTTCAAGGCAACTGGTGTGTCGAGGGCGATAAGATGGGCATGATCCATGATGCCGATCCGATCGCAATATTCAGCTTCATCCATATAGTGAGTGGTCATGAAAACCGTGACGCCGTGTTCCCGTCGCAGGGCCGTGATGTGTTCCCAGATGTTTTGCCGGGTCTGCGGATCGAGACCAACGGTTGGCTCGTCAAGAAACAGGACGGCAGGTCGATGCAACAGTCCGCGTGCGATTTCGAGACGGCGTTTCATGCCACCGGAGAAACTTCGCACTTTGGTGTTTGCGCGGTCGACCAGATCCACCATCTCGAGGACACCCTGGATGCGGGCACGTCGTTCGGGGCGAGGCACATGATAGATCATGCAATGGAACCGAAGGTTCTCCTCTGCCGTGATGCGATCGTCCAGGCTGAAATCCTGGAAGATGATGCCGATCGAATTGCGCACGTCGGATGGATTTCGTTGAACGTCGAAGCCGTTGATGCGAGCAGTGCCGGCTGTCGGCTGCATCAACGTGCAGAGCATCTTGATCGTCGTGCTCTTGCCCGCACCGTTCGGTCCGAGGAACCCGAACACCTCACCCGGTTCGACGGCGAACGAGAGGTGATCGACGGCGGTGAAACCCTCGAACTTCTTGGAGAGATCGAGAACCTCGATCGCCGGATGGCCCGATGGTTCGACGAAGGAAAAAGGATGGTTGGTCGTCTGGGGAACAAGTAATGATTCGGTAGTGACCATGATTTGCTATCCCTGTGTGGTACCGCTCGTGACGCTGACTGCGTCGCTCGTGATGCGATCGGGTTCCCGCAGAATCTTGTCGAGATCGGTAAGCGCCTCCCTGAGCAGGAGACGTCGGTCTGGCGAGATGTCGGCCAGCCTCGACGCGAGATGTCGATGAAGGGCATCCTCATATTCGGTGAGCAGTTCGGCTCCCGGACCAGCGAGCACCAGCCGGCTGCGACGACGATCGACTTCATCCGTCCGACGATCGACCAGTCCTCGATCGACCAGCCCGTCGACGATCCGTGTGACCGTTGGCGATGCGCTGTTGAGATGCCTGGCCAGTGCCATCGTCGGCATGCCGGTTTCACTCGCCGCGATTGCACGCAGGCTCCGCAATTGCTGAAGGGTGAGCCGGTCCTCGCCCTGAATCCGGGTAAGGATGTGTTTGACCACGTGCTGGAATTTGGGCATGACGTGTTCCATCTGATCGATCAGGTCACTGGTCTCGACAGGCGACTCCTCGTATTCGTTCATGACACTCCTGTTCCTAGTCTGGGCAGGCCAACCAGCAGGAATACCGATGGTCGTCTGAGTCTTATTATGTAGCTACACTATTAGATGTCAATACTACCTAACTATCTATTGTCGAATGCGTGCTGAAACTCCGCGCGGGCAACTCGTGTCGATCGGTCCTGACGCTTGTTCATCACATCGGAGGACGTCTTTCCCTATACTTGGGGAGCACCATGATGCGTGCCCCCTTCCCCCCGCGACCGACGACAACCACGCGTTCGTCGAGATCAACTGGCAGGTTCCGTGACTGACACATCCTCATCGTACGCCGTCGCAGGCCGTGGAGACGGTTTTCTGATTCGGCTCATTGTCTTTGCAGGCGGCATGACAAGTGTCGGCACGGAGACGAGTGCTGCAAGATTGCTGGCGCCGTTTTTCGGCGAATCGACGCTCATCTGGGCCAACATCATCGGTTTCACGCTGACGTTTCTGGCGCTCGGCTACTGGGTTGGCGGCCGCGTCGCGGACAGGTATCCCCGATCCTGGCTGCTCTATACCGCGACGACGATCGCCGCGATCTGGGCAGGTCTGACGCCGCTCATCTCGCGGCCATTGCTCTCACGTTCGCTGGACGCGTTTTCCGATCTGTCAGTCGGAGCATTCTACGGGTCTCTCGTGGGGATCCTGCTCATCCTTGCCGTCCCAATCACCCTGCTCGGATTCGTGTCACCCTATGCGGTCCGCTTGAGCGTCCGGGATGTGGCGCACACGGGAGAGGCCTCGGGCGGCATCTATGCGTTGGGAACGGTCGGTTCGATCGCCGGGAGTTTCCTCCCCACGTTGCTGCTCATCCCATGGGTGGGAACCGTTCGCTCGTTCCTGATTCTCGGCCTGCTCCTGCTCATCCCGTCGGTGATCGGCTTGATGCGGCTCCGCCATGTCTCCCTGGCGATCACATCGGTGGCGCTCGGCTCGGTGATGGTGATCGCCTCGATGTCGTACAGCCCTGCTTCGATCCGACCCGCCCAGGCCGGCCAGCTGGTCTATGAGACGGAGTCGCAGGAGAATTACATCCAGGTCACGAAGAGCGGCGACCGCTACATGCTTTCGCTCAACGACGGCCACGCCACGCACTCGGTGTACGATCCAACCCAGAAGCTGACGGGCGGCCCGTGGGATTACTTCATGCTGGGACCGCTTTTTTCGGGTTTGACGAGACCGGCGAAGCTGGACAACGCACTGATGATCGGTCTCGCCGGTGGGACGGCCGCCAAGCAATTGACGGAGGCGTATGGTTCGGTGCCAATCGACGGTGTCGAGATCGACCCCGAGATCGCTCGGGTCGGACGCGAATATTTCGACATGAACGAACCGAATCTCAACGTCATCATCCAGGACGGTCGTTATACGCTGCGGACATCAGACAAGCAGTACGACCTGATTGGCGTCGACGCCTACAAGCAGCCCTACATCCCCTTCCAGCTGACAACTCGGGAGTTCTTCCAGGAGGTGTCGGATCACTTGACGCCGGAGGGCTCGGTGGTTATCAATGTGGGTCGGACCGCGACGGATTACCGGCTTGTCGACGTCATCTCGTCGACGATGAAGGATGTTTTTCCGAACGTCTATGTGATCGATACCGAGCGATATGACAACAGCATCGTGATCGCGACAAAATCACCTTCGAGGATGGGCGATTTTGCTCGTGCGGTCGCTGAACAGCCTGAGGGATCGCTCGTTCGCCAGGTCGGATTGGCCAGTCTCGCCAACGGCAACCTGCGCGAGGTGACAAAGGTCACGACGGTATTCACCGACGATCACGCACCAGTGGAACGCGTCGTGGACCTGATTATTCTTGACGCTGCCCGAGAGGAAACATCTGCTCCATGAGCAATCAGACGATACCCTCCGCGACGACAATCGCCCTCCCTCAACCGTATCGAAGCGATCTCCTGAGCGGTCTCGACTCTATCGTGCATGGTCTCACCTACCGGGTTCCCGGGCTTGGCAAGGCAGATGGCAATGTTGGGTACACCGGTGATCGGGATCGCGATGACGCGTGGGAGATGCGGCAACTCTGGGCGCAGGCGATCGGCTTCGAGGGCAGTCATATCGTCAACGTTGGGCAGGAGCATGGCACGAAGGTGATCCAGGCTTTTGCAGATGATGCCGGACAGGGCGCACGACCCGACAGCAGGGTGATCGGGATCGCCGACGCCCTGATCACCGATGCACCGGGGACGTACCTTTCGACGTTCCATGCAGATTGCCAGCCGATCCTGCTTGTGGACCCCATACGACCGGCCGTTGCCGCCGTTCATGCCGGTTGGCGCGGAACTGTGGCCGATGTTGCAGGGAGTGCCGTGCGCGCCATGCAGGAGGCGTTTGGAAGTGAAACTGCGGAGATGCGAGCGTTCCTCGGTCCGGCAATCGGGGGCTGCTGCAACGAGGTGGGCGATGAAGTGATTGACTCCTGGCGCGAGCAGGCAGCGGATCTCGGACCGTGCGTCGAACTGGCGGTATCGCGACCAGCAATCAAGCAGCATTTCAACGTGCCGCAGGCGAATTCTCTCCTTCTGCAACGAGCGGGACTTCTCGCTGCCCACATCGAGATCTCTGCTATCTGTACCAAGTGTTCGCTCGACTCGTGGTTCTCGCATCGGGGGCATGGACCCGGCGCAGGCAGGCAGGCGGCGTTTATCGGCATTCGTGACACGCGGGAAACCTCATGATCGAGATCGGACAGGATTTGGATCCTGATGGTCTGGCTGCCCGCGTTGACGCCATCCGGAACCGCGTCGCGATTGCTGCCAACCACGGCGGACGCGATGCCGACGACATCACGATCGTCGCAGTCTGCAAGACGTTTCCACGAACAATGGTCGATGCGGCCTATGAGGCAGGATTGCGGATATTTGCCGAGAACCGGGTGCAGGAAGCGCGTGACAAGTTCGCCGAACCGCTTCCTATCGATGCCAGCGTCCATCTTGTCGGTCAACTGCAATCGAACAAGGTGAAGCAGGCGATCGGCCTGTTCTCATGCATCGAGTCGGTCGATCGCGAGAGCCTCGTCGAGGCATTGGAACGCGAGGCGGCAAAGCGGGACGTGATCGCGCCGGTTCTTCTGCAGGTCAATATCGCTCGCGAAGCCCAGAAGTCAGGCTGCGATCCGGATCAGGCAGGATCGTTGCTGGACCTGCTGGCTGACTCCCCACATCTGCGATGCGACGGGCTGATGACGATCGCGCCATTCGTCGAAGATGCCGAAGAGACGCGGGTCGTCTTCCGCGATCTGCATCTTCTGCGTGAAGAGTTTCGGCAGCGGCATCCCTCGCTTCCACTCGATATCCTCTCGATGGGGATGAGTAACGACTTCGAGGTCGCGATCGCCGAGGGTGCAACGCACATTCGGATCGGTCGCGCACTGTTCGGCCAGCGATAGGCTCGACTGCGACGTCCGAGATAGTAAACCTTGTTCCTCGACCCGATCTGAATGCCTGCCTGCTACTGCGGGCAAGCCTCGATCTCACGCAGATGAAAGTCGATCTGCTGGAGAGATCTTCGAACACGGTGTTTTCAGCGAAATGGGTCTTTACGAGCCGACCAGCCGATTTGCCGGCTACCCTGATATCTGTGATCGCAGGCTCGGCGGCATCGTGTGACGCTTGACAAACGCCCTGCCCAAGGAGGACTTCCAAATGGTGTTAACTGCACGTCACATCCCACTGCTCGAGCAGTTCGATTTTGGACCCAAGCGCCTGACCGATTGCATGACTGGCCCAGATGGGGATAGCGGGAACGGCGTATTGCGGGCAAGCTCCGTGGCGAAGTCTTCCGGAATGCCTCCTTCTCGCGGCTCGGTATGGAGCGTTATTTCGATGCCGACGTCGACCTCGTCGCTGGCGGCTGCTCCCGAAGCGGCCCGAACGTCTGCGCTGAGGGGAATCATGAAGACACCGCCCATCGGAGCAATGGTCGTTCGGTAGGTAAAGTCGTTGAGCGTGACCCGAACAGGCGGCCGCTTGTGCGATCCAAGACCCTCCACAACTTCCGGAGGAACCTCGATCCCGGTGGCGGTCTTCCCATGGAGCTGAATACTGGCGCGGAACTTCATGTTGATCTCTCAACCACCATGGAACGAACCATAAGATCAGACTCGCTGTGATTGGCGGAGCGGAGATATGTCCATGATACCGACGTTCTCCCAGTACGAGTTTGGCAGTGACGATATTGTCGACGTTCATGGCAGGGAGAGACGAAGACCGCTTCAAGGATCGAGAATACGCCGTGGCCCGGCAACCTGCGCCAGAGAAGGTCCTCCCGCGGGAGGACCTTCTCTCATGAAAGACAGGAAAGCACCAACGTAACGCCCTCGTAACGCCCTACGGAGCTGGTGTCCCCGGGGAAGCCGAGGGGCTCGAGGCAGGGACCGGCGCCCCGAGCTGCTTGAGCAGAACACCGAGACGCTCCTGAGCCGCGCCGTACGCTTCCCAGTCGCCTCGCTTGAGTGCTGCCTGGGCCTCGTCGTAGACCGTCAGTGCCTCATCGGCGACCGTTTGATTCGCGTCGTTTATCCCGGTATCGGTCGGTTGCGATGGGGCTGCAGGAGTTGCAGCTTCACCTGAAGTCACCGGAGGCGATGTTCCCGCTCCGGAGGTATCGGTCACTTGCGCAGGCACATCCTGAATCTGGCCGACGCTCTGGGCGTTCGGGTTGCCGAGAGCGGTCACCGCATCAGCCAGTGTCGACCGCATCACGACCTTGTCCTTCGTGGCGACGATCACACTGGCGAGGCGAGGCGAACCGGCTGCCGAACTCGCCGCTTTCAGATAGATCGGTTGGACATAGAGCATCGCATCGTTGATCGGGACGATCAGCATGTTGCCCCGAATCACATTCGTGCCGCTTTGATTCCAGAGCGAAAGCTGCTGCGATATCTGTGGATCCTGGCTGATCCGCGCTTCAATTTGCTGGGGTCCGAAGACCGTGACCTGGCGTGGGTAGCGGTAGAGTCGAAGATTCGTCACCCCTGTCGCGTCGGCGGTGCCGGCGAACCAGGCGGTCATGTTCTGGCGATTCTGACTGCCGCCCGGCGTGAACGGAACAGTCAACGCAAACGACGATTCGGTTTCGCCCGGCAGCGCCAGCGACACGAAATACGGCTCGATCGGGGCTTGCTTGCCATCGAGTTGCTCCTGGGCAACCGACCAGCGGTCGTCACCGTCATAATACGAACGGGCGGTATCGGCGTGGTAACTGGCCCACACTTCCGACTGGCGGTCGAACTGAAACTCCGGATATCGGAAATGCTCCGCGAGTGATGCCGGAGCTTCCGAGATCGGCGTGAACAGATCACTGTAGACCTTGCCATAGGCGTCGGCGATCGGATCCTTCTCACCCGTGCGGTAGAAGGTCGTGGTTCCATCGTAGGCATCGACGACGACCTTCACGCTGTTCCGCATGTAGTTGTCGCCGCCGAACCTGGTCGCGCCAGGGAAGTTCGAGGAGTGCGTGTACCCGTCGATGATCCACTGGAGCCCGCCATCCGCGATGACGAGATAGGGGTCATCATCGTAGGTAAAGAACGGCGCGATTTTCTTGGCACGTTCGACGATCGAACGATCCAGAATCAGGCGGGAATCGCCGTTCAACTGGCCGCTGATGAACAGCTTCTGATCCTTGTACTTGAGCGCCGCAAGCAATCTGGTGACGGGATTGCCGAGGCTGATCGAGCCAACCGCCTTGCCCTGATATCCCGTGGAATCAGCCTGTCCGGTATCATTGATGCCGCTGAACTCGGCCTGATCGGTATGGACGATGATCCAGTCTGTCTTTTGCTCGCCAAAGTAGATTTCCGGCTGCGTGATGTTGAGCTCGGTGGGTCCGGTTGGTGGAATGTTGCTGACAAGGAACGTTGGCCACCCATCCCCTGAAACCTGACTGACCGGGCTGACGACGGCACCGTACCCGTGGGTATAGGCAAGATGAATGTTCGCCCACGTCTGCGAATTGGTCGGCAGGCCCGCGACGTTGAGTTCTCGGGCGGAGATCAGGACTTGCACTTCCTGCCCGTTGACCATGTAGTGATCGACGTCGATGTCACCGAACTGGTAATACGGCACGAATGTCTGCAACTGCTGGTAGATCGGCTGGACGACCCGGTAGTCCCAGATGCGGACGTTGCTGAGCGGCGGCTTGTCGGTCGGCAGTTGGGCGGCGGTGATAGGGTCCTGACCGGTCACGTTCTGGGTGGTGACCTGATCGAGTCCGAACCCGGCGCGCGTCATGGTGATGTTTCGCTCGATGTATTTCTCTTCGCGCGGGAACTCATTGGGGTCGACGATCAATCGCTGGACGCCGATTGGAAGCAGCGGGGTCACGACGAACGCCAGTAGCGCCCAGCCGCCGACAAGCCCGATCAGCCATTTGGGAGTTTTCAGCACGATACTGAAAAGCAGCGCGATGCCCGTGGCCGCAGAGAGGATCGCCATCAACCAGTTGAGTGGCCGGACCACGTTCACATCGGTGAATCCGGGCCCCAGGACAACACCACGGGTCGAGAAGACGAGATCGTAGTTTCGAAGCAGATAACCGGCAGCGGTCACGATCAACAGAAAACACCCGAGCGCGCTGAGGTGACGCAAGGCCGCCGTCGGCAAGTTGCCGACGTTCCGGAATCGCACCCCAAGGCGAACGATGTAGACGACCGCAACGGCAATCAACGTGACGATGCCGAGCCGCAGCAGATATGAATGAAGATCGTGAAGGAGCGGCAGGCGGAAGACATAGAAACCGGAATCCATGTGAAAGGTGGGGTCCTTGATGCCGAAATCCCCGCCCCGGAATGCCAGCATTGCCGCACGCCAATGATTCGATGCGATTGTCCCTGCCACGATGAAGACGACCGCGCCGCCACCAAACGCCAGGAACTGGATGACGCGCTGGCTGGATCGACCTATGAAGCCTTCCCGCTGAACCGACCCTTCCCGCGTGGTACGCAGTGCGAACCAGACGTTGAAGACAAATGCGGCCCCGGCGATCAACCCGCCGACGAGGAAGAAGAGTCCCTCGAAGACGTAGTTCGTGGTGAGGATGGAACGGTAGCCGACGCTTCCAAACCAAAGCCAGTTGATCCAGAACGGGGAGAACCCGAACAGCACGATGACGATCGCGACGAGCACCAGCAGCGCAACGATCATTCGCCTGGTAGATGCGGATATCCCGAAGCGTGAACGAGTTCGAACCGGTTTGGGCTTTGGTGTGGGTTGATCCGCACCTGCCGACTTGCGTTGAAACACCCTCTTGCTACCCCTGCTTGAACCGCACCGCAAGTCGACGACATGGCGACCTGGACCCCACGTTGCGTTCATGGTACGACGCGGCTCGGCAACGCAACACCAAAAGAGAGCGGCGTTCCCAAACGGGTTTGGACGAGTACAGCATTTTTGCCCAAACGAATGGCTCCCCGATGCCATACGTGCGAAGGGGGATCGATGATTATGCTAGGATGCTGCCCATCGGGCAGGGTATCGTCGTGCATGTGCAACTCGAAATCGGACGCCGGCGATCGCCGCGCGAATGGCAATCTATCTGCTGCAGATCAACCATGGGCGTACCTTCATTGAATCACGCTGATTGGACGCACTCGATGACCGCGATGGCCTGCCAGCCTCGCAACACCTCGATCGAGCGAATCGCATTCCACCAGGCTTGGCGATCTCGGGGCCGAGCAGATTCTGACCGGGCAGACGCCCGAGCCTTTCCAGTCCCGGCTGGACGAGGGCGAGCCATTGATGGGCGATGGACCCGATCCAGCCTAACTAGCTGGCGCTTGTCAATGCTTGTGGTAAATCCGGGGCCCGATGCACCCTGCGGTTGGTGATGCAGGTGGCGAGGAAGTCTCGGGGGCCCACGATCGTTTACTTGCAGGGAAACTCTGCGGGTTCATCGAACTTTTTATCCTACCGCAATGTCCTTAGCCGGCGGCAGTCAGAGGTCAAAGTCACCTTATGGGGTGGCAAGCCTGGCGACCGGATCGATCCGGCGGCCAGACTGACATGCCCCTTGTTTGCCTGACCAGCCCTGAAGCCCAAGGCGAGTTCGGGTCGTGTCATTGTCTCATGGTCCATCCGGTTCTTCTGCAGGGCCGATGCGGATATGGTCCGAAAGGCGATCGCAGGATCACCACCATAACTTCGTGCCGGTGGTGCGGATGCGGCCGGTACCGTTATCCGTACAACGGTACGGTTGGCTGCAGGACCATCTCAATCAGCGCTTCTGTTCGGAGGTACTCCATTGCAAGATAGTCGGGATCACGAACCATGTCACCGAAGGCTTGCCGGCTGGGGTACCGAACGAGGGCCACGGTGTCCCACTCTTGGCCCGTCTCGCCAACGAGGGGCCGTCCGCCGTCTCCGGCATAGACGATCTCAAGACCGTACTTTGCACCTATGGTGCCGAGTTGCACGACGTATGTCATGTAGCTCTCCCGCCCTCCGTCAGGGCGGAAGCGGAGCAGATTGAGCATTACCATCGGGCCGCCGGGATCCTCAGCGAGGAACCGTTCGAGTTCAGCGTTCGTCCAGTTGATCATGATGTTTCCATTTCTGTTGGCACACTGATGTCGCGTATCCCTGATCGTGTACATAAACGGGCGCAAGATTTTACGACATGCCGCCGGTGACTAACCGGTGCTTAAAGCAAGGACCAGAATTCGGTCAGTGCCGCTGCACCGCGTCGTCCCTCGTCCTGGGTCATCCACCAGTGACCAAGCCCTTCCAGGGTCTCGACCGTCGCTCCTGCCCGTGCAGCCGACCGGTGACGCTGCTCGATCGTCCCAACGGCATGATCCTCCGTTGCCACGATGGCAAGCCCTGGACGTGCAGCAGCAAGTTCCAGATCAGCACCAAGATCGGCCATCACTGGTTGAGCCGCGGACCGATAGAGGCGGAGGATGCACTCGCCCATCTGTGCATCGAATCCTTCGGCGAGCTGCAAAGCGATAGCCGGGTTCATCCCCTGGGTCGAAAACCTCTCCGTCCGCTCGTCGGGTGTCTGGGTGAGAACCCGGGCGATCCATGCTTCACCCTCGCCATCCTTCTGCCAGATGCGGGCGAGGTCGTGCCATACATAATCAGGGTCAAACACCCCGATGGCGTCGGAGCACCAGCTGCGGATCAGATCCGGGCGGGCCATGGCGACGTTGACGGTGTGTCCACCGCCCCAGTCATGTCCGACGAGATCGACTGGACCGTCGATCCGCTCGAGCTCGGCAATCAGCCAGTCCCGATAGTCAAGAACCTTCGCGCCGAATCCGTCTGGCACCGGAGACCCGAACCCAGGTGGTGACAAACGAATTTGGTCCGCATACCCTGACTCGGCCAACCGGTCCGCGAGCAGATCCCAAACGGCTGATGTCTCCGGGTTCCCATGGACGAGAACGACTTTCATGGCACATCCGCTCCTTTGTGCTGAATTTTGGCACTGAGTCGATGGCATCGAGCGCCTCGGCCTTGCCATTTGCCGACGTTACCTTTACATCCATAAGTAAGTAGTAACTAACCAATTACCACTATAGTGATGTTACCATGCACTAACGAGTAAGTCCACGGTGAGGAAATTGTATGACGCGTATGACCAGACTCGAACGGCACGCCCAAATCCTCGAAATAGCCGCACAGGAATTTGCTCGGAGCGGGCTGCACGGGACGTCGGCCGAGACAATCGCCCGACGCGCGGATATCAGCCAGCCCTATATCTACCGCCTGTTTGGGACCAAAAAGGCACTCTTCCGCCTGGTCGTTGCCGATGCGTTCGAGGGCATGCGGAGCGGGATGGTTAGTGCCGCCGGGGATCTCCGGGGTATCCCGGCGCTCGTGGTCATGGGAGAGGAATACACTCGGCTCCTGGCGGATCGCACCCGACTCCTCCTCCAGATGCAAGGGTTTGCCGCGTGCGATGACGCGGAGGTCTGCCACACGGTGCGCACAGCTTTCGGCAAACTGTGGGACACCGTCTCCGAGATCAGCGGACTGGATCCGATGCGGGTAAAAACGTTCATCGCGATCGGTATGCTGCTCAACGACGCTGCGGCGATGGATGTCGCCGCGTTGGATACAGAGTGGGCCAAGGCGTGCCTCACCACTAGCTCGGTAGATCTCCTTCGTTAACGATAGCGTAGTGAATGTTCGATCGCTGTACTTCCTCTTTGAAAACTCCTTGCGCCGGGTAGAGCGGGTGTCCTTCGTCTGTTTTTTCGCACTGCCGTATCTGAGACTTAATCTATGCGTAATGGTATGATGCTGGATTTCAACCGTGCCGCGATGTCAATGATGGGACACGTGTTTCCCGATGACTATTCTCCCCTTAACCTCACCATTCGGATCTAACGATCCAACCAAAACAGAAGTTCCCCCTATTTTCGTGCGAAGTCTCGGCAGCGGCAGTTCCGGAAATGCATTTCTGATCCAGCGCGGTGACCGAACGCTCATGCTTGATTGCGGTGTCGGTATTCGCACGATCACGAGAGAACTGGCCAATCTCGGTTCCAATCTCGCATCGCTCGATGGAATTCTGATCACGCACGAGCATATCGATCATGTCAGGACGCTTCCCCGCATGGCTGGACACGATATTCCGATCATCGCGACGTCCGGCACTGCCGGGATGGCGGATGTTCCTGACGATCAGCGCATCGAGATCCTGCCAGATCGCCCGGTCGAGCTCTCCGGTTTCACCATCTGGGCGCTGGGGGTCAGTCATGATGCAGTCCAGCCGTGTGGCTATCTCATCGAGATGGCGGACACGCGTGTCACGATCCTGACCGATCTTGGCGCGTGGCAGGATCATCTGGTCGAACCGATTGCAGCCAGCGACCTGATCGTGCTCGAGTCCAATCACGACGAGGAGATGCTTCGGCGGGGACCGTATCCGGCTCACTTGAAGCGGCGAGTCGCGTCCGATCGTGGACATCTCTCGAACCGTGCGAGTGGCACGGCGCTGGCTGGGCTGGCGACCGCCTCCCATGCCCAACCGACGATCTGGCTCGCTCATCTGTCCGATACGAATAACAAGCCGCAGATCGCTGAAGACACGGTTCGCGCTGCGTTGATGGCCGCCGACCTGGACTTGCCGGTCCTGGCCTTGCCGCGGCAGATGGTCGGTCCAATCTGGACACCACTTACTCGAGGCGGCAGGCCGGCAAAACCGTTCACGCCATCCGAGAAGCCGGTACCGATGTCCCAGTTATCGCTCCTCGACGGATTCGACTGAGGCAATCGGCAAGTGAATCGGTAACGCCTCCAGCAGTGTGACCGTCGCCATCGCGGCTTTCCCACATCATTGGATTGCTGCATTCCTACCGGGCTGCCCCAGGGATCGGCGGTCAGCGATGACACGAAGACTATACTCACCTACATCCGCATATTCTCACTAGGGGAAGACGCGAACGAAGACCTGATTCGTCACATCGCGCGCCGCATTTCGCCGGAGCCTGCCACAGCATGAGCACATTCGTATTGCTTCACGATCGTCTCGGCACGACGGTCGTCCTCTTCTTCCTGATCGTCGGCCTGTGGGGCATCCTGGAGTTTGCCCGGGGAGGCGTGCTGGGCGGGAACATTGCCGGCGCCCTGATCATCGGCCAGTTCCTGATTTTGGCGCAGGGGGTGTTAGGGCTGGTCATCTTCGTATGGGGAGATCGCCCGAATCAGATGCTTCACATTTTGTACGGTTTCACCGCGGCACTCGTCCTTCCATTCGTGTGGTCGTACGTTCGGGATCGGGCGCCGCGCCAGGGACTGCTTCTATACAGCCTTGTCGCCCTCTTTATCGTGGGTCTGGCGATCCGGGGAATCACCACTGGTGGCGGCTGATTGTCACAGAACTGGCGTTACATTCCATCATCGGGCCCCGCAATCGCGGGCCCGTTTTTTTTATTTCCCATTGTGGCCGGACACTTTGATAACGAGCTCGACGACGAGGCGTCGATCGTGTGTCGAATTGTCAAGCGGGAAATGAAAAAGCCTATGGGATGAAGAGAAACTGAGCGTCCGCTGCTCCGAGAAGAGTGTACGGGCACCGTTGACATGCATCTGCTGTGAGCGTACAATCCGACCGTACAGTGTGGTGCGTACACACCTTTCGCACAGGGCAGAAAATTGTCGTTGTGTCGGGTTCTGCACGTCGCAGAGCACTATCGGGACCGGAAAGGAGTCATCGTGGAGTCCGAGCCCCGAGACTACCAGGAGGTCATGGACAACGCGCTACAACTGGTCTATAGCCAGCATCACCGGATGGTGTCCCAGCTTTTTCCTGAGGCATTCGCACCGTTGACGCTCGATCAGCTTCGTAGCGGACCGTTGGGCCAGGATCTTCTGCGCCTCGCACGTCTGGCCAGGGGTCAGGTTCGCGAAACAAAAGAGCGGGTACTCGAAGCGATCGATTCTGCGCTTCAGTTGCTCTTCTGGCCGGCGGCGGCCGACGACTATTCTGTGCCTCGGGCCTTTTGGGATACCGATTTGGGGAGGATGCTGGCGCTGGCTAAATACCGAGCGTACGATCCAAGCGAGTTGGTCAGTATTGGCAACGCTGCGCAGCAGCTGGGGGTTACTCGTCCGACCATCTATCGCTGGATGGATGATCGAACGCTGAATTACGTTCGCGACGACATGAGTGGCCGCACCTTCGTCGTTCGTCGAGACATCGATAACCTGAGACGAGTTGCTCAGGAGTTCGGTCAGTAACAGGGCAAGCGGGACGCCGCTGCAAATGGCACGAGGTGGAAAGGGTACAGGTCCACAATCGGGTCATGAGCGCGGTCGAGACAATCGGATGGAGCAAAACGGCTGACAGGTCCTCCTGCCGGCCGTTTTGCTGTCCGAAATCCACGTAGTGCATAGGAAACATCTGGCCCGATGGTGCGTTGAACCAAACAAAATGAGGAGCTTGGGACACGAACCAGCGCTCGACGGGCCCACGTGTGGAAGGTGAGCATATGCGTGATTCCGTGGTGCACCACGTGATTACCTGAACGTTGTGACTGTCCGGACCAGGAGTTCGCACAAGCACACATCATGCGGTGCTTGTGCGATCAGACGAGCTCGCGGTACCCGCCGAGGTCGGCTATCGAAACAACCTCTCCACCACGCACAAACAGCTTGGGAACCCGGGCCGCGAGTCCGGTCGATACGTCATAGGAGATGGTATTCGCGAGCCTGGCCAGATCATCGAGGGTCGGTGCCGGGTCGTACTCGGCCGAGCCGTTCCCAACCACGGTGATCAGATCGCCCAACGCCACCTCGACTCCTGCTGGCAGCCTGACGATCGTCTGGTCCATGCAGACTCGCCCCAGCTGTTCCGCGCGGGCGCCATTTACACCCATCCAGACGTTCGACGAGAGCGCTCGCGGATACCCGTCTGCGTATCCGAGTGGCACGAGGCCGACTCGCTCGGTTCGATCCGCGATGTATGTCCTGCCGTAGCTGACACCGTCACCGGCGTGGATGTCGTGGATGCGACTCACCCGGCTGTAAATGGTCAGGATCGGCTTGAGCGGACCCGGCAAGGCAAAGTCGACATCGGGACGAAGCCCGTAGAGGGCAACCCCGACGCGGACGCGGTCGCGATGGTATTCCGGAAAGCGGAGGGTTGTCGCGCTGTTGCCAGCGTGGTGTCCGGTTGTCTCGATACCCACTTCCCGGAGCGCCGCGATGGCCCGATCAAACACCCTGTTCTGGTCGTGCGTGATCGAGGCGTCGGGGCTGTCGGCAGAGGACATGTGTGTCATGACGCCATCGAGTTTCAGTTCCGGATGCGAGAGAATCGCCTGCGCCGTCTCGACCACCTGATCCGGTGAGACGCCGAAGCGATTCATCCCGGTATCGATCTTGAGATGGATCGACACTGGCTCCTTGGTCATCATCATCTTTGCGTCGGCGGCGAGGGCGTGAGCGAAGCCGGCATCACTGACCACGACCGCGAGGTTGCTGCCGATCGCCCGCGCGCGCTCCTTTACGCCGAGCGGGCTCATCACGAGGATGGGAGCATCGATTCCGGCCTGACGAAGTTGGACGCCTTCATCGACCGTGGCGACTGCGAGTTCATCGCAACCCGAGGCGAGCGCAGCCTTGGCGATGGGGACGGCACCGTGGCCATAGCCATTCGCCTTGACGACTGCCATGAGCCGCACTCGCGGTCCGATGATGCTTCTGATCGCGTGCACGTTGGTCGCGAGCGCATCGAGATCGACGATCCCGACCGTCGGACGACCTTGCCAATGCTCTGCGATAGCACGGAGAGAGGCGGATGTTTCCATGGTCTATGCGTTCTCGTTCTCGAGGCGGGAGATGACGCGGACGATGTCGGCCCGCGAAACGATGCCGACGAGATTCAAATCGGCATTGACGACCGGCACCGTATTGATGCGGCGATCGATCATCAGCGTTGCAACTTGTGCGAGGGTTGCCGAAGACTTGATGTTATAGACCGGGGCGGACATGAGCTGGCGCGCATTGACGGCCAGCACACGGCGAAGTTCGTCCTCGAAGTCCGGACCCGCATCTGCCATGAAGATGGCATCCAGAAAGGTTACCGGCGTGGGCACATCGACGTTCGCTTCACGCGTGATGATGTCCGACTCGGTGATGATCCCGATGATCTGGTCGTTCTCGATCACCGGTACACCCGAGATCCTGTTATCGACCAGGGTCTTGGCAACGAAGGCGATGGAGTCATCCGGCGTCACCGTGGGCACGTCGGTGCGCATGATCTGGGCAACGGTCGGCTCGATGACGTCGATGGCAGGAGTGACGTTCTCGGTCATGATGGGCTATGTCCTTGCAGGGTTCAGGCGTTCGAGGAAAGGGCGGCGAGTGATTCGGCAATAGCGTCCGGCAGATCGCTGGCGATCAGCCCGAGTGTCCCGAAGCGCTTCTCGACGAGGCGAGCTGCGGCAGGCCCGACATGCAGCGCAAGCGTGGCGGCGTCGATGGCATTCAGGCCCTGTCCGGCGAATCCGGCGATCGTGCCGGCAAGAACATCTCCACTGCCGGCGGTTGCCAGAGAGAGTGGAGCGTCCTCGGCCACAATCGTACGGGTGCCATCCGAGACCGCCGTGAAGCCGTACTTGAGAATGACAGTCTGTTGCCAGAGTCTGGCTGCAGCCTCGAGCTCGTCTAGCGGGTCGGCGATGATCTCGTCGACGGATTTTCCGGTGAGCTTGCTGAACTCGCCAACATGCGGCGTCAGCAGCAGACGACCGGCAGGCATCGCCTTCCACCATTCCCCTTGGTCGGAAAGCCAGTTGAGTGCGTCCGCGTCAACCACGATCGTCAGTTTCTCGTGGTCGAACAGCGGCGACGTGGACCCCTTCGGCTCGTCGGATTCCGTTGCGGCAAGTGAAGAGAATCCGATGTTTCGACGTTCGCTCTCGCGCTTGCTGCCGAGTGCGAAGAGTGCACTCAGGAGCTCGCTGGCGGCATTGTCGCGACCGAGACCAGGGCCGATCAGGATCGCGGAGGTTTTCTCGAGATGCTCCTCGATGCGTTCGAGTGCGCGCCGCGCCGCGCCGGGCGCGTCCGTCTCCGGCAGCGGGATATGCGCAACTTCGGGAATCGAGGCGGCGACCGTGGCGATCACCCCGCGACCTGACGCCAATTGCACGATACCGGCACCGGCACGACCGGCGGCCCTGCTCGTCAGCAGCGCCGCGCCCGGATAGGAGGGAGAACCGGCAACGACAATCACTCCCCCTACTCCCCACTTGTGCGCTCCGAAATCACGGGTCGGGACGAGGTTGCGTGCCGTCTCAGCGGTCGCCCATGTTTGCTGGCCGGTCAGGGTGGGACGATGGTCTGAAGGAATGGTCATGTCGAAACTGATCCTTTTGTGTTATGTCTCGTGAAACAATGCTCCAAGGGGAGCGTTTGAGGCAATCTCTTCAATGTTGGCCGTTGAGTTCACCGCAACCACAAAGGCCATGGCGTCGGTGCGGCTGTGTGTCAGTGAAACGCTGAAGTGGGTCAATCCCAATTTCCGGGCTCGCTCGGCGGCCTGTCCATGCAGGATCAGAATCGGTTTGCCGCGGCGATTTGGAAGCACTTCCATTTCCCGCCAACGGATGCCGACGATACCTGTACCCAGTGCCTTCGATGTCGCTTCCTTTGCGGCGAAACGGGCTGCGAGTTCATTGACGCGGCCCCGGTATCGCTCACGTTCACGCTCGGTGAACACGCGGGTGAGGAACCGTTCACCGAAGTCATTATAGGTGCGAGCGATACGCGCGATCTCGATGATGTCGATCCCGACGGCTACCGCGCCCTCGCGCTCGGAATCGAATTCCGGCAGATACCATCCCTCGCCGTTTCTCTGCTCAAGCTCGGGCTCTGACCATTGTCGACGACGTTTGGGCTCGGCAGCGTCGGTCATGAGCGTTGTTCTCCCAGCGCAGATACCGGATTGCCAGGTGTCCCGCGAGAGGCGATCGGCCGATAGCGAGCATCGAAATTTGCGAACGCGGTCGCAAACGCGCCAGCATCGAGCGCGGCCCGGATCTCTTCCATCTGCCGCGCGAGGTAGCGCAGGTTGTGGATCGAGGCGAGACGCATGCCGAAGATCTCACCGGCGCGGAACAGGTGATGGAGGTAGGCGGCGGTATATTCGCTGCATGCGACGCAATCGCACGTCTCGTCGATTGGTGCGTGGACGTGCTTCCATATGCTTTTGGAGATCGTGATGCGCCCGTCAGGCGTGTAGAGGCCGCCGTTGCGAGCCGTCCTGGTTGGAAGGACGCAATCGAACATGTCGATGCCGCGCGCAACGCCATGCCACAGGTCCTCGGGAGAGCCAACACCCATCAGGTACCGAGGCTTGTTACGCGGCAATTCCGGCGTGCTGATTTCGAGCATCTCCGCCATCACATCCTTGGATTCGCCGACACTCAGTCCGCCGACGGCACAACCCGCGACATCCGTCTGAGCGACACGACGTGCGCTGGCGATTCGCAGATCCTTTTCCATGCCGCCCTGCTGGATGCCGAAGAGGACCGACCGCGTTGCGGCACCATCACGATCGTCATAGGCCGCCACGGCGCGATCCAGCCAGCGACCGCTGCGTTCCGTGGCATCGACAATTGCCTTGCGTTCGGCCGGCAGGCCAAGCACATGATCGAGTTGCATCATGATGTCCGACCCGTACGCGAGCTGCAGGTCGATCACGCTTTCCGGCGATATCGTCCAGCGAGAACCATCGATATGGGAGGCAAAGGTGACACCCTCCTCCTTTACCTTGTTCACGGCGGCAAGGCTGAACACCTGGAATCCGCCGCTATCGGTCAGGATGGGACCGTGCCAGTTCATGAAGGCATGGAGACCGCCGGCCTGACGGATGAGGTCGGCACCTGGACGCAGCATTAGATGATAGGTGTTTGCGAGAATGATCTGGGCACCGGTCGCCCGAACTTCCTGGGGCGAAAGCGTCTTGACGGTGGCCTGAGTACCAACCGGCATGAAGATCGGGGTTTCGATCGAGCCACGGGTCGTTTCGACGCGACCACGACGACCGAATGTCGATGCATCCTCTCTCAGCAAAGAAAACGTGAATCGGCCGCCAAGCGCAGAACTCTGGGCGAGCACGGTGTCTGTTGTGCTCGCCCTGTCATGGAATGCGGAGGAATCGATAGCAACCACGGGGATATGCCCTGCTCTCATCGACCAGGTAGTGAAACCAGGACTCGCGGACTAGATGAACCAATCGATGATCAGGCGGATTGGCGGTTGTAACCGGCGTTTCGGCGGCGGGCACGGGCACGCTGCACGGCGTCATCGGAAGATGCTATCACCACGAGATCTTCCCCGGATCGGGCATCGTCGGCCTCGGCATTCGTCTCTGCAACCCATGCCATCCGAGGTGTGAGGTCGCCTATGGCAGCGGGGGTCGCGCGCCGCGCCCGATTCTCGCGCTCGATCGGCGTTGGCTCATAGAGGGAGATGTCCAGGATGGGATCGTCCTTCGATGCTTTCGGTGTGCTTGCCACGACCGTCGTGGTGGAGGTGCTCGACGAACCAGCGCTGGTCGACGAGGTCTTGCTGGCGGTGGCTGACGTGGAGGATGTGGACGTCTTGGTCGCGGCTGTAGGAGTTTTCGCCGGTGTCTTGGACGAAGATCCGACCTTGTTCAAATCACGCTTCACGCTGTTGGTGACCGAATTTACTTCCTTGGTCATGCCACCCAGTTCGCTGGTGAGGCTATTGCCAAGATCCTTTGCTTCCGCGATCGTCTTCTCGAATTCTCCGGTGAGATTCGAGGTCATGCTGCGGAAGTCCTTGACCAGTTTGCCTGCCTGTCCCATGACTTCGGGAAGCTTGTCAGGTCCGAAGATCAAGAGCGCGACCACGGCGATGATCCCCATCTCGGGTAATCCGATGCCGAAAATATTCATGGCTTTCTACCTGATTTCATGCATTAAGGCGCCAACGGACGGAATCGCATGTACGCATCAATCACTGTGCGGCAGGGGACGATGCTTTGTCCACCGTGGCACAATAAGGAGAGTATAGAGCAGGGAGCACCAATGAATCGTATTGGGAGGCTCGGAAGATCGATTTCCGGCATGTTCGCGCGAAAATCAATGGATGAGGACGACGGAATCATGCCCGGCCAGGACAATGTGCAGATCATCGTCGGGTTGGGTAATCCAGGAGCAAAGTACGCTGACACTCGCCACAATGCTGGCTTCTTCGTCATCGACGAGCTTGCCAAACGACTCAATGCATCCGGACCGCGGAAGCGCTTCAAGGCTGAGATCACCGACGTGCGGATCGGTGACGGCCGGTTCGTCCTCGTCAAGCCGCAGACATACATGAACGAGAGCGGTGTGGCTCTACGCGAAGTGGCGAACTGGTATCGGGTGGATTTTTCGCAGATTCTGATCGTCGTCGACGATCTCGACCAACCGTTCGGCCAGCTGAGACTGCGCGCACGCGGAAGTGCGGGCGGCCACAACGGATTGAAATCGATCTTCGCGCAGCTTGGCACGCAAGAAATCGCTCGATTGCGGATCGGGATCGGACGCGGGTCGAACCAGACAATCACGCATGTACTTTCCCGGTTCTCACCGGAGGAACGTGCTGAACTCGATGTTGTTGTTCGCAACGCCGCGGACGCAGTCATGCTGTGGTCGAAACAGGGGCCGCTCGAAGCGATGAATCTTATCAATGGCCTAGGTGCAGAGAAGGAAAAGATCCGACCTTCCGCGCCCGTCCGGACGTCGAATGGGAACGCTTGACATGACCGAGAAGCCGATCGCCCTCGTGGGCATCATTGGTGCCGGCACGATGGGGGCCGGTATTGCACAGGTTGCAGCCCAATGTGGCTGCGACGTGATGCTCATCGATGTGGCCGAAGCGTGGCTCGATCGTGGATTGGAAACGATCGCGAAGGGCTTCGATCGCCTGGTGGCCAAGGAAGAAATGACCGCTGACGATCGCGATCACGCGTTGGGTCGAATCGAAGGTTCGACCCAAATCGCGCATATCTCGGATTGTGATCTCGTGATCGAGGCGGTGAGCGAGCAGTTGGGGCTCAAGAAGTCCGTATTTCGAGAAGTTGCCGAGGTCGTTGCACAGGATACGATCATCGCGAGCAACACGTCCTCGATCTCGATCAGTGCGCTGGCAGCGTCGATCCCCCAACCCGGGCGGGTCGCAGGGATGCATTTCTTCAATCCGGTGCCGGTGCTCAAACTGGTCGAGATCATTCGTGGATTGCAAACGAATGACGAGACCGTCGCCCGCATCCGAGCGCTCGCGGATCGTATGGGCAAGATTCCGATCGATGTGGGAGATGTTCCCGGCTTCGTGGCGAATCGATTGCTGCTGCCCATGATCAACGAGGCAATCTTCTGTCTTGCCGAAGGAGTCGCGGGCGCGGATGATATCGACACGATCATGAAACTCGGGGCGGCACATCCGATCGGGCCGCTCGCCTTGGCGGATCTGATTGGTCTGGACGTCTGTCTCGCGATTATGGAGATGCTGCATCAGCAATTCGGTGATGACAAGTATCGTCCCGCACCCCTGCTCCGGCAAATGGTGGTGGCTGGATGGCTCGGACGAAAAACTGGCCGCGGCTTTCATTCCTATCCACCCGCGAGCTAAAGGATGAACATGAGCGAAGCACCAACGGACGCATCACTGACTGGCGAGGAAGGACAAGGTTCGGGGCGCAACCGGCCGATTCGAATCCTTGTCGCCAAGCCTGGGCTCGACGGCCACGATCGCGGCGCGAAGGTCTTGGCACGGGCGTTCCGCGATGCCGGCTTCGAAGTCATTTATACCGGCCTGTTCCAGACGCCCGAGATGATCGCCAACGCATCGCTGCAGGAGGATGTCGACGTCGTCGGTCTCAGCATCCTCTCTGGAGCACACATGTCGTTGTTTCCCGCGATCATGGAGGCGCTGCGCAACGTCGGACGCGAGGATGCACTCGTGATTGCCGGAGGCACGATCCCCAGCGACGACATCCCGCTCGTGAAGGCGATGGGCGTCGCCGAGGTGTTTGGGCCGGGAACCCGTCTGCAGGATGCAATCGCGTTCGTGCGCGAACATGCGCCGATTCGCGAGGACCTTCCGTAGGTCATGGCGAACTTGCCCGGTCTGGCCGAGCGCGTGTTGGAGGGGGACCGGCGTGCACTCGCACGGCTCCTCACCCACATCGAAAACGACGATGCGGTGGGACTCGCGTCACTCGACACGCTTTATCCCCATACGGGCAATGCGCATCTGATTGGAATCACTGGTCCGCCGGGTGGCGGGAAATCGACGCTCGTGAACGAGATGATCCGGGAGTACCGTGCGGCAGGAAAGTCGGTCGCGGTGATCGCGATCGATCCATCCAGTCCGTTGACTGGGGGCGCGACGCTCGGCGACCGCATCCGGATGCTGGAGTGGCATTCCGACCCTGGTGTCTTCATCAGGAGCATGGCCTCGCGTCGATTCGGTGGAGGCCTCGCGCAGAACGCGCTGGCGGTCGCGCACGCGTTCGATGCCGCAGGATTCGATCCGATCATCATGGAAACGGTGGGTACCGGTCAGGACGAGGTCGGGATTGCGAGCCTCGCTCTGACGACGATTCTCGTGCAGGTGCCGGGCATGGGTGACAGCGTGCAGACGCTCAAGGCCGGCGCGTTGGAGATCGGAGACATCATCGTCGTCACGAAGGCCGACCGGCCAGAAGCGAACGAACTTGCTCGCGATTTGCGACGCTTGCGAACGCTGACACTCGAACCGGTTCCAGAGGATGCGTCGACCTGGCAGCCGCCCGTATTGAAAACCAGCTGCCTCCGGCAGGAGGGACTCCGAGAATTGCTCGCGACCATCTCGGCACATCGCGACTGGTTGATCGAGAGTGGCAAGCTTGGCCAGCGGCAACGCGAGATCGCGGTGGTGGAGATAACTTCCCGCGTTCGGGCCTCGTTGCAGCGAGCCACATCGCGTCGATCATCGCGTACCGGTGGTTTCGAACATGTCATCGATGAGGTCGTGCATCGCCGGCTGACTCCGTATCGAGCCGCGAACGAACTGGTCGGGCAGCTCTCCGAAACGTTGCTCGCTCACGACAAGATCGAGAGCCCTTGATATGAACAGCGTCTATGCAGCGCTGCCCACGACTATCTTCGAGATCGTCTCGGACATCGCGCGGAAGACAGGTGCAGTCAATCTCGGGCAGGGATTTCCTGACGATCGAGGTCCAGAGGACGTTCGCCGCAAGGCAGCAGAAGCCATTGTCGACGGCTGGAATCAGTATCCGCCGATGCTAGGACTGCCAGAACTTCGGCAGGCGGTCGCGACACACTACGGTCACCACCATGGTCTCGAGCTGGACCCCGCTCGCGAGGTGATGATTACCTCGGGCGCGACCGAGGCTATCGCGGATGCGCTCTTCGCCCTGATCGAACCCGGCGACGAGGTCATCCTGTTCGAGCCGATGTATGACGCCTACCTGCCACTCGTTCGGCGTGCGGGTGGCATTCCCCGATTCGTGACCCCCGCGCCGCCGGATTGGCAATTCACGAGAGACGTGCTGGAGGCGGCGGTCTCACCCAACACCAAAATACTGCTCTTCAACAACCCGCTCAATCCGGCGGCGAAGGTCTTCCCACGAGATGAACTCGAATTGCTCGCCCGGTTCTGCGTCGACCAAGACATCATCGCGGTCTGCGACGAGGTGTGGGAGCACGTGATCTTCGACGGTCGGCAGCATCTGCCGCTCATTGGCTTTCCCGGAATGCGGGATCGAACCGTGAAGATCGGTTCAGCCGGGAAGATCTTCTCCCTGACCGGATGGAAGATCGGTTTCGTGTGTGCAGCACCGGCGCTGCTCGATCAACTCGCGAAGGCGCACATGTTCATGACGTTCACCACGCCGCCCAATTTGCAGACAGCGGTTGCATACGGACTCGGCAAGGGCGACGCCTACTTTGAAGGTGTGGGTGCACGGTTCCAGGCAAGCCGCGATCGATTCGTGAGTGGTCTGCGGTAGATCGGTTTCACCGTCTTGCCGAGCGAGGCGACCTATTTCGTCAATATCGACATCACGCCGCTCGGCGAGCCGGACGACGTCGAGTTCGCGCTGAGGCTGGTCAATCGGTTCGGCGTGGCAGGCATTCCTGTCAGCGCGTTCTATCCGAGCGGCAACGTTCACAACGTCATCCGGTTCTGCTTCGCGAAGAACGACGAGACGCTCGATAAAGCGCTGTCACGCTTGGCAAATGTGCCGGTAGAATAGATATTGTTCCGGTTCTATCAGCGCAGGTGGTTTCACAGTGCCCACTTCTCTCAAAAAGAACAACTCATCGTGTGGAGGGGACTCTAGTGAGCGAAAGCGTCGAGCTTGATGGTGGGCGATTTTCGCGGGCTAGAAAAGTGGGCCGCGAAGTACATCGCAACCCGCTGAACGATACGGCGATGGCACATCGATTCTTGCGTCACCTGCGGGAAACTGGATTCCCATTGGTTCCGGAGCCACTGGAGTCACTCCCTGACGGTACCGAACGCCTTGCCTATATTGAGGGCAGTGCTGCGTCTCCTCCATATGTACCTGAGCAGATCTCGGACGAGGCGTTGGCAAACGTTTCGAAGGTCGTCCGTCAGTTCCACGATGCAGGTTCTCATTTTCAATGGCCTTCAGATGAAGAGTGGGAGGGATTCGACGCAGTACGTCCAACGCACTTCAATTGTATTGGACACAATGATCTGGCACCGTGGAATTTTGTGTTCGATGGCAGCAAAGTCAACGGAATCATCGACTGGGATGTTTGCGGTCCATCCTCCCGGACATGGGACTTCGCATACACGGTGCACCGCTTTGTACCGTTTCATTCCGATAGAGATTTGAAGGCTTGGGGCTGGTCAACTCGCCCGAATCGATACGAACGCCTTCACCTGATGGTAGAGGCATATGGATCCGACAAGATCTCGATCCCCGACTTGCTCGACGCTGCGATTCTACGGCTGGCGAGCATGGGATCATTCATTGCTCATCGGACTCGACTAGGTGACCCGGCGTTCACGGTCCACGCCAGCGAGGACCACGCCAGTGCTTATTTTGCGGCTTCCGCTCACATTATCGCGCTTCGCAAGGACTTCCTCTCACGATGATTCGCTCCCTGCATATCCTCGGTACTCAAATACTCTTGGGGCGTGACTGTCACGAACCGTGGGGGGTTCGGGCCTGTTCGCACAGCGGGGGCTGGCCGGAAGTTTTCCGAGGATGTCGTGGCTGCCGGAAAGATCAGCAGGGTTCATTGCATTCACGATCGATGGGGCCGCACCAATGTTGGATCTCGGTGAGGCGCTCCTCGAGGCACTGGCGGGTCCATGATCGCTGGTCGCAATGTCGCTCCGGAGAGTCAGGGAGAGAGACGTTATCTCTGCCGTAATGCCGCAACCTGATTGGCGATCAGGGCGGCCATCGAGCCGGCACCGATGCCGTTGTCGATGTTGACGACGGCCAGACCTGGTGAGCAGGACTGCAGCATCGACATCAATGCGCCTGTACCATCGCCGCCATAGCCATATCCGACGCTGACAGGAAGTCCGATGACAGGAACCGGAACAAGCCCGGCAATCACGGACGGCAGTGCGCCATCCATCCCGGCGGCGACCACGATCGCATCGACGCCCTGCTCCATGACGGATCGGAGCGGGGCGATCAATCGATGCAGTCCGGCGACGCCGACATCTTGCACGATCCGCACCTCGCAGCCCATCTCACGCGCCATGATCGCCGCCTCGGTGGCGACGGGCCGGTCCGACGCCCCAGCGCTGATGATTGCGATCCGACCACCAGTCGCCACGATGCGAGCTTCCGCTCGCGAGACGATCGCGACCCGCGCTTCGGTTTCGATCTGCACGTTAAACGATGCCTCGATCAATCCCGAGAGGTCACCCAATTGATCGTCGCGCAGCCGGCTTGCGAGGGCCCTCCCCTGCCGGTCGGCGAGGCGCATGAGCGATGTGGCGACATCAGACGTTGTCTTGCGAGGCGCAAGAACGACTTCCGGGATGCCGGTTCGCCGGCCGCGCTCGGGGTCGAGCCTGAGATTGACGTTCGAGGGTTCGGTGAAATCGTCGCTCAGGGCGTGCGAGAGGTCTGCGAAGACGTCGATCGATCCATTGATGGGAGCGGTCCCGCTCATGCCGTGGGCTCCTTGCCGAACTCGCCAGCTTCAGCCATCGCGCGTTCGATCATGGGTAAAATGTCGATGTCTTCCGCCGGTGCCGTTTCCGCGACCAGGTGGGCGAGAAATTCGATATTGCCGGCTGGCCCTCTCAAGGGAGAAGCAACGAGACCGTGTGGCACCAATCCGTGATCGACTGCCATCGTCAGTGTGGACGCGAGGACCCGGCGATGGATTTCGGGATCACGCACCACGCCACCCTTGCCGACGTCCTTGCGACCAGCCTCGAATTGCGGCTTGATCAACGGAACGCATCGAGCGCCGGGCCGCGACAGCCTGGCGACGACCGGAAACATCAGCGAAAGTGAGATGAACGAGACGTCGATGACGGTGATATCGATTGGCTCCGGCAAGGATTCGAGATAGCGCGCATTCTCACGTTCCATCACGATCACGCGTTCGTCGTTTCGGAGTTTCTCATCGATCTGACCGTATCCGACATCCACAGCATAGACACGGGTTATGTCTCGATGAATAAGGCAATCGGTAAATCCACCCGTGCTTGCGCCCAGGTCTGCGGCGATCAGGCCCGACACCTCGATCTCGAAGGCGGTCAGGGCGTGGTCGAGTTTCTCGCCTCCCCGGCTGACAAAACGTGGCTTGCTGCGGAACGTTACCTCGTCCATCTCTGCGATGTTACGGCCAGCACGTGTCTCGCGCTCGCCGTTCACGAGGATGTCGCCAGCCATGATGAAGGATTTCGCTCGCGAGCGGGTGTCGGCGAGACCGCGTTCGACGATCGCCTGATCGAGGCGCAACGTTGTCGACATCTACTGTGACCGCGCGATTCGCTGAGCGAACGGAATGGTCTGGACGTGACAGAGTGCAACTGCGAGGGCGTCTGCAGCATCGTCTGGCTGCGGAGCAACTCGCAGATTGAGGATCAGGCGAACCATCTCCTGGATCTGACGCTTGTCCGCTTTCCCATAGCCTACCACCGCGTGCTTGACCTCGGACGGACTGTACTCGGATACCGGAATGTCCGCCTGGGCCGCGGCCAACAGCGCGACGCCTCTTGCCTGACCGACCGCAATCGCCGTCGTGACGTTCCGGGAAAAGAAGAGTTGCTCGATCGCGACCGCGTCAGGACGATATTCAGTCAGAAGCGCAGTTATGCCTTCGTAAATGGTCTTGAGACGCTGCGGCATGGGTGTCGTGGAAGATGTTTCGAGCACGCCAACATCGACGAGCTCCGGTTGGGAATCGCCGATGATGATCCCGAAGCCGAGGATCGCGGTACCGGGATCGAGCCCGAGCGTCACTGGTCGCTTGTCCGACACCGGACGCTCCTTAACTGACAGCTGCCAGGACTTCGTCCGAGATATCCAGGTTGGAATAGACGGTCTGGACGTCGTCGAGATCCTCGAGCTTCTCGAGAAGCCGGAGCGCCTTGACAGCGGCGTTCACTTCCAGCGTCATTGGATCCTTCGGCTTCATGATCAACTCCGCGCCTTCCGACTCGTGGCCGCTGGCGATCAGTTGTTCGAGGACCTTGTGCAGGTCGGCGGGTTCGGTATAGACCTCGATCATGTCTGCGTCGATCAAAACATCCGTTGCGCCCGCATCGATCGCCACCAGCGCGAGTTCTTCCGGGTCTGCCCCATTGACGGGAAGCGAGATCTGTCCGGTCTGATCGAACATCCAGCTGACGCTCCCGTTTTCACCGAGCGTACCGCCGCCGCGGACGAGAACGGCACGAAGCTCACCCACCGTGCGGTTTCGGTTATCAGTCAGGGTGAGGACCATGATCGCCGTGCCGCCCGGACCATAGCCTTCATAATAGATCTCTTCATACTGGGCACCGCCTTCGGTGGCAGATGCACGAGCGATTGCGCGATCGATATTGTCCTTCGGCATGTTTTCCTTGCGTGCCTTCTGGACAGCGATCCGTAAACGGGCATTGGCATCCGGATCAGCGACGCCGGAGCGTGTGGCGACGGTGATCTCCCGCGCGAGCTTGGTGAAGAGCTGACCGCGCTTTGCGTCAGTCGCGCCCTTTTGTCGTTTGATCGTGGACCATTTTGAATGCCCTGACATGCCTCGGTGAACTCCCATTAGTGCGACAGTACAGCCATATTCGCGACGGTGAAGTATAGCATCCACCGGAGATTGGGCCTGACTCCTGGATGAGACGTTCGATTCGTCAACTCGATGGGTTCAAACACTGTCGGGCAGAAACGTGCAGAAAGACCGGGGCAGATGACTCCGGGGTTGCGTGGCGTCCTTTACACAGAGCGAATGCGTGAAAAGGATTTCGTATTCTGTATGCAACTCCTTGAAAGGTCTTAATGATTCCCGTAGACTTAATCAAAAGCACAGAAAGGATCACAGGAACCGAGGAGATCCATGGGCTGTCCCGTCAACAAAGCAGGGTTGTGAATTGGTGAACGCCCGACGCGTATCGCGTGGGGCATTCCCATGCTGTCTTTTCGATCGTCATTGCTGTGCTGCGTCGTTCGTTTCTGATTTTGACCGTCTGGGCTGAAAGCGGTCGTCAAGCTTGAAGCGAATCGACAATGCAGAACATGGCTTGCCGCGCAACGCCCCGTCGTCGATGCTGACACATTCAGCGCTGCGTTCGCCCGAGAGGTGGAAACGCTTCAATGAATTCGAGCTTGCTTACCAAGGGGAAAGATCAGGGTTACCTGCTTTCCGACGAAATCATCGCCGCTTTTCCTGATGTTGAAGAGCATATGGACTCTCTGGAAGAGTTCTATTCGGCGATCGTCGCCGAAGGCATCGAAGTTTTCGATCAGAAGCCGGTGGCTCCCGCAAAGCCGATCACGGCCGCTGCATCGCGTGTCGCTGCAAGACAGAAAGAACGGCAGGAGACTGCCCGAATCGAAGCCGAGGACTCCTTTACAGGAGTTGGAGACTCGGTTCGCCTCTACCTCCAGGAGATTGGCGAGACCAGCCTGTTGACGATGCAGGAAGAAGTGTGGCTCTCCACCCGAATGGAGCGTGGCAAGTATTGCGAGGAACTTCTTGCCGATCGCTCACTTGATGTGGACGAACGCGCTGGTCTCGAGTTCGACAAGCAGGATGGGGATGCCGCGCGTGCCCATTTGATTCAGGCGAACCTTCGCTTGGTCGTATCCGTCGCCAAAAAATACATCGGTCGTGGCCTCTCGTTCCTGGACCTGATCCAGGAAGGGAATATCGGCCTGATGAAGGCGACCGACAAGTTCGACTATCATCGTGGCTTCAAGTTCAGTACCTATGCAACGTGGTGGATTCGCCAAGCGATCACGCGCGCTATCTCCGATCAAAGCCGCACGATTCGGCTGCCGGTGCATGTCGGCGAGACCATCAATCGCGTCAAGAAGACCTCTCATCGGCTGCAGCAGATTCTCGAGCGGGAGCCATCGCAAGAGGAAATCGCGCGCGCCATGGACATCTCCGACGACAAGGTGAGGCAGGTGCTCGATGTCGCTCGTCACCCGGTTTCACTCGAGGCGCCTGTGGGAAGCGAGGGCGATGCCTTTCTCGGAGACTTCATCGAGGATGAGACGATGCCGGCCCCGCTCGAGCTTGCATCCCAGCAACTGCTGCGATCGCAGATCGGAGATGCGCTCGACAAGCTGACCGAGCGAGAGCGCCGGATCATCATCCTTCGCTATGGACTGGATGACGGCCGCTTTCGGACGCTTGAAGAGGTTGGTCGCGATTTCGGGATAACGCGCGAGCGAATCCGACAGATCGAGGCCAAGGCGTTGCGGAAGCTTCGCCATCCGACATCCAGCACACAGCTGCGAGGATATCTGGACTAGCGATTCCGACACATCCGAACAATCTGCGCGAAGAAACCCGTTCCGATCAGGAACGGGTTTCTCTCCTGCGTCGCCCCCGCGATGATGAGAGTTTGGATGGCTAATTGGGATGAGTGCTCAGACCGTCGACGATCACCGCGAAGAGTCTGTCCGCGCAACGAGCACGATCTGGCGCGTGCTCGATCGACAGCGCGACACCATTGAGCAGGCGCGAGACATCGGACCAGGTTACTCCGGGACGGATTGCTTCTGCTTCCTGCGCCCGTTTGACCAACGTTTCACCGTCATGCTGCATCAGGTAACAGGACGTGGCCCGGTCCGGATCGCAATCCACCGCCTTGATCTGAACGGATGCGGCCACTCCACGAAATGTCATCGCGTGATCGAGAACTGTCCGGAACCAGATCCACGCTGCTTCGCCAGGATCGCGTGTCGCCAAAAGCCTCTGGGCCTCGCGATGAATCATGCCATGCTGATCGCTGAGCACGGCCTCGATCAGCATTTCACGAGAAGGAAAATGACGATAAAGCGTCCCGATCCCCACACCAGCCCTCCGCGCGATGTCGTCAAGAGACGCTTCAGGACCGTCCTCCGCCAAGGCTTCATGAGCGGCACCGACCAGACGCTCGAAGTTTCGGCGAGCGTCAGCACGCATGGGGCGGTGATTCTTGATACCGAGGGGGTCGATGCCCATTTCGTCTGATCTCCTGCTCCGCCGAGCCTGCGCGAAGGTCGTTGGGATTTGTCTGAATCCATTGTGACCTATTGCCAAACGGAGTGCCACTCCGTATAGTGGTATCGGTAAGTGGAGAGTCACTCCGTTTAGCGAGACGCGCCATTGCGAAAGCAGTGAAATATGACCGGGCTCGGATGGTGCTCGGGAGATGGGGAGATGCAGGGCGTGAATTCACGGGTAGCGCAGGTAGCGGCGGACAGCGATGTCACAATTACTGGGGTCGGTGCGAAACAACGGGTTTACAACCCGTCTATTGCCCTTGCAGTGTTGCTGGCATGGCAACTCATGGTTGTACTGGATGGAACAATCGTCAATATCGCGCTCTCACACATTCGATTGAGTCTGGGATTCTCGCAGACGAGTCTTTCGTGGGTGGTAAACGCATACGCACTAGCGTTTGGTGGACTTCTGCTTCTCGGCGGACGAGCGGGGGACATTCTCGGGCGGCGCCGAGTACTCGTCTTCGGCGTTCTCTTCTTCTCCGCAGCCTCGGCGCTGGGTGGATTCGCCACCTCAGCCGAATGGCTGATTATCGCCCGCGTGCTTCAAGGCGTGGGTGCGGCAATCGCCGCTCCGAGTACGCTATCGCTGATCGTGACGAACTTTGAGGCAGGTCCCGACCGAAATCGCGCCCTCAGTTTCTTCGCCAGTGTGTCAGGAGTTGGCGCATCGGTCGGTCTGATTCTCGGTGGAATCCTGACGTCCTGGCTTTCATGGCATTGGGTCTTTTTCGTCAATGTCCCGATCGGACTGGCCGTAGCCTATCTCGCGCCACGGACGATTCGGGAGTCGGTCAGGATCCCCGGTCGGCTCGACATCGGGGGTGCACTGGTTTCGACCCTGGGCGTGACATCGCTCGTCTATGGCTTCATCCGAGCTGCGGAAAGCGGCTGGACAAATTCCCTGACGCTTCTTGCATTCGTGGCGGCGGTTGTCCTTCTGGCCGGATTCGTGGCGATCGAATTGAGAGTCGAGCAACCGATCATGCCGTTGAGGTTGTTTGCGCAGCGCGATCGTGCGGTCGGCTTTCTGAACATGTTGCTCGTTCCCTCGGCGATGTTTGGCGTGTTCTTCTTCCTCACGCAATACCTTCAGAACGTGCTCAAGATGAGTGCGCTGGAATCCGGATTCGCATTCTTGCCACTCTCGGCCTCGATCGTGACCGGTTCCCGAATCGTCCCGAAAGCAGCAGCCAGATTTGGCGCCCGCTCGGTGATGATCTTCGGCGCGATCCTGATGATTTCCGGCCTCACCCTCCTTTCCCGGCTCGAGGTCGAGAGTTCGTACTGGCCGAACGTGGTGATCGCGATTGTCCTGATCGGGTTCGGCGCGGTGTCGAACTTTGTCTCCCTGAGCCTGGTCATCATGGGGAAGATCGAAGCCGCCGATTCCGGATCGGCGAGTGGGCTCCTGCAAACAGTGCAGCAGGTCGGTGGGGCAATTGGTCTCGCAATTCTTGTCACCGTCTTTGGAACGTCCAACCGCAATGCGATTGCTGAAGGAAAGGAGCCATTGGTGGCAATGACGCAGGGCATGCAAACCGGGTTCCTGACTGCAGCGGGAATCGCCGCTGTGGTCCTAGTGGTCGCGATCTTCGGATTCCGGCGTAACAAGGCGTAGACGCGTAAAACGCACGACGAGCCGGCTGAATGTTCAGCCGGCTCGTCGTGCGTTAGCGAACACCAGGACCGCATTGTGGCCACCGAAGCCCATGGAATTGGTCATGACGTAGTCGACATCGACGGTCCGTGCGGTATCGGGAATGTAGTCGAGATCGCACCGGAAATCGGGCTGATGCTGGTTGAGGGTGGGCGGAAGAATCCCGGCACGCATCGCCTCGATGGAGATGACGGCCTCGAGCGAACCGGCGGCGCCCAGCAGATGTCCCGTCGATGCTTTCGTGGAACTGATCGGCAGGTGGTACGCATGATCGCCAAATGCCTGCTTTATCGCCACAGTCTCCACGCGATCGTTCATGTCGGTCGCGGTTCCGTGGGCGTTGAGGTAGCCTATTTGATTGGGATGGAGACCGGCGTCATCGAGAGCGAGGCGCATCGAAGCGGCCAGTCCCTCGCCATTTTCCGGTAACTGAACCAGATGAAACGCGTCGGTCGCCGTTCCGTAGCCCACGACCTCGGCGAGTATGGTGGCGCCGCGCGCGAGGGCAAGGTCACGGTCCTCCAGGATGAGGACGGCTCCTCCCTCTCCGAGGACACAACCGTCACGGCTTCCATCGAACGGGCGGATAGCGTGTGCAGGATCGTCGTTACGGGTGGAGAGTGCGCCCATCGCACTGAATCCCGCGAGGCCGATGCGCGTGATCGGTGCCTCCGATCCCCCCGCGATGACGGCATCGCATACGCCATCGAGGATCATGCGGGCACCCTCGCCGATCGCATGTGCCGAACTGGCGAATGCTGACGAATAGGAGAAGGCCGGTCCTTTGGCGCCGATATCGATCGCCACCATGCCGGGAGCCATGTTTGGAATGGTCATCGGCACCGCAAACGGCGAGACGCGACGCGGCCCCTTCGAATACAGCGTCTCGACCGTAGACTCGAAGGTCTCGATGCCGGCGAGTCCGGTGCCAAGGAGGACGCCGACTCGATCCGGAGCGGCGGCGATATCGAGGCCCGATTGCTGTACGGCCTCCCTCGTTGCCACGACGGCGAACTGAGTGAACCGATCCATGCGGCGATATTCCTTCCGGCCAAGCACGGTCGGGTCGAAACCAACGATCTCCGCCGCAAAGCGGGTCTCGTACTCGCTCACATCGAAGCGCTCTATTGTGTGGATACCGGTCTCGCCCCGCCTGATCGCGCTCCAGATCTCCGCCACATTCTTGCCAACCGCCGCAATCGCACCGCTTCCGGTCACGACCACCCGACGCGCGGTTCCGTCTGCGTTGATACGTCCCTCTCGCATCGGCTTATCGTGCCCCCGAATGGGCCAGGATCAAAGAGACATTATGTCCACCGAAGCCCATGGAGTTCGACATTGCGATACGGGCTCGGGCGCGTATGGCCACATTGGGGATGTAATCGAGATCGCAATCGGGGTCCGGGGTCGTCTGATTGATGGTCGGCGGGAGAAGGTCATCGCGCATCGCACAAAGCGTGATCACTGCTTCCAGCGAACCGGCTGCTCCAAGCAGGTGGCCCGTCATCGATTTGGTGGAACTGATCGGGACGTTGTAGGCGTGGTCGCCGAACGCGCCCTTGATCGCCTCGGTCTCGAGTTTCTCGTTGAGTTGGGTCGAGGTACCGTGGGCATTGATGTACTCGATGTCGCCGGCGGCGAGTCCGGCATCGGCAAGCGCCAGCAAGATCGAACGCGTGGCGCCTTCCCCACCAGGGCCGGGTTGGACCATGTGGAACGCATCATCGGTTGTCGCGTAGCCGAGCACTTCGCCAAGAATATGGGCTCCGCGGGCGAGGGCGTGCTCACGTTCCTCGATGATGACAACCGCTGCACCCTCGGCAAGCACGAACCCGTCGCGGTCCGCGTCAAACGGACGACTGGCCGCGAGCGGATCGTCGTTCCGCGTCGAAAGCGCACCCATCGCATTGAAGCCCGCGATGCCCATGCGGGTGACCGGTGCCTCGGCCCCGCCGGCGACGACAACATCAGCCCGACCATCGCGAATCATCCGCATTCCCTCGCCGATCGCATGGCCGGAGCTGGCGCATGCCGAGACGGTTGCGAAGTTTGGACCCTTCGCGCCGATGTCGATGGAGACGTTGCCGGAGGCCATGTTGGGAAGCATCATCGGCACGAAGAACGGAGACACCCGTTTGGGTCCCTTGCTCAGCATCGTCTCGGTCCCGGTTTCGAAGGTCTCCATGCCGCCCATGCCGGTGCCAATCAGGACGCCGACACGGGTAGCTTCGGCCTTGACGTCGAGCCCCGACTCGGCGACCGCCTCTCGAGACGCGACGACCGCCAGCTGGGAATATCGATCCAGGCGGCGATGCTCCTTCTTGCCGAGGGTTCCAGCTGGATCAAACCCCTTGACCTCCCCGGCGAAGCGAGTTTCGAAGCCTTCCGAATCGAACCGGGTGATGGGGGCGATCCCGGAGCGACCGGAGCTGATCGCCTGCCAGACATCGGATACATTATTGCCGACGGCGCAGATGGCGCCGGTGCCGGTGATCACGACGCGACGCTTGGCAGCCGCCGTAGTGGGTCTTTCGATGTCAGTCATCGACACATAATCTCCTCAGGGGGTGAGCTGGTTCATGATCTCGATCGCTTTGGACGGTAGGCACCAACCTGTATCGCTTTATTCTACCCGCGAACCGTCTGTGAACGTGGAGCTTCACGAATTTGAAGTGACAGGTGGGAACATGGTACGCTCCTCGCTCGACCGGCCCGGTGGTTCGGCACTGCTTATGCGGTCTTGAGCCAACTCTATGTGAACCGGGAGCTGCTCCTCCGCACGCCGTGGTGTGCGGTATGTTGCGGCACCCACCTGAGAAATCAGGTTCAAGGTTCCACATCGCGTGCAGTTCTGCCGGGTTTGGTCGCCCCACCATGCACCTCTCCCCGATTACACCGATTACAATCAGGTAAGCTCACCTCACTGCCATTGCGGGGTCTTTTTTGCGTATCTAATCAGGGGTGAGGGATGATCGCGGTTATCGTAGGTCCCGACTACGCTCTGGCACGGACTGAACTACGGAAGCTGACGCGCTCTCGCGATCCGGACGGTAACAGTTCGTCAACGCTCGACGGCAAGACCGCCTCGATGAACGACGTTCTGATGGCAGCGACCAGCATCGGGTTTTTCAGCGCGGGACGACTCGTGATTGTCGAGGACCTGGTCGCCCGACTGGGGAAACAGGGCGCCAAGGAAAACGGAGCAACTCCGGATTGGGCAGCGCTGTTCAGGCAGATTCCGGAAGCCAGCACCCTGATTCTCTTCGATCCGTCCGTACAGAGTGTGCCGGCCGCGATCAAGAAGGCGTTGCCAGCCGATGCCCTGGTGATCGTGAGCGACCCGCCACGGGGTGCACAATTGATCCAGTGGCTCCGGCACGCTGCCAAGGAAGAGGGAGCGGATCTGGACGAGCGGACCGCGCGCCTGATCGCCGAAACCATCTATCCGCAGTCGTGGAGTGCCAAGAGCAATAACCCGGCATACGATCGTCCTCCGGATCTCGACATCCTTCACAACGAAATCGCAAAGCTTGCGACGGCAGCACTACCTGGAAAGATCACCGAGGTTCATGTCCGGGCGCTGATCGACCGGGGCGACGACGACAAGCTGTTCACGTTCATCGACGCCGCCATCTCCGGCAATCTTGCGGCGGCGCTCGTTCAACTCGATCGCCTTCTGGCGGCCGGAGAGGATCCGAACAAGCTGCTGGCACAACTCGGTCAGCAGGTCGAACTTTCGGTCGTCATGGCAGCAGCAGGGAATCGGCCGCCACAAGACGTCGGGCGAGACATCGCCCTCCACAACCCGAATCGGATGACGTCGATTCAGCGAGGGCTGAGGAATCAGTCCGGTGATGTGCGACGCTCGGTAGATTCGCTGAAGACGATCGATCGCCGGATGAAGACCGGTGAACTGCGCAATCCTATCGACGCCCTCTACGAGGCGCTGATGGAGATCGGCGAAGCACGACAACCGCCACGCTGACCCCGCCGCTGACCGCGAATCAGCACGCACGACACACTCCTGACAGATTATCTGTCAGGAGTGTGTCGTGCATGCTGCCGTTGAGGGATGTCAATAAAAAGGCAGAGACGCTTGATGCTCGCTTCGTGCCTACGAAACCTTACGCCTCCGCGGCACCGAGCGCATGAAACTTGGCCATCAAACGGGACTTGCGGCGTGCAGCGTTGTTCGGATGAATGACACCCTTCTGCGCGACGCGATCCAGCGTGCTGATCGCCAGAAGTACCGACTCCTGAGCAACGGCCCGATCACCGGCTGCAATTGCCAACTCGGCCTTCTTGACGAAGGTGCGGGCCGAGGAGCGGAACGGACGATTGCGGATGCGCTTTCGTTCGGATGTGCGGATGCGCTTGAGCGCGGACTTGCTGTTAGCCAAAATGAACCTTCCTCAACCAGTGATGATGACGTTTGGATGCGACCCGGGCACTGGTTGGAATCAACAGATGTCCATTGAGACACGACAAATGCGACCCAATCGGGACGATTCGTTCATTCTACCGTATTCGTGCCCAACCCTCAATGCACGGGGGGCATGCGGGACGATCCACCTCCTGCTCATGGCCTCTGCGTCGTCAACGGTGTTGCCCGCATGCTATCGTCAACCGTCACAGGAAACACTCGTGGCGACCATCATCGACATGCCGAGGCCGATGTTCGTGAAAACAGGCAATCCATGAGTCAGGCTTCCCAGATATTCGGAGATCGCAGAGCTGCGGGCGCGATCGTGGTACCGGATGCGATACCATCTGAATCGGCGGCGCGACGTCTCGCTCCGAGTATGGCGAAAAGTGCCATCATCGTCAGCATTGCCTTCATTCTGAGCCGCATGCTTGGTCTGGCGCGGGAAGTGATTCTCGCAAAGGCTTTCGCGACCGGTCCCCAGATGGACGCATACGTGAGCGCGTTCCGGATTCCCGATCTCCTCTTTCTGACCGTGATGTCGGGTGCGTTCGGCGCGGCATTCATTCCGGTCTTCGGCGAGTTCATCACGAACGGAGACGAGGCGCGCGCCTGGCGCCTGGCTTCGGCTGTCCTGACATGGTCCGGAATCACGGTGATCGTGCTGTCGATCATCATGTTCATCTTCGCGCGCCCATTGATGTTTCTTGTCTCCCCGGGGTTCGACAAGCCGACGGCGGACATCGCCGTCAACCTGATGCGAATCCTTCTCCTCTCACCGGTCTTCCTCGGTCTGGGCATTGCTGCCAAAGGGATCCTCGAAGCGCAGCAACAGTTCACGCTGCCTGCGATCGCGCCACTCGTCTACAACGTCGCGATCATTATCGGTGCGCAGTTCTTTGTGAAGGACTATGGGATCTACGCTGTTGGCTGGGCGGTCATCTTTGGCGGGCTGGGGCATTTCCTCGTGCAGGTTCCAGGACTGATCAGGGTTGGCTTCAAGTTCAAGCCGACGATTTCTCGGCAGGTGGATGGGCTGAAGGAAGTCGTCAAACTGCTTGGTCCTCGCGTCGTCGGACTGGCGGCGTTTCAGGTCAACTTCATCGCCGTCACCGCGTTCGCATCCGTCTCGAGTTCGTCACACGTCTCGGCGATCAACTACAGCTGGCAACTGCTGATGTTGCCGCATGGGGTGCTGGCGCTGAGCATTTCGACAGTGGCGTTCCCCGCACTGGCAGCCCTCTATAGCAAGGGGGATCAGACCGGCTTTCGCGACCTGCTCGACCGGACGTTGCGGCCACTTCTGTTTCTGACGATCCCCGCATCGGTCGGGCTGTTGCTCTTGAGAGAGCCGATCGTCCAGGCGCTTTATCAACGCGGCAACTTTGACGCCACGTCCACCGCCCTGGTCACCGCGCCACTGGCATGGTTTGCGATTGGACTGGTTGGCTACGGGGTCACGGAGATCCTCACCCGCGTGTTTTTCGCCACGCGGGATACGATGACGCCAGTTGTCACCGGCGTGCTGACGATCGTACTGAATGTCATCCTCTGCGCACTGTTCGTCGGTTCGATGAGTCAGTCGGGACTTGCGCTCTCGTTGAGTGCCACCACCGGTGCAGAGGCGGTGATCCTGATGCTCTTCCTGCGGCATCGTATCGGTCATGTCGTGGCGCCCGACTTTTGGAGCTGGCTCGCTCGTGTACTGGCGGCAACAGCCTGCATGGGTATCGTTGTCTTCGCCACCGTCACCAAGCTGGAGGAGGCGATGAGGACGGCGATGGGACAGCCGCTCAAGGAGTACCCGATCTTCCTCTATGCGATGCTGATGTACGTGTTCGCGTTCATCGTCTTCGCACTGGTGTTCAGGATTCCGGAGCTTCAGGCGGTCATCGGAAAGATCGCGTCGAAACTTCCGGGACCGGGTCAACGCATGCTCGCAAGGTTGGGAATGATCTAGGGGTCTGTCAAGGCACATCCGTATGATGCGCCGACGTGACATTCTCGGGCTGTGCCCGATCGGAACCGATGAAGCTTCTCGATGCAGCTGCTGGCATCGTCGGCAGCTGCCAAGCCGTTCCCTCCGGTGAGGCCGAACGGGTCGAATGGACTCGGCCGCGCTGCGCGATGGAGCTCCCAGGGCAGGACGATTCCCAGTTAACGCCGGAGAGATGTCTCGACTTCGCTCGACATGACGAAGAGGTGCCGCGCCGCGCAGTGGGCCAGCGAAACCAGCGAGACACACCACTAGGAAACGTATGGTATGTCCGCCTTCATTCTCCGGGACATTCACCTGTAGGGAACGGCCTTGTGCCGTTCCGATGGCCCGCAGGGCCATATGCTCGTTCCCCAGCGATACATCGTTGACACACTACTGGGGCCATCATCACTCGTCCGTCGAGCCTCCGCTTGGCACGGGTCCGCTCCGATTCGCGCTGACGGTGTGCGGCGTGCGGTGTCGGCAGCGGCGTCGGTAATCGAGGTCGATTCTCCTGGAGTCAGGGGCAATCGCGCAGGGGTAGACGATGAAGCCCGCGCAGGAGGAGATGGGATGCGAATCAGCGTCATGCCGGCAACCGAAGCAGACCGACCGGTCCTCGCGAACCTGATCCAGTTCTACCTGTACGATTTCACCGACTTCAAGGAGTGGGACGTGCAAGAAGACGGGCGGTTCGAGGACTATGGCCACGACGGCTGCTGGACCTCAGACGACCGGCACCCTTTCCTCATCCGTGCGGACGAAAAACTGGCCGGATTCGCCATCGTCGACGACCGCAGTCATCTGACCGGAGAGCACGGCATCTGGGACGTCGCGGACTTCTTCGTGTTGCGACGGTACCAGAAACATGGCGTGGGCGAACGCGCCGCTCGCGTTCTCTTCGACCGCTTCCGTGGTCATTGGGAAATCCGCGTAATCGCCGCGAATCTCGACGCCCTCGCCTTCTGGCGCAAGGTCATCAACCGTTACACAGACGGTCAGTTCGAGGAGGTGCAATGGAACGACGCTCGGTGGCGCGGCCCAGTGCAGTTCTTCGACAATGGCCCGCGACTCACGGACCAGTATCCCTGCAAGTAAAAACGTGAGGTCCTCATCACAAGTTCAAAACCGTTGAGGAACCGGATGAGCCGAAAAGCTCATGTCCGGTCTTGAAGGCGGGCGGCAGCAATGCTGCTCGCCACCGACGATCGCGAAGGCGCGGCGCGGCGGCACGCGGCGAAGTTCCCGGGCCCGACGGCGGAGGACATGCTGGAATTTCCGCATGTTCTGATCGGCACGCCGGAGAAAATCGCAGAGGATGTGGTGAGACGTGAGGAGTAAGGCTTTTCCTGGATCGTCCTCAACACGGGCGTCGCGGAAGGTTTCGTACGCTTCACACCGAGGATAGCGCAACTGGCTGGCCGGTGAACTTTCCCCGTAAGCGGTGTTTGCAAAGGGGAGTTTTTCCCGTGCCGGTCCTTCGCCTAGTTTGCAAGCAGGCTCTGGACGAGAGCTTCCAAGGCCATGCTTCTGCGGACTGCCATCGGCACTCCCGACCTGAAGGGCGGGGAACTCGGGCGCAGGGTGGCGATACCGCTATACTTGGAAGCATCACGCTCGGAACCGGGCGGTTGTCGGACCCGGTCCCGGCTTTCTCCTGTATGCGGACGGCCTGCATCTGCATCCTCGCGGGCCGCTCCTCCCTCCACTTCGTCCAGAAACGAGAACTTGTCGCCGCACATGAGCCAACCAACCGAGTCCACCAGCCACATTCGCAATTTCAGCATCATCGCGCATATCGATCATGGCAAGTCGACGCTGGCCGATCGTCTGTTGCAAACGACTGGCACGGTCGCATTGCGCGATCTTCAGGCGCAGATGCTCGACACGATGGATCTCGAGCGGGAGAAGGGCATCACGATCAAGGCGCGGGCGGTGCGGATGGCCTACACCGCGTACGATGGACAGCTCTACGAGCTGAACCTGATCGACACACCTGGCCACGTCGACTTCTCGTATGAGGTGAGTCGCAGTCTGGCCGCTTGTGAAGGCGCCCTGCTGGTTGTCGACGCCGCGCAGGGGATCGAAGCCCAGACGATGGCCAATGTGTATCTGGCGATGGAACACGAACTCGCGATCGTCGCGGTGATCAACAAGATCGACCTCCCCAACGCCGATCCCGAGAAGGTCTCACTTGAGGTGGGCAAATTCATCGGATTGCTGGATGATGAGATCATCCCGGCGTCCGCGAAAACCGGTATCGGGATCGAGAACATCCTCGAAGCGATCGTCGCAAAGATTCCACCACCGTCGGCGGCCGGCGAGAAGAAACCATTGCGGGCATTGATCTTCGATTCCCATTACGATTCGTTCAAGGGCGTTATTGCGTACGTCAAGATCGTCGATGGTGAGGTCAACTCGGGCGACCGGATGCGGATCATGGGCACCAGGAAGGATGCCGAGATCATCGAACTCGGCTACTTCGATCTTGGCCTGCATCCGACCCCGTTCCTCAAGACCGGAGAAGTCGGCTACATCGCGACCGGATTGAAGGTCGTCAAGGAATGTCAGGTCGGAGATACGATCACGCTGGCATCGCGACCGGCCGAAGATCCGCTCCCTGGCTACCGCCCGGCTCAGCCGATGGTCTATGCGGGGCTCTATCCATCCGATAACGAAGATTTCCCGGAATTGCGAGAGGCCCTCGAACGCCTCCAGCTCAATGACGCTTCGCTGACGTTCGAAGCAGAGTCGTCCATGGCGCTCGGGTTCGGGTTCCGCTGCGGGTTCCTTGGGTTGCTCCACATGGAGATCATTCAGGAACGGCTCGAGCGGGAGTACGATCTCGATCTCCTGGCAACCGCGCCCAGCGTGCAATACGAAGTCGAGATGCACAGTGGCGAGATTCGCCGGATCGACAACCCGTCGGATATGCCGAATCTTGGCGAGGTTTCCGCGATTCGCGAGCCATGGATGCATCTCAGCATCATCGCTCCTTCGCGCTTCATCGGGACGATCATGGATCTGTCGACGACGCGGCGTGGTCTGTTCGACGAGTTGACGTACCTCGACGAAGATCGCGTCCAGCTCAAGTACGACATCCCTCTCGCCGAACTGATCGTCGAGTTCTACGATCAGCTGAAGAGTCGGACGCAGGGATATGCGTCGCTCGACTATTCATTGGCGGGGATGCGATCGGCCGATCTCGTCAAGCTGGATGTGCTGGTGAATGCGCAGTCGGTCGATGCCCTGTCGATCATCACGCATCGCGACGACGCATACGTCAAGGGACGAGAGCTCGTTCAGATGCTGCGAAGTCTGATTCCGCGGCAGATGTTCGACGTGCCGATCCAGGCATCGATTGGCAGCCGCATCATCTCCCGCGAGACGATCAAGGCGATGCGCAAGAACGTGATCTCGAAGTGCTACGGCGGTGATATCTCCCGCAAGCGGAAGTTGCTCGAGAAGCAGAAAGAGGGCAAGGCGCGCATGAAGATGGTGGGGAGTGTGGAAATCCCCCAAGAGGCATTCATGGCGGTACTGAGTCTTGGCTCGGGCGACAAGGCGGCGTCCAAGTGATCCTCGGTGAGACCACTCAAGTGCCACCCATCACCATTGTTGGCCTCGGACCGGGCGACCGTTTGAGGCGCACGGTCGTGGTGCAGGAGTCGCTCGACGTGGCGGATTGTATTCTTGCCCGGACTCTCCGGCATCCTGGACTGGACGACCTCGCCACCGATGCGAGGGCGCAGGATGTCAGTGCGCTCGTTTCGACGCTGCCGGGCGACACGATGGATTGGGCTGCGGGTGCCCGGATGGCGTGCGATCTCGCGGGCCAGGGAAAATACGTCGTGGTCGCCGTGCCAGGACATCCTTTCTACGGTGAGCGCCTGGTACTGGAAACCATCGCCGAAGCAGAAAAGCGCGGCATCGCCACGACTGTCCACGATGGATTGAGCACCCTCGATCTCATCTCCACGGCCTTGCGGCTCGATGCGATGGTCGACGAAGTCCAGGTCGTGGACGCAGCCGCCGAGGTACATCGCATCGGAAGCGACATGTTTGGGGGCGGCTTGTTTCCGTTCACGCCTCATCGGCCGATGATCATTTCCCGCGTCTATACGACGCAGGTGGTGCTCGGCGTCCAGCTTCTCCTGAAGAGAATATTCCCGCCAGACCATCCGATCACGGTCATCGACGGCGCGGGGATGTCCGGGATCGAAACGATCCGGATTGTCACCCTTGAAGAACTCGGTGTCGTCGATGGAGGGTCTCTCGTCTCCCTTCATGTTCCGGGTCTCGACGTACTCGAAGGAATGCGGGACCCTCGCTCCATGCAGCAGATCAGCGCCCGCCTGCGGCAACCCGATGGATGCCAATGGGATCGGGTGCAGACGCACCAGTCGCTTCGCGAAACGTTCATCGCCGAGGTCTATGAGGTCCTGGATGCGATCGACAGCGACGACCCGGTGAATCTGATGGAAGAGCTTGGCGACCTCTTTCTGCTCGTCACGCTCAATGCACAGGTCGCAGAAGAGAACGGCACGTTCACGCTCGAGGACGTCTATGAAAGCGCTGCCAACAAGATCGTGCGTCGTCATCCGCATGTGTTCGCAGGCGAGCACGCCGAGACTCGGGAGGACCTCGCACGGATCTGGAAGCGGGTGAAGGCGGAGGAACGGGCGGACGCCCTGGTTCCGAAGCCGGAAAAGGACTTCGATGACGAACCTCGTTCAAAGCCGGCCATCACGCGCGCCGCGAAGATCCTCAAGGCACATCCGTTGCCGAGGGGAGCGACGTCTCCCGGTAGGACGTCGGATGAACGGGCCGCCGATCTGATGAAGGCTGTCGCAGCGATCGTGGATGCGGGTGACGATCCTGATCGTATCCTGCTCGACGAGTTGCGTGAGCACCATCGTCATGCCACCCATCAACCCTGATCTCGTCTCGAATTGATCTGAACTCGACGGGCGAATTCTGTCCATACTGGCAGATACCCGCAACTGACTCTGGAGAAGACACAGGACCATGCAACCGATTGACGTACAACCTTCGGCCGTCGGACGAATCACGAACGGAACGCTGCGTTCCGAGCATGCGAACCGGGACGTCACCCTCAAGGGGTGGGTGAATCGCCGTCGTGATCTGGGCGGTCTGATCTTCATCGACCTACGCGATCGCTTCGGCATCACGCAGGTCGTGTTCAATCCGCAGAATGCCCCTGTCGCCCATGAAGTCGCAAGTTCTCTGCGGAACGAATTCGTGATCGAAGTGACTGGCGTCGTTCGGATTCGTCCCGAAGGCACGGTGAATCCGCGGATGGCGACTGGCGAAATCGAGCTCGAAGCACGCAGTATCGATATCCTGAACGAATCAAAGACACCGCCTTTCTATATCAATGAAGAGGTCGATGTCGACGAGTCACTTCGCCTCCAGTACCGGTATCTGGATCTGCGACGACCGAAGATGCAGCGCAACATGCTGTTGCGCTACCGGCTCGTCAAGTACATCCGGGATTATCTGGATGAGCGCGGATTCATCGATATCGAGACACCGCTGCTGATCAAGAGCACCCCTGAAGGTGCCCGCGATTTTCTGGTCCCGAGCAGCGCAAATCCTGGCACCTTCTACGCGCTGCCGCAGTCGCCGCAGCAGATGAAGCAACTGCTGATGGTCGCCGGGCTCGATCGGTACTTCCAGATCGCGCGCTGTTTCCGGGATGAAGCCCAACGCGCCGATCGACAGCCCGAGTTCACGCAGCTCGACCTCGAGATGTCCTTCGTCCAGCAGGAAGACGTGATGTCACTGATGGAGGATCTCTATGTCCTCCTGACCGGGTCCTTCAGTGAGAAATCCATTCAGGAGCGGCCGTTCCCGCGATTGACGTACAAGGAGTCGATCGATCGCTTTGGAAACGATCGCCCCGACCTGAGATTCGGGCTTGAATTGCAGGATGTCTCCGATGCACTGGAGGCGACCGAATTCAAGGCATTCGCCGGCGTGCTGGCAGGTGGCGGTCAGGTCAAGGCGATTGTCGTTCCGGGGTGCGGTGGCTACACGCGTCGCGAGATCGACGAAGTAACCGAACTTGCGAAGCGCTCTGGCGCGAAGGGATTGGCGACGATCGCGCTCACTGAAGGCGTGGTCAAATCCCCGATCGCCAAGTTCCTGTCTGCAGCGGAGATCGGCGAGTTGACGACCGGGATCGGCGCAACTGATGGAGATCTGGTGCTGCTGATCGCGGACCAGCCCCCGGTGGTAGCCAAGACCCTCTCCTCCCTTCGAGACGAATTCGGCAAGCGACTAAACCTCGCCGATCCGAACGTCCTCGCGTATTGCTGGGTGTACGAGTTCCCGCTTCTGGAGTGGGACGAGGAAGGCAATCGTTGGGACGCCACGCATAACCCATTCTCGGGCTATTTCGAGGAAGACGAGCATCTGCTCGAGACGGATCCGGGAGTGGTGCGCGCGAAGCAGTACGATCTGGTCGGCAATGGGAACGAACTGGGCGGCGGCAGTATCCGCATCCACAAGCGCGAGAAACTGGCGCGCATCTTCGAGCTTATGGGACACAAGCGCGAGGATCAGGCCGATCGGTTTGGCGCGATCCTCGACGCGTTCGAATACGGCGCACCACCACACGGCGGGATCGCGATGGGCATCGACCGCTTTGCCATGATCCTCACCGACGAAGTGAACATCCGGGATGTGATCGCATTTCCGAAGAATCAGCGCGGGTACGATCTCATGTTCCAGGCACCATCGCCTGTTGATACGATGCAGCTGGATGAACTTGGACTGGCCCTCAAGCCTGCGATCGGTGATGGAACCACCCCGAACGCGTAATGGGCCAACGGCCAACTACGGGAGCGGGCAAACACTCCATCTGCAGATGGAGTGTTTGCCCACTCTATTCAGAGATGTGCTTCTCGCTCGGTTTGCTGTATCCGCGCGCTGCAAGCGTTTCCATGACGACGGCGGATTCGTTCCATGGCCGATGCTCGAAGCCCCAGATGATGCTCGTCTCGTGACCCTTGCCCGCGAGCAGCACACAATCACCGGGACTTGCCATCGCGATCGCATCGGCGATGGCCTGTCGACGATCGGTCACCCGAGAGAAATCGACGCCTTCGGTGCCTCCAGCATCCCGGGCACCGAAGGCGATCTCCTCGATGATGCGTTCGGGATCTTCGTTGCGAGGGTCCTCGCTCGTGAAGACCGAGAAGTCCGCCAACCGGGCGCAGACGTTTCCCTGCATCGGCCGCTTGCCAGCATCGCGCTCGCCGGCGCTGCCTGTGACGATGATGACGCGACGGCCAGTGTGCAGCACACGCAGCAGTTCCAGGATCTTTTGGAGAGAGTCCGGAGTGTGTGCGTAGTCCACGACAACAGTGAATGGCTGTCCCTGATCGATCAGTCGAAGACGACCCGGGATTTCAACCGGACGATCCAGCGCGTTTGCGATCACCTCTGACGAAACGCCTGCAGCATGGGAAATTCCGCTCGCCAACAATGCATTTGCGACATTGAATGTCCCGATCATGGGGAGCCGCACCGGATAGGATTTCTCGAACATTGTCAGGGTGAACGTGAGCGATTCCCGGCTCGACACGACATCCAACGCATGGATTTCCGCTCGATCGTCCAGCATGCTGAACCAGTGCGTCTCTGCTCCATGAGCGGCGGACGCCATCGATCGAGCGCCTTCGTCGTCGGCGTTGAGCACGACAACGCCGCCTAATGCCGCGGTTCGTTCGACCAACATCGCCTTGGCGTTGCGGTACTGCTCGATTGTCTTGTGAAATTCCAAATGCTCGTGCGTGATATTGGTGACACCCGCAATCCGGAATTCAGTTCCATCCAGACGATGCATCGCGAGCCCGTGGGACGTCGCTTCGATGATGGCATCATCGACCTTGCTGTCTGCCATCTCGCGAAGGAAGGCCTGCACGAGGTTGGACTCCGGTGTCGTCTGGTGTCCGAGATCGTAGGACCGCTCCGCGCCGATGCGCACACCGACGGTGCCGATGACACCTGTGGTCCTGCCCGCAAACTGAAGGATGCTCTCAAGGATGTAACTCGTCGAGGTTTTTCCATCAGTGCCGGTGATCCCGATCGTCTGCATTTGCCGGCTGGGATTGGCGTGGAATGCAGCTGCGATCTGGGCGAGGGCGGCGCGACTGTCGGCAACGACGATCTGAGGTACATGCAAAGGAAGGTCGACGGGATGTTCGCAGAGGATCGTGACCGCACCTTGCGACACCGCGTTGCCTATGTACGCATGCCCGTCGAAATCCGATCCTGGAAGTGCCGCGAACAGTGCTCCCGGACGGATGCGACGGGAATCGTATTCGATCGCCGAGATCATCGGATTGGCATCACCAACAATGACGAACTCACCGATCGTCGCGAGGAGATCATGCAGGGCATGCGGTTTCCGAGAGGTATCGACAGGCAATGTGCCAATCATGCTGCTTATCCCTTGACGAGATTCATCTTCCGCGCCAGCCAAGGCACAACCGGCACATATCGACGCTCGATCGTCGGAGGATAGGTGACGATCGAGCCGCCAAATCCCGTCTTGAAACGGTACAGCCCACGCCAGTCATCACCCTTTGAACCAGCGACGGCACCCGGCTCGCCATCCGTAGCGGACGATTCAGGATCCAACTCCGGGATTCCCCACAAATCATACGTGTCGCTGCCCTCATCGCGGGCCCAGCGCATCGCTTCGTATTGCATGAGGAAGGCGGCACCGTGCGCTCGGTGAATGGTGGATGAGGCGCCATACATGTAGACGGCTTCATGCCCGAATCGAGCCGCGACGAGGGTCGAGGCGATATGGCCCTCGGTATGGGCAAACAGCAGGCAGGCTCGATCACCGAAGACACGAAGGAAATCGGCATAGTACTCGCGTGAATGGATGCCGAATTCATTCCTGTCGGAGGTGTCTGCCATCAACTCGTAGAACCGGTCGATCGCTTCTTCGGTCACGGCCTCTTGGGTCACCGTGACTCCACGGCGACCGGCAAGGCGCACGTTGTAGCGGGTTTTCTGATGCATCTGGGCAAGGAGCGCTTCATCTTCGAGCAGCTCGACCTTGACCGTACGCCCTGGCTGGATGTGTCTGGGACCAGCGACGACGTTAGCCTGCCGGTACGACGCTGCGAGAGGAAGAGAATGATCTGGTTCGAGGATAGTGGTCACGGCCCGATGCCCGCGCGACGAGTGATCGATAGCGGAGCGCAATTCCGACCAAACGGCACTGATGTTGCCAGAGATCACCGGCCCGCGGGGAACGTAGCCGAGACTGACGGGACCTTTTTGCTTGAACAGGATCTGCGCCATACCGACGCCATCTGGCCCCTCGACCCGAATTCGATCTGCGCTCCACCCGTGCTTGTGCTTGAACTCGCCCCACTCCCAGCTTTGAAGCAGATGTCCGCGCTGTTCTTCGAGTTGGCGGTTCCACGTCGCCGCGGGTCCCTCCTGGCGGGAGAACGTGGATGGGATGGTGCTGGTCGTGGCGCTATCGGAATCTATTGGACGGCTCCTAGTCTTTGTGCGTTACCGTTCACGCTCGGGACACGGCATTGTGGATACGGCGCTTGACGGGCCGGTTCAGGAACGGAGGCAGCAAACAGCTTATTTTTCTTCGTCGCGGAGCAGGGAAAAATCCTCGTCGTAGAGCGCAGCTTCCGTCATCGCTTCGTCGAGAGCATCGATTTCCGCATCGGTGCCCGCCTGATCGGCGAGCCGTTGGAGAACGCGCTGGGCGGCCAGGCCACCGACATCACCGATGGCCGCGATTGCGGCAAGGCGCACCTCATCGTCATCGTCCTTGGCGAGTTCGGTAAGCCCTGGCAACGATGACGTATCACCAAAGTGTCCACTGGCGCGGGCCGCCTCGTAGCGAACCTCTGCGTCATCATTGGCAAACTCGTTGAGGATTGTCGAATACCAGCGCGGATTCAGGCTGCGACCCATGGCAAACACCGCGCTGGAGCGGAGACCGGTGTCATCGTCCTCGTACATCTCCTCGATCTCAAGGGCGAGACGCGGATCGGTGCCGAATGCCGAGACCGCTTCCAGGGCACGCCGACGGAGAGCAAGCGGCTCGCTCGTATCGGAGAGCACCGAAAACAGTTGTTCGCGCAGTTGCAGCGAGATCTTCTCGCTGACCTTTCCGGTCTCAGCCAGTTCCGCATAGGGAGCCAGGCTCAGTGCAGCCTGGATTCGGACATCGTCGTTGGCATCCTCGGCCAGGATGCGGAGCAATTGGAGCATTAATTCCTCGTCAGGCTCATGATCGAGGCCAGAAATCGCATGCTGCCGGACAATTTCGGATTCGTCATCGAGGGCGATCCGAAGGAAGCGGCCAAAATGAAGGTCGAAGCGGGTCTCACCAAGTTCGTAAGTCTTCGGGACCACCGCTTCCCGGATCTCGACTGGCAGGGTCGCCCAACGGAGCCGGAGCTCTCTCGCCTGATCGCGAGAGAGGTCTGAGAACCCGACAAGCATATGCGGCTGGGTTTTGCCGTCTTCGAGATGTTCGAAAACGGCGTTCAGGCTGGGATGCTCGGGCACATCAGGATCGTTCCGGCCGGATTCGAGGTCTTCAAGCTCGTCCGACTCCTCATCCGGGAGGAAGATCCGGATGTGGGCATCCTCAGGATCCTGCTGCATACGTGAACGTATCCCCTTCACCGATAACATTTGGATGTTGCTCGAGTGTCGTGCGAAGCAACGCTTCCGTGAATGGGCGTTCGACGTTGACGGCCGCCAGCAGGTCTACGAATGACGCGAGCCTTCCGCCCTCACCGTCTTCGATACCTACGCGCTCGAACGTGATCTCCACCACGGCGTCGGTCCGACGACGGGTCTTGTCGTCGAGCGGTTTCTCGGAGCCGAACGTCGGGAAGCGATCCTCGCTGATCAACCATTCGTCCGCAACTTCGGAGGCGAAGGTCGTCGGACGGAAATGATACCGTGCCGCACGGCGGTCGTCGAGCTCGAGAAGGCGCTCGCTTCGATCCTTGGTGGCGAGGAATTCCAGCTTGTAGTGACCGTCGTTGTCCGTGGCAGTAACTGCAATCACGGCACCTGGAACGAGACTCTCCGCAAAGAAGTCATCGAGACCGAGGAGGAACCCTCCACGATTCGGGGTTGGGTAGCGAAGTTCTGCCAGGTACGTGGTGTAGAGCTGCGGGATCTCGAAGGTCAGAACAGCAGTGCGCTGATCCGGCAGCACGGGCGCCGGCAGCAAACGCTGCATGTCCGCATCGTAGGGGAGCAAGCCCAGATTGTATTCATAGAACGTCACGATGTGGTCGATCGTCTTGACCGATCGCGGCTGGATCACGTTTTCTGCGACCTCGTCGATTAGGAACCGGTAGTCGGTTCCGATCTCGTTCGGCTTGCGGCGGGTGGTTCCAATCGGAGCGAGCCCCGTCGCACTCCAGAATCGCTGAGCGGATGTGCCGACGAAATCGAAATCCTTGTGCTCCCGCGAGAGTCGGAAATTGACCGCGAACTGCATGAGGGCGAACTCGGCAGAATTTGCACGCGTGCCGAGGACATCCTGAACGAGCACGGCATCGGTCAGCGGCTGCTCCTGCTCCTCGATATATTCCTTGATGCGGCGGAGATCGCCTCGGCTGAGCCGTGGGACGCGGTCCTCGGACATCCACTGGTCGCCGAAGTGAGCGATATGAACATCACTGCCGATGCGGCTATGTAGCGCATCCCCGATCTCCTCATCGGAGAAGGAGGCGAGATTCCCTGAGGGATTTGAAGATGCCGCGGCAACAGGCTCGTGCTCGACGGCCTCGACCTCGATTTCGACCGGTGCGGCTGCGGGCGCTGTTGCAGGTTGAATCTCGCTGGCTGGCTCCGCGATTTCGGGTGTCTGGACCTGCGTGGTTGTCTCAGCCTGAACCGCCTGTACGTCGTCCATGGTCTCGATCAGGAGATCGAGGTCGCCGGGGACGCCAATCGGCTCGCCGACAACGATCTCGATGTCCTGATCGAGAACCTCGTCGTCCAGTTCTTCGTCATCGTCGAGTCCCGCATAATCGGAGATCGAGAAGTTGGACCATGATGGGTCAACTCGGGCCTGCTCGCGACGGGGTGCAACCGGCATGATGGGCTTGGGAAGGGGTGTGAGGAACCGCTCCGCAAATGTGTGCGATTGCCCTTCCTCAACGATAGCCGGCTTGACGCCGACGCGAGTGGTCACCACCCATACCGCACCCTGGCGGTTTTCGAGCGCGAACGTGTTGGCGTTGTCACGCAGGGCGGTATCGACCTGGCTCGAAGAGGCGTCGTGCTGCGACTCGAGATACGCCTTGAGTGCATCGAGGGCGACCGCTATGGGCGCATTGTCGGACATGAACATGCCCCGGGCGCGCAGGATGTTGAAGGCCTGCCCCGCTACCTGCTTCGATTTGGCTGAGCCCGAGAAATCAATACTCGGCGTTTTTTGATCGGCCACCATGCCTGGCGATTCTCCTTGTAGAAGGGTGCTGCCTGATTGGATGTTCTCGATGGTGAGATGCACCGAGAACCGTGAAGGATCGGCGCAACGCGGTCGTCACCGACTTCGGCAACGGCTGTCGCGAGGGAACTCGATACGGTTAGGTCCGACTTGCCCGCTGCTTGAGTGCGTCGATCAATTGCTGTGTCGTCATGGGAGACGTGGAGTTGCGCAGAAGCGTAAGAATGTGTGTCACGTCTTCATTGGTAAGTGTGAGCGTTTGCTGAGCCATTCGAGTAAACATCTCCTTGACGTACCAAAAGGGAGAGATGCGGCACTTGGACCGCACACCAATTCTCACCCAAACTTGAAGAGTATAAGGGATTTTGACTCATTCGTGTTGGCTGGGTCGTTCTTTCGTCAGCCTTCGGTCAGGAGCCCTCGCTCGGGAACCGTTTTGCAACCTGTGAACAGGCGCTGGTTCGATTCCCAATCATGCTGGATCCGAGGAAAGGCGATGCGCATCCAACTTCCGGCCATCGCACCATCGCACGATCCATTGGGAAACTCCCGCAACGTTCTCGCCAATTGGCCGTAGAATGTTGAGATTGTCCTTGGCGAAGCGGCGAGCGGATGTGGGTCGTGGGTCCTGACCTGTCGAGAGTCGGGCCGATTCCTGGTCCGAGGCCAATCCGCCTGTTCTTTGAATGACGACTCGGAACGTCCAGAAACGGCCCCTCCTCAAGTGTCTTCGTCCCAATCACCGCTGTCCGTATTGAAGAATCGCCCATTGATGATCGTGGCGAGCGGCCATTTCATGGTTGACATGTACAGCGGCATGATCCCGGTTCTCTTCCCGGCGATGATGCTGGCCTATGGCATTTCATTGGGCCAGGTTGGGTTGGTGGCGCTTGCCTATACCGGATGTGCGTCGGTGTCTCAGCCCGCATTTGGGTGGATCGCCGACCGCTGGGGTACCCGGTATATCGGCCTGACGCAGATCTGGTCGGCTTTGCTCTTCGCGACGATCGGGTTCGCCTCGTCATTCGCGATGTTGCTTATCCTTGCAGGACTCGCCGGTTTCGGCTCGGGGGCCTTTCATCCAATGGGGGCGATGAACGCAAGCGCCGTGATCAAGCGTGGGCAAGGGAATATGTCGATGTCGGTCTATGTCTCAGGCGGAACGATCGGGTTTGCGCTCGGACCGCTGATTGGCGCCGCGGTCGTTGCGGTCCTCGGCTTGCGAGGGACGGTCGTCATGCTGGTGCCGGGATTAGCGATCGGCAGCTGGCTGCTCTTTGCGATGCGCGACGTTGCGGTCATGGGCAGGCAACATCGATCGACGACAAACGCACGAGTGGGGATTCCGCCAGCGGCGATTCCTGTAGGAATGGTGGTGATCGTCGTGTCCGTCATGATGTTGCGACAAATACCTGTAGTGGGTGTCGAATCGTTTCTGCCGGCCTGGTACTCGCTGCTCGGCTACAGTCCTGCCTTTTACAGTACGTTGGCGACGACGATGGTGCTGGCGAGCGCCGGTGGTGCGCTGGGGATCGGAGGAATCGCCGATCGTTATGGCCGCCGTTCCGTGATGCTGGTGACGATGTTCCTGACAATTCCGGCGGTGTGGGGCTTCATCACGTTTCCCGGTCCTTGGGCGTTCCTGTTTGGAGCGCTGATCGGTTTACTTGCAGCATCCACGGGACCACTGCTCCTGCTCATGGCACAGCAGTTGATGAAAGGACACGCTGGCGTTGCGTCCGGTTTGATTCTTGGACTCGGTTTCATCGCCGGGGGTATTGCCACTCCAGTGCTGGGAGCAATCGCGGATGCCTCCAGCCTGACCACCGCGCTGTATTGCCTGCTCGCCGTAGTCGCCCTCTCGATCGTGGTCGCTTGGTTTCTGCCTTCCGAGAACGCCGTCCGCACAATCGAAGATCGCGATGGCTGGGTCGAAGCGATCTCTCCATCTGAGCCGGTGCTGCCGGTCTCGGTACAATCTGCCCGACGATCGGCGTTTTTCTCCAGGTTCTCGAGAGCGCCAAAAACGTGAAGCGATCGCGTCTGGCGGTTGAAGCCGCTTTCCGGACCGACGCAGGTATCACACATCTCGCAGATTATTCCCCTGGTCGCTGGAGATGATGCGAACGCTCCTGACGCTAGGTGGCCTTCTGGTTGCGCCGAACGCGGACCGAGTTTCGCCCAGGATTGTCCGTTTCCAAAGAACGAATCATTAGAACGAATCGTCACAAATAGAACTCGTGCAGTTGGAGAGGCGAACATCCCGATCCAGGTGTCAATTCGCAGTTGATGATGTTTCAGATAGCTAAATACGGGTAGTGAACCTGAAATATGCCAATATTGTTGCCAGTTTGTCTTTTCGTCACGCGTCGGCATCAAGCATGAAACCGCTACTCTTACACAAGTTGCAGTTGAATCGAGGTGGCGGTCGCTCCGTTTGTCGAGTGTTTCCGAACTGCGTGGCATTCGTGCACACGTGAGGAGGACGATGTGTTCGACAAACTCAAGGAAGCGGTAAGCGACGTATTTGGCGGCGGTGACATTACGAGAAGGCATCCGATCCTGTGACGACTGCGATCGACGAAGCCAAGGCGAAGGCCGATGGAGCCATCTCGCAAGCTGCCGACGGTCATCTGCCCGCTGACACCCTGCAGGCGGATGCTGCCGATCTCGGTGGCTGACTGACAAGCTGAGGGCATCCGCCGGAGATCTCAGTGGCATCGGCGATCAACTCGGCGGCGTTGGCCAACTCAAGGACCTCGTGTCCGGCCTCGAGTTCCTGATCCAGAAGGATCAACTTGTCGCAAAGCTCCAGGAGAACGGCGTGATGGACAAGATCATCGAGCTGGTCGAGAGCCACGCCGGCGACAAGGTCGACAGCCCGGAGGAAATTCTTGGGCTCGTCAAGAGCTTGTTGTCCAAGTAGAACCAGGTTTCATTGTGTAGACTCGCTGCGACAAGAACCCTTGCCTTGTGATGGGGGCAGGGGTTCTTGTCGTTCCCGCCGTCCGAATTTGAGGGCACCCGCTATACTTGTGGGTGATATGGATACACGAGAACGACCAGACTTTTCATCCAGATTGTCCGCACTCGCACAGGCTCCCGGCGTGTACCTGATGAAGGACGCCGAGGGCACGATCATTTACGTCGGAAAAGCAATCGCCCTTCGCAATCGGGTCCGTTCCTACTTTCAATCGCAGCGGCACAAGGACCCCAAGACCCGCGAACTTGTTTCCCACATCACCGATTTCGACGTCATTCGGACCGACACCGCGACCGAAGCGCTGATCCTCGAAAACGAACTGATCAAGAAATACCTGCCCAAATACAACGTCATGCTCAAGGACAGCAAGACGTACCCATACATTCGGATTACCAATGAAGAATGGCCCCGCGTCATCAGCACCCGCCTGATCGTGAAGGACGGGAGCCGATACTTCGGGCCATACACCTCTGCAGGATCGGCGTATAAAACGATCAATCTTCTCAACCGTCTCTTCCCATATCGCAAGTGCGACAAGAAGATCACAGGTCACGACGATCTATGCCTCTACTATCACATGCATCAATGTACGGCCCCCTGCATTTCCGCCGTCGATCGCGAGACGTACATGAAGTCCGTTGACAGCGCTGCGCTCTTTCTTTCCGGGCGGGGCGAGGAGATCATCGGTGATCTGCAGTCCGAGATGGAACAGGCATCGGATGCCTGGAATTTCGAGCGAGCAGGCGAGATTCGCGATCGGTTGCAGGCGGTTACGCATGTGCTGGAACGGCAGAAGATCGTCTCTGCGCAAGGGACGAACGCCGACATCATCGCCGTCGCCCAGGGTGCGGGAGGCGATGCCGGCGTTCAGGTCGGTTTCCTTCGCAATGGCAAGATCATCGGTTCCGAGTTCTTCGCGATGCAGGCGACAGTCAGCGATCTGCCGGAGGAGATCCTTTCCAGCTTCATCACGCAGTTCTACAACGATGCGGCCTTGGTTCCTCCCATGCTGATTCTTCAGCATACGTTGGCATCGTCAGAGTTGGAAATCATCACGAGCTGGTTGGAGGAGCGTCGCGAAGGCAAGGTGTCGCTGCACGTGCCCCAACGTGGCGACAAGCGGGGACTCGTCGAGATGGTTGCGAAAAGCGCCTCCGAGAATCTTGAGCAGTCGCGGATCAAGTTCCTGTCCGACGAGATGAAGATGACGGCGGCGATGACTGATCTCGCAACCGCTCTCGATCTTCCCCGGATGCCGCGAAGGATCGAGTGTTTCGACAACTCGAATATCCAGGGCACCAACCCCGTGGCGAGCATGGTCGTGTTCGAGGACGGCAAGCCCTCCAAGAAGGAATACCGGCGGTTCAACATCAAGACCGTCGTGGGCGCGAACGATTTCGCTTCGATGACCGAGATCATCGGCCGGCGCTTCAAACGGGCTGCGGATACCGATGAAGAGGTGACTGGCAAATGGACGACGTTGCCGGATCTCGTCATCATCGATGGAGGCAAGGGGCAGCTTGGCGCGGCGCTCGAAGCTCTGGAGGCCGTGGGGATGGACGTACCCATCTGCGGATTGGCCAAGGAGAACGAGGAGATCTTCCTGCCGGGTCGATCGGATCCGATTCTCCTTCCGCGCGATTCGCAAGCGCTTTTTCTCGTGCAACGCGTCAGGGATGAGGCGCATCGGTTCGCGATTACCTTCCATCGAAGCAAACGTTCCAAAGCCGCATTCAGATCCGGACTCGATGATATTCAGGGGATCGGGCCAAAGCGAAAAAAGGCGCTGATACGTGCATTTGGTTCGGTGAAGGCCATCCGCGAGGCATCGATCGAAGAATTGGTCGCGGTCGAGGGGGTGAATGCGCAGGTCGCCGAACAGATCAAGGCCAATCTGTAAGGGCGGCACATCTCTTTTCAACTCCCTGATCCAGTGACTTCCACGTGAGTACCGGCACCATTACGCAGAAGGACTCCGCGCATGATTTTTCTCCGGCTCGAGGAACCACGCGCGCTCGAGCAGGCGATCGCCTCGCTGCAACGAGGGGGGATCGTTGCCTATCCTACGGATACGGTTTACGGGATGGGCGCCTCGCTTCACTTTCCTGGCAGCCTGCGCCGGATGTTCGAGATCAAGGGTCGGCAGCGAGAGAAAACGCTCCCGGTCCTGCTCGCCTCCTCTGCCGATCTTGCCACGGTCTCGACCGGGGTCGATCCTCGACTTCTTATGCTGGCCGGCCGCTTCTGGCCCGGTCCTCTGACCGTCGCCGTGCCGGCGCGCGCCTCGCTGCCGGCGGAGGTGATCGCGGCCGATGGAACCGTGGGCGTCCGTGTGCCTGCCCATTCGGTTGCCTTGACCCTTGCCCAGCGTTGTGGCGGAGCATTGGCGACGACGAGCGCAAACACATCGGGTCGTGCTCCCGCTCGCCGCGCCCAGGAAATCGGGGAGCCGATCAGGTCGCTTGTCGATGTCGTTCTGGATGGTGGCATTGCGCGAGGGGGGACCGCTTCCACCGTCGTGCGGCAGGAAGGTGCTACCATCACTATCATCAGGGAGGGTGCGATTGCATCCGCCCATATTCAGGCTGCATGGCGGGACATTCTCGGAATCTTCGCTGGCCGAGCAGCCGCCGGAGAGATCGAATCTGCCAATGAACAGCCACGTGTCCGGGAAATCAATGGCTGATGTCTTGGTGAAAGACACATGTGTCGGTCGGAATGGGGGCGATATCCTTTCATGACTCAAGATGATCTGTCAAAGCGCAACCCGTTTCGCCGATCCGAACCTGCTGCTGGCCCACTGGCGACCGGGTCTCGACAGCTGCGTGCCCAGTCTCCTCCAGAGCAGGCGGAGGTCGTTCAGGATGACAACCACAAGGTGTTCGGCCTTGGTATCTCGACGGCCGAAACGCGGCAGCCCGCCTATGGGCAGGGAGTTGTCGTCAGTCTTCTGGTCGCTGCCGGATTGCTGTTGCTGGCGATCATCTCCATTGGTGACGGTGCTCGTTCTGATCCGCCGGTGCTGGAACAGACGGATTTCCTGTTCTGGCTGATCAGCGGTGCCGTGCTTCTGATCGCCGCAGGCGGAGCGCAATTTGCGGAACGGACCGCGTCGCAGGCGGCAGCCGGAGTGGGACAGACGCGACCGAAAATGGCGATGGCGACGGCATGGGCCGTTCCGCTTGCTGTCACGTTTGCCGCGATCATGCTGGTCGCGACGTATCACAATCGACCGATGCTGATCGTGGGTCCGCTGATCGCGTTCCTGGGCATCGCGGGTGCGTTATTGTCTCGCGATCTGCTCGATGAAGCGGACGAGCAATCGAGCCGGGTCGCTTCGACAATCCACACGCTGGTCGTCCATGCCGTCGCGTTCCTGGGATTCAGTGCGATCTACCTGAACAAGCTGGATAGCTGGATCTCCGCGCCATTGGTCGGATTGCTGGGTGGAATCCTTATCCTCGAGACGCTGGAGCGAGGTGGTGCGCACCCGCCGCAGCGCGTCTTTTACGCCTTGTTGGGTGGTTGGGTGCTGGCATCGGTGATGATCGCACTCAACTGGTGGCCAACTTACGGGTGGACAGGCGGCGCGGTTCTCCTCGCGGTGTTCTATGCGATCGCCGGGCTGCTTCTCGTGCAGACCCAACGTGCGCGCGTCGATCGACGCGATCTGATCGAGTTCGGCGGCGTTGGCGGGCTTGCCCTCCTGATTCTCGCGGTGTTCTCCTGACGCGGGAATTCGTTCGCTTGTCCTGTGGGGATGCCATAACTCAGTGAACTGCTGAGCATGCCCCCCTTGCGCGACGAGATAGACCACCTTGGCGTCAGTTGGATCGAGCGGATCAATCTGGATGTTTCCGAGGATGTCTCTGTGGAGACAGTAGTTTGTTCCTCACCCTCATTAAAAGGCGATGACTTTCATGACCAAGACCCCTGATTTTCCGGCAAACGTCACCAGTCTCGATCTGCAGCGGGCGAAACGAGCGTCGACGAAAGATGACATGTTCGATCTGCTCGCCAATATCGACGAACTGGAAGAAGCGCTGGAGACGATGGACGAGCACGGCTTGAAGACGCGAGAGGAACTCGAATCGTTGATCGCTGAACTCGAGCGCCGTGCCGAGGATCTGGACAAGGGCAAATAGAACCTTCGCCGGGTCGCAACGACAGATGGACGCATGATGGATCTCTTCGAAGCCAACCGACAGCGCATCCTGTCCAGTCGGGCGCCGCTGGCGACTCGCATGCGTCCTCGCTCGCTCGATGAACTGATCGGCCAGGAACATATCCTCGGACCCGACACCCTCCTGCGCAAAGCGATCGAAGCCGACAAACTATCGTCGCTGATCCTTTGGGGACCACCTGGAGCGGGCAAGACGACGTTGGCGCGGATCATCGCGTCGACCACGCGTGCGTCGTTCGATGCCGTCAGCGCGGTGACGTCCGGGGTCGCCGATCTGCGGCGAGCCATCTCGGACGCACAGGATCGGCTGGGAATGCGCGGCGAGCGCACGGTCATGTTCATCGACGAAATCCATCGGTTCAACAAGGCGCAGCAGGATTCGATTCTGCCGCATGTCGAGGATGGGACGGTGATCCTGATCGGCGCCACCACCGAGAATCCCTCGTTTGAAGTCAATGCTCCGCTCCTTTCCCGCTCCCGGGTCATCACACTGCGCGCCCTCGCGGACGATGACATCGTGACGATTGCCCGACGAGCGTTGGTCGACCGTGAGCGTGGGCTGGGCGTCGAAGGGTTGCAGATGGATGACGACGCACTTGGACTGCTCGCCAACATGGCCAATGGTGACGCGCGGTTCGCGCTGAACACCCTGGAGCTGGCCTCGACGGGCGTCGGAGAAGATCGGCGGATAACGGAATCACTCGTTCAGGAAGCCGCCCAGCGGCGGGCCGCGACCTACGACAAGGGCGGTGACGATCACTATGACGCGATCTCCGCGCTGCACAAGACGTTGCGCGGATCGGATGCGAATGCCGCGATCTATTGGCTCGCTCGCATGCTGGAGCGTGGTGATGATCCCCTGTATGTGGCCCGGAGGCTGGTCCGTTTCGCATCCGAGGATGTCGGTCTTGCCGATCCTCAGGCGCTTGAACTTGCGATGGCCGCCCAGCAGGCGGTGCATTTCATCGGGATGCCGGAGGGCGCGCTAGCGCTCGCCGAACTGACGGTCTACCTCGCCCTGGCACCGAAAAGCAATGCTGTCTATCGTGCGTACAGCGAGGCGCGCGCCGATGTCGAGAAGACGCGCAACGACCCCGTTCCCATTCATCTCCGCAATGCGCCGACGACATTCATGAAGGACGCCGGATTTGGAAAGGGCTACAAGTATGCCCATGATTTCGAGGGTGGGATTGTCGGACAACAAAATCTTCCGGATAACATCAACGGGCGACAGTATTATGTCCCGACAGATCGTGGATTCGAGCGTGATCTGTCGCGTCGAATCGAGCGCATTCGAGAGATCTACGCGCAAACGAACAAACCAGAGTCAACCGAATCGATAGAGTGATCCTCGACGTCACCCGGTCCCAGCGTTTCCACCGTTTCCAGCAGGAGTGATTCCCACCAGATGACCCACATTATTCCGATGCGTCGTTCCTACGGGCGCGAGACCGATGGCATGCGCCCGATCGCGATTGCGCCGCACGCCCTCCCGTATGCCGAAGGATCGGCGTATGTGAAGATTGGAGACACCCACGTTCTCTGTTCTGCCACGGTCGAGGAATCGGTTCCACGCTGGATGAAGGGCAAGGGGCGAGGATGGGTGACCGCCGAATATTCGATGCTGCCGCGTGCTACAAAGGAACGAACGCGGCGGGAAGCGGTCGATGGCCAGCAGAAGGGGCGGACGATCGAGATTCAGCGACTGATCGGTCGATCACTGCGGGCGGTGACCGATCTTGGTGCGTTGGGTGAACGCCAGATCATCGTCGACTGCGATGTTATCCGAGCCGATGGTGGTACGCGGTGCGCCTCGATCACCGGTGCCTATGTCGCGTTGGCACTTGCCTGCAAGCGGATGATGGACGAGCACCGCATGAAGAAATACCCGATGAAGGCGGCGGTTGCGGCGATCAGCGTCGGTGTTCTGAAGGGCATTCCTCTCCTCGATCTGGATTACAGCGAGGATTCAAAGGCAGATGTGGATGCCAATATCGTGATGACCGACCGGAATGCGTTCGTCGAAATCCAGGGAACGGCGGAACAGGATCCGTTCGATCATGCCACTCTGGAGATGATGCTCGTGCTCGCCAGTACCGGGCTGGATCAGATTTTTGCCGCCCAGCGAGCAGCGATTGGCGGCGATGCGCCGTAAACGAGTGACTTGCTTAACTACGGGCGATGACCAACTGCTTTCCGTCATGCATTCAGTTCTCGCTCCCGATGCGATCGCGCATTTCGTCGAGCAAAACTATGTGCGTGGGTTTGTCACCGATTGCTCGTTGCTGCGCTCGTATGTCAATGATGTGTATGCATTGCAAACCACTGCGGGCGAACGCCTCATATTCAAGCTGTTCAGAAGGGACTGGCGAAACGAAACAGATGTGAAATGGGAAGTGGATCTGCAACTCCATCTCCGTGGCCATGGAACACCGGCCAGTGAACCGCTGTCTCAACGCGACGGCTCGTATGTGGCCGAAATACCTGCGCCAGAGGGAGCGCGGGCTGGCGTGCTCCTCGCATGGCTTGAAGGTGAGAAGCCGCAGCATCCATTCACCGATGCTCTCTACTTCCGGCACGGTGCGTCACTTGCAGAATTCCACGCCTCGCTCGACGATTTTCCCCATATCCGGACTGCCCGCAACTATGATGCATCGGCGCTGATTGATCGGCCGCTGAGGACGATCGAACAGGTGCTCGATCCGTCGTCCACAACTGCGGCAACCGTCAGGCGGGTAGCAGCTGGCCTCCGTGAGCGGATGTCTGATATTCAACAAGTTGGCGGCTGGGGGATCTGCCATGGCGATCCGACGATGGATAATGTCCACCTACTTCCCGACGGCCGTCACGCTTTTTTTGGATTTCGATCTGGCCGGTAACTGCTGGCGCGGGCTTGATCTTAGCGCTATCTACGAATGGGCGCATCGGGACCCGTCTGTGCAGTCCTTCTGGTCGGCGTTTCTGGCCGGATATAGCTCCGAACGATCGTTCGGCGCGGCAGAGGTCGCAATGCTGCCGGCCGTCGCCGCGGCATGGGAGCTGCAGGATATTGGACATGAGCTTGAACATTGGAGTAGATGGAGCGGGAGTTGGCGAATGACTCACGTCATGCTTCGCGAACGAATTGATCGCCTCTCACGCTGGGATGCAGATTAGAATAGCTTTCAGGCGACCTTTGGCCGGATATGGCCCTGCGGGCCTTCGGAGAAAGATCCTTCGGGTTGGCTCCGTGGCGCTGCCAAGGAATTGCTCGATTCATACGAACTTCGGGAACTCCGTGGAGCTCCGGAGATGAACGACCGACATACACCCGGGCCGCTGTGGCGGGAGATGTCTCGACGGAGTGTATCCTCGCAGCGCGAACAAGCGAAGCTGAAGGGCTCAATGCTGTCGCATTAAAAACGGGCATCCCCGGTAGACTGGGAGGTGTTGACCCAGCCGCCCCACCGAGGAGCCCGCCACATCGGTGATCGCATGAGGTATGGCTTCCCCTCAGGTTTTATCCTGCGCTATTGGTATTCTATGCTGGTGGGGTATCCGCGATCGCTTCGGGAAACTATTCTGTGTTGGCAGACATGCTATACAGCACAACCTCATACGATACAGGTACGATGACTCGGAGACCGTTGATCTTCTCAGCCAACCTTTATCTATTCGAACATTCTCTTGCCCAAGTGCTGTACCAACCCCACATAAGGCAAGGATATTCCCTGCCCTATCGCATTCGCGAGTCCTCGGGCCTTTGGGAAACCCTTGCGCCCTATGTTCCGTCGAGAGATCTCCTCGACATGCACTTCGATATGATCGAGTACATTTTTGGCCTCGCTCTTGTTGATCAGAGTCTCGAGATATTTGGAAACGCCTGGGCGCCTAAATGCCTCATCTCATTTCGGGACTACGGAACGCAGCTGGAAGGATTTCTCAGATCGATCGATGCAAATATCGGCAAAGACGGGGCAGAATGGCCTCCTCTGAAAGCGGGTATGTTTGGTGCATCAATGGAAAGGTTGCAACGCGCCAGAAAAATGTACGACGAACGGCTGAGGTCATAGGATTGAACATGCGTCCGAATAAATGATGGAGTGGGCGTCGTCGCTGCATTTCATATTGCCCGCTAAACCCCCGCCAGATCAGCGAATTCCGATAAAATGACATCCCCCATTAAATGAAACGACCGATGCGAGAAACCACAACGATGTCTTTTACGGACTTCGGATAGATACTAGTGCTCTGTCAACCATGTTTCGCTGGCACCGGTCATTGACGAATGCCGACTGTTCCCCGTCATTTCAGCAGCGCGTCGGGCAGCGCATCGGAGCTTGTCGAGAAATCTCTTTTCCGGCAGCCCAGCAATTGAGCCGTGACAGACCACTAGTGCGTTTCCTTTTCACGTCATGTCAGCAGCCGCATCGAGCAGCCGCATCGAGCAGCGTGTCGGCGCCGTCGAAACATCTCCCGCCACAACAGCCCGGGTGGATGGGGGGCGTTCATCGCCGGAGCACCACGGATGACCCCGTTAGGCTTCGCATCGTCGCACGGCGAGGGTGAACTCCGTCGAAGAGCTCGATGCACTGACCGATGAAGCTTCCGAAATGATGGGAAGGAGCGGTCGCGGTACGTGAAACGCTCCCGCCAAATCATGGTTGCCACTCCATTATTTCCATGTGCAATTTGATGACAGTCAATGCCAGGTCAGGTCGAGGACGCGTAGCCAGTTCCGCCAGGCGATTTTTTCGATCGTCGCTTCGTCGAAGCCGTGGGTTCTCATCGCGTCTGTCAGGGCCGGCAGCCCGGCGACATTGGTGATCGCACGAGGCATGGTGGCGCCATCGAAATCCGAACCGATCGCCACACGATCAACGCCGAGGCGGCTGATGAGATAGGTGAGCTGATGCATGTAGACGTCGAGCGTCGTATCGGAGTTGTCGTGACCATCTGGCCGAACCACGCTGACTTCGAAATTCATGCCGACGAGTCCGTCCGAATCTCGAATTGCCGCGAGTTGCTCATCGGTGAGATTTCGGCTGGAGGGACAGATCGCGTGCGCGGCGCTGTGCGTTGCCACGATCGGTGCCTGGGACATTCGGACGACGTCCCAGAAGCCCCGCTCGTTGAGATGCGACACGTCAACCAAAACGCCAAGTTGGTTGCACCGGCGAACCAGGTGCCCGCCAGCGTCGGTGAGACCAGGACCGGTATCGGGTAATGCCGGGAATCGAAACGGAACGCCATGACCGAACACATTCGGGCGACTCCAGACGATACCGAGCGAGCGAAGTCCGGCCCGATACAGGACATCGAGCGTGGAGAGGCCCGGATCGATGGCATCCGCGCCCTCGAAATGGACGACGGCGGCGATAGTTCCTGCGCTGATACAGTGCTCTATGTCGACCACCGAGCGAGCGATCGCGAATTTTCCAGCGGACACCTCCTCGATTCGAAAGAGGGCCGCTGTTTGGGCGAGCGACTCCTGCAGCGCGTAAACATGCGAGATGGCGTCAGCAAGCATGACTTCATATCCATTCGCCGTCAGTCGAAAATCCGGCTCGGATTCGCTTTGCGGTCGGGTTGGAGATGGGGCAAAGACCGCGAAGAACCCTCCGGCAAATCCTCCATGCCGGGCACGCTCGAGATCGACGTGACCGGCACTGCCACGTTCGACGAACCGCTGGACGCTTGCGTCGTCGAACGGACGCAGGCGCTGCAGCATGTCATTATGGCCGTCGAAAATCGGCATCCGCATCGTCCTTTCTTCCATGCCGGTCAATCTGCACCATCAACCGGCCGTGCTGATTCCGATGGGGGCGATGAGGTCGTGTGCGATCAGAGCTCGAGGGCGATGTCGATCATTGCCTGCTTGATGGCGTTGGTCGCGTCGGCCGAGACCGCGCTGATCCGCAGATGATTGGGAAGTTCCGGGTTCGTGACCTCGAAGACATCGATACCACGGTCGGCTAGACGAGGCACGAAGAACTCATTGGTTCCACGCTCGATGCGACAGAGAAGGAAGTTGGCCCAGGACGCATACGGCGGACTGATCATGCTCAATTTCCGGATTTGCCGGAAGAGTCGCCCTTTCTCGACCATCACGCGATGAACCGACGTTTGCAACGCGGCACTGTCATCGAGCGAGGCGAGCGCCGCCACGATCGGCATTCGCGCGATCCCCGCAGGTCGACCATACTGTTCGATGGTGCGCGCAATGGTCGGCGGTGCGATCGCCCATGCGAGCGGCAGCGCTGGCAACCCGGCCCAGGTCTCGAACGTCTGCAGCACAATGAGGTTATCGAATTCGCGGACGAGCTGCATGATGCTGCGTGAACTGTAGGCAGCGTGACGCTCGTCAACGATCGCGAACGTGCATTGACGGCTAAGTCGGACGATCTCGTGGACCGTAATTGCGGTTCCGGTTGGATCATTTGGCGACATCACAACCGCCGTCGCGCCGCGTGGAAGCGACAGGCCGTGCGCGGTCACCGGGATCGAGAAATGAGGACCACGCGGAATCTCCTCGATCTGACTGGCGTGTCGCCCCAACCACTCGGCCAGCTTGGGATCGGTAGGCGGAAAGATCAAAAGGGGTCCCTGATTGCTTCGCCACGTCGCGACCATCGCATGCAATTCATCGATGCCGTTCGCCAGCACGACCCAAGTGGGAGGAACGCCGGCTCGAGCACCGAGCGCCACCTTGAGGTGTGCCTCGATATCCGAATCCGATGTGGGGTCGATCCAGTGATCAGCGTTGACAATGGCGTCGATGACGTGCTCGGATGGACCAAACGGGTTTGCAAGGACATCAAGACGAATGCGTTCCTGCGACCGCCGTTCCTGACCCCTCATGCTGCGTTCATTGAAAATCGATGTCATCTGCCGGGGACTCCTGGGGGTTGATGCGGGTCTGATTCCCCCGAGTGAAGGATCGGATTCATATTCGGATCGCGAACGGAAAGGAGGACGTTATGGACGGTATCGACGTGCTTGCCACGTACGATGTCGTAGATAACCGGTCCGCCCGTGACATGGGCAGCAACGTTTCGCACTGGTGTGCCACCGGGCGTTTGACCATATTCGTTGCCGAGGTGTGCATGACCATGAATGACGAGGTCGACATTGTGCTGGTCGATCACCCTCCCGAGTAGCGAATTTCCGAGCATCCAGTATTTTAACAATGGCTCGTCGCCGAGGGTGGAGGTTGTCGGGGCGTAGTGCAACAGCACGATCACCGCATCGAGCTGATGCCGTGCAAGCACATTCAGTGCCGATTCCAAGCGGGCCGCTTCTCGCCTGGCGCGCACCCCCACGGCCTTGCTGAGACGGGCGCCCGGGATGTCTGGCGTTTCTTCCGGCCAGAAGCCACCGCCGTAGCCCCCAACTCCGGCTACCCCGATGCGACGGCCATCAGGCAAGTCGTGCATGTAGGCGTCCCCATCGAGCAGCTTTACACCGGCCGATTCGATCAATTTTCGAAGGGCCACCCGACGGGGACCGCGCCGGTCGTGATTCCCGAGAACCGCGATCATGGGCGTCTTGATCTCGCACAACAACTCGTAGGCAAGTTCGCCTTCCGGCAATCGACCACCGTCGGTAATATCACCCGCGATCACGACGAGGTCCACCTGAGAATCAACAGCGCGCATCTCTCGTGTGAGTTGCGCGGGAATTTCGTCGTGGAGGTGAAGATCGCCGATCGCCCCGATTCGGACTGGTCGGTTCCCATCCTGCTCGCCGGTCGTCTTCGGGTGCGTTTCAATCTCGGTCACAATCACCTGCGAACCTGACGCATCGCGCCACTATCTGAAGTAAAGCCTGGGTGTAAAGACCTTGGAGGAGAAACAAAGGAAGCAGCATGGCATTGTGTGAAGTAGAAGGTCGGTCTCTGCAGCCAGATCCCTGTCCGGGCCTGCGTCAAGTTTACCGCAGGTTACTCTCTTGCCATCGGTATCAAAGATTTACGGGGAACGAACGAGGTTTCACCATCTGGTGGATCGCTTTGGTGGAGGCGACCTATACTGGAAAATGCCACTGTAGGCTCGTTCGATCCAGATAGGTCGTTCATTGCTCCGGTGGCAAAGGTTTCCGATGACGTTATCCGAAGCCGCCGCTTCTGAAATCCTCCGTCTCACTACTGGGTGGTTTACGTGAATTCGAGATTAAATCCTTCCGCATATGCGACGCGAGGCAAAATGCCGCGCGCCTCTTCGGTGCTGGTATTGCTGCTTCTGCTCCTGGTCCTTCTGGTTCCGGGATCGCAGTCGCTTCGTGATGCGGTTGTGTCGACTCCAGCATCTCTGCCGGCGGTCTCCGTTGCGAGTTCGTCATCCTCATCTCATCAGGATTTCGCGGCGGCACCGGCAGCGCCCGCTCCTGCGAGAGCGACGGATCGAGGCATCGCGCCGCCCGAGGTCACCGCGAAGGGCGTCTATGCATTCGACCTGACCTCGGGAACGGTCCTCTATGAAAAGAACATGGATCAGCGTCGACCCGTGGCGAGCATCACAAAAGTCGTGACGGCGCTCGTGGTCGTGAACCATGCGACCCTCGACGAACAGGTTTCGATCCTGGAGACGGACCTGCTCGATCCCAGTTCGCCATACACCAAGGTCGGACTTCGAACGGGGGACACTCTCAACGTCCGTGATCTACTTTACGGTCTGCTCCTGCCTTCTGGTGGAGACGCGGCCAATGCCCTGGCGCGGTTCGTGGGAACCAAGCTGAGTGGAAGCACCGATCCCGTCGCCGCGCAGACCGCGTTCATCGACGAGATGAATGCATATGTGCAGAAGCTCGGGCTCAAGGACAGCTTCTTTACCGATCCTGCTGGCGATGATGACCAAAACGCCTATTCCACCGCGCACGACATCGCGATGCTGGGTGGCGAACTCATGAAGAATGCGGATCTGGCGTTCATTGTGGATCAGCCTCTCTACAGTATCGCGTCGCTTGTCGGTGAACCGTATGCAGGGAGGACGACGAACGAGCTTCTGGGCCAAGACGGAGTCGTCGGGATCAAGACCGGATCCACGGAGGGTGCAGGGGCAAGCGTCGTGCTGGCGCGGTCGGTCAATGGCGGTCAGAACATTGTCGTCATGGCGGTCCTGGGGTCGACGCTGGAATACGATGCGGCCAGCAATATCACGGCCGACGATCGATACACTGATGCAAAGACGATCTTCGCAGACATGGATACTCGCTTCACGTGGACATCGCTCGATCAGACCGGCGACACCTTTCCGGGCATGAAAGAGGAATTGGCGGTCTGGGGGGTCGAACTGAAGGACCCGCCAATCATGCCGCTCGACATCCGTTCCAAAGATAAGCCGAGCTATCAACTCGTCCTTTTACCTCCCACCGATGGAGGCAAACAGGCGGGAAGCATTCTGCTTTTTGCCGGCGATTCGCAAGTCGGGTCTGTTCCCGTCTATCAACTCGGAGGCGCTTCCAGCGTTCTTCAACCACAGACACAGGCGGTGTAATCCATGCCCAAGCACGAATCCAGTCACCGCGACCAGGAGCACATCGAAACCACGGATGATCCAGTAGGTGAGCGGCTTCAGCGCGTCCTTGCCGGTCGCGGCATCGCCTCTCGCCGGGCATCCGAGGACATGATCAAGGCCGGCCGGATCGAGGTGAATGGTGTGGTCGTCAAGGAGATGGGGACGAGAGTCAGTCCCGTTCAGGATGAGATCAAGGTCGATGGCAAAGCTCTCCGCCGGCAGCGTCCTCGCTACATCATGCTTAACAAGCCGAGCGGCTTCATTACCACCGTCAATGACGAACGTCAGCGATGGACGGTAATGGATCTGGTCGACGTGCAGGAGCGCGTCTATCCGGTAGGGCGGCTCGATCGCGATACGCAGGGGCTCCTGCTTCTCACCAACGATGGAAATCTCGCCAATCGCGTGATGCATCCCCGCTATGGTCTGACCAAGGAATATCATGTCGTCACGAAGACGAGGCCATCGGCGGAGCAAGTGCAGGACGTCAAGAACGGCCTTCTGATTGCAGGTCGCATGGTCATCCCGGATGAATGTCGCCTCCTGAGGGAGACGGACGAAGGAATTATCATCAAGGTCGTTCTTCACGAGGGCATCTACCACGTCGTGCGCCTCATGATGGAGGCGGTCAATATCAGCGTCCTTCGACTGCGACGGGTTCGGCTCGGTCCACTGGCGCTGCCGGGCGTTCCAAGCGGTAGCTGGCGTGACCTGACGCCGGGAGAATTGATCCAGCTCTATGAGGCAGTCGGCTTGCCGACCGTCGACGCCGATCGCGCCAACCAGGTTCGGCCGATTCAGGTCAATCCGGTGGGCGGCTTTCGCCACGGAGCCCGCAACAGCAGCGGTGGCCCCAGCGGAGGTGCGGGAGCCGACGGAGGCTTCGGAGGCGGTGAAGGTTCTCCAGCACAGGCTGACACGCCGGCCACTCCCTCGTTCGAACGTCGAGACGATCTGCAATCCCAAGGCCGGGGACGCGACCGTGAGCAGTGGAAACGCGAAGGCCAAGGCGAGCGCACGAGTCGCCCACCGAGCCGTGATTCGGCGGACGGGGGATCATCAGCACGGAGACCTCATGACGGACCTCGATCACCGGTGGGTAATCGCAATCGACGGACCGGGGGCCGCGGGTAAATCCACGGTCGCTCGCAAACTCGCGGAGCAAACCCATTCACTTCTGTTCGACACAGGGGCGCTGTATCGGGCGGTGACATTGGCGGCGCACCGGGGCAACGTCTCCCTGAACGATGCGGGGAAACTCGCGGATCTCGCAGGCAGCTTGCGGATCGAGTTGCGACCGCCTTCCGTGGAAGACGGCCGGCAGGTCGACGTCCTTCTCAACGGTGAAGATGTGACATGGGCGATTCGGAGACCGGAAATCGATGCCGCGGTGTCCGAAGTTTCTGCCCATCCAGACGTGAGGCGAGTCCTGCTCGATACACAGCGCAACATTGCCGATGGGGCTCGTGTGGTGATGGTTGGTCGTGATATCGGCACTGTCGTGGCGCCTCAGGCGGGATTCAAGATCTATCTGGATGCCAGCGCTGAAGAACGAGCACGACGTCGCCTGCTGGATCTGAAGGAACGCGGATCTGACGCCACCTATCAGGACGTGCTTGATGACCTCCGCCGGCGCGACGAGTTCGATAGCGGACGTGAAACCGCGCCGCTGCGTGCCGCCGATGATGCGCTCGTCTTTCCAACCGACGGCAAGACCATCGACGAGATCGTGACGTCATTGCGGATGGCCGTTGAGGCCTCCCGTGCTCTGTCAGACGCCGCAGAATGACCACGAGCGGTCCACCACCGAGAGATCGCAGACGCGAGGAGCTCGGAGACCTCTCCGATGGAACGATGACGGGGATGCGCTTCCGGGTGGTCCGAGCGTTCCTCCTGGCGATCTTGCGATTGACGATCGGCCTGAAGATCCGGGGCACGGAGAATATTCCCAAGTCCGGCGGAGTGCTGATCGTTGCCAACCATCTTCACAACGCCGATCCGCTCGTGATTGCCGTTGCCTGTCCACGATCCCTCCACTACATGGCCAAGCGCGAACTCTTCGATGTTCCGGTTCTGGGGAAAATGCTCACATACGGGGGATCGTTTCCCATCGATCGTGGCAATCCCGATCGATGGGCTATCCGGCGATCGGAGGAGACCCTTCGTCAAGGGATTGTGCTCGGGATGTTCCCTGAAGGTACGCGCAGCACGACAGGATCGATGAAGAAAGCCCTCGCAGGAGCAGGATTGATAGGATTGTGCGGGAATGCGCCGGTCGTGCCGGTAGCAGTGATGGGTACTGAACACCTTCCGTTCAATGGCACACGACCGCGCGTCGCCGGCGAACGCAGATTGCGGGGGTCGACGGTGATCTTTGGAGCGCCGTTCGAGTTGCCACGGGAGATCGATGGGAAACGCCTCTCGGCGGAAGAAGCGTCCGAGTTCATGATGCGACGTGTCGCCGCGTTGCTCCCCCCGCAATACCGAGGTCTGTATGGAGACTCTCCGGCTGAAACGGTATCAGGCGAGGCGAGCGAATCGCCGACGGCTCACTGACCGCCGCCGAGCGTAGGAGTCGAATAGTCTGAGTGCCATGATTAGCGACGGTCATCTCGTTTTTCCCTTACAGCCTCGCTCCCTCGTAACGGTCTCACGACCTTGGGCAAGCCTGCGGGATGGAATTGCGAAACGACCAATGGTGGTGCAGGTCCGTTGTGGCGGAACGCATGTCAAGCCGGCTTGATCCCTCCTCGGTAAGGATGACGAACGAGGGAATTGGAGAGTCAGCGTAGTGCTTCCTGGGCGAGATATGACAAGACGACACCCTGTGGAAGCCATCACCGGCTACGGAAAGCAGCTTCGGCGCGTTAGGGGAAACGCAACTTTTGTCGGGATCGCAAACTGAGGATACGGACAGTGTCGGGGTGAGCCGGTTGCTTGTGAAAACTCCCAAACTAGACATCCGGTGTGGGAGTTTCCTTCCCCACTTCCATGTCTGACCGATGGGCGAGTGCTACCTCTGCTCATCCACCGCGATGGAGAACGTCAATTCCTGCTCATCGAATTCGATCTCGTTAGGATCGAACTCCAGACTGATCTCTTCCGCCTCATCCACGGCGAGGTTGCCCGAGCTTCTTCGGACGGCCGAAGGACGTCGAAGGTCGTAGGACTTCGGTTCGTCTGCGTATTGATCGCCCCAGACCATCTCGAAGTCGGCAACGTGCACGGTGTCCTCGTCCTGGATGCCCTGCCGTCGAAGCTCCTTCAGGATTCCGGCGCGATCGAGCACGCGCTGGAAACGATCGGCCGATTGCCACTGATCGAAGTTGGTCATCTTGGCGAACCGCTCGATGCCGATGCCGGAAATCACCCAGTGATGTGGCGAACTGCGGTCGATATCCCAGGCCCGATCGTTGATGTTGCCGATCGTGTAGACACGTCGCGTCGGACGCTCCAGAGCCTTCTTGCGAGCCTCTTCCTCCAGGAGGAGGATCTCATGCAGGTCGGCGGCAACGGTGTTCAGGATGTCAGGGATGCCTTCGCCGGTCGCAGCGGAAATCTCGAAGAAGCGGAAACCCTCAGCGAGCAAGGTCTCCTTCAGACGCGGTAGGTTTTGGCGCGCCTCGAAGAGGTCAACCTTGTTGAGCGCCACGATCATCGGCTTCTCGCGCATCGCTTCGTCGAACGAGTACAGCTCGTTGTTGATGGTGCGGAAGTCGTCGAGCGGATCGCGACCTTCAAGACCGCCCGAGGCATCGAGCATGTGAATGAGAACCTTGGTGCGCCGGACATGGCGCAGGAACTCATGACCAAGACCAGCGCCCTCCGCTGCGCCTTCGATCAGACCTGGAATGTCGGCCATCACGAACGTCTTGCCACCACGACCACCGATCTCGACCACGCCCAGGTTGGGAGACAGTGTTGTGAACGGGTAGTCAGCGATCTTTGGTTTCGCACGTGTCGAGGACGCGAGGAATGTGGACTTGCCGGCGTTAGGAAGCCCGACCAGACCGACGTCCGCGATCAGGCGCAACTCCAGCCGAAGCCAGTATTGGTCACCCGGTTCGCCAAGTTCGGCGATCCTTGGGGCTTGGCGCGTGGATGACTTGAAGTGAACGTTGCCGAGTCCACCCTTGCCGCCACGAGCAATCACGAATTCCTCGCCGGGATCGAGCATGTCGGCGATCTGCTCGCCGGTGTCTTCCAGGAAAATGATCGTGCCCTGCGGGACGCGGATGATCTCCGGTGCACCAGACTTGCCGTGCATTTTCGAACCGCCACCACCATCGCCATTCTCGGCTTCGTAGTGAGGAACGTACTGGAACGGCAGGAGGCTGTTCAGATTGTCGACGACGCGGAAGATGACGTCACCGCCGCGTCCTCCATCTCCCCCATCGGGACCACCCATGGGAGCGTATTTCTCGCGCCGAAACGAGGAGGCACCGTTGCCTCCATTGCCGGCTTTCACGAATATGCGTGCCTTATCGACGAGCACAGCTATTTCTCCTTATTGATTGTTCGCAGATTCATCAGCTCAGTAGGATCATGAACGTACCACGACAATGTTGAAGCTAGCGCGATCTACGGCGCTGATGGGAAAGGGCATACCAAGAGAGCCAGTCTCCTGACAATGCGTCCTCCTATCATATCAGAGCGCCGATGCTTTCAATGTCACGAGATGTTTATGTCAATCTTCAAGGTAGTCGCGCAGCATCTTGGCGCGGCTGGGATGACGCAGTTTCCGGAGTGCCTTCGCTTCGATCTGCCGGATCCGCTCCCTGGTCACACCAAAGTGTCGACCAACTTCTTCCAGGGTGCGAGTCCGCCCGTCGTCCAGGCCATACCGCATGTAGAGGACGTCTTTTTCCCGGTCGGAGAGTGTCTTGAGGACATCCTCGACTTGCTCGCGCAGAAGCTGGTGACTCGCCGCATCGGCAGGCGCAGGCATCTTGTGATCCTCGATGAAATCACTAAGACTGCTGTCTTCCTCTTCACCGATCGGCGTCTCCAGACTGACAGGATCCTGACTGATCTTCTGCACTTCGCGAACTCGGTCGGGTGTCATCTCCATCGCCTTCGCCAACTCGTCGGTGGTGGGTTCCCGGCCGTACTCCTGTTGCAGGAGGCGACTCGTGCGAACGAGGCGGTTGATGGTCTCGACCATGTGCACAGGGATGCGGATGGTGCGGGCCTGGTCTGCAATCGCGCGAGTGATTGCTTGCCGGATCCACCAGGTTGCATAGGTGCTGAATTTGAACCCCTTGTGGTATTGGAACTTCTCGACGGCCCGAATCAGTCCCAGATTGCCTTCCTGAATCAGGTCGAGCATTCCCATCCCGCGACCGACGTACTTCTTGGCAACGGACACCACGAGCCGCAAGTTTGCCTCGGTCAATGAAACCTTGGCATGTCTGCCTGCGAGTTGGAAATCCTTCCAGCGACGTCGCTGGCGAACCTCGCGACTCGTGAAAAATGTCAAGACGGCGTCTTCGGCAGGCCAGCCGTCGGAGGTCTCGATCATCTGCTGCAGCTGGCTCGGAAGGAGGTCCCATTCCGCCGTGCGCATGCGCAGTTGTTCTTCCAATTCGGGTGGGCCGATTTCGAAACGGGCGCATGCCTCCTTGATGGCTGCTTCCGGTTGGCGAGTAATCGGCAAGACGCGCTGCAGGATCCTCGATTCTGTCGGCACGTCACCGTCCGGGTCGATGGTATTCCAGAATCCGAGCGCCACAGGCCAACCGGCCTGGAACGAGTGATAGATTGCCATTCCGATCTCGGTGGCTGAAGGCTCGATCAATCCGGTCGTCGAGAATTGGCTCTCGACCCGTTTGAGATATTCTCCGCGCTCGATCGCCTTGGCGAGCTCGACTTCGCGAGCTCCGTTGAGCAGAGGGACACGTCCGATTTCCCGCAAATACATGCGAACCGGATCATCAAGACTGACGCTTGAGAGGTCGCTCTCGGCGATGGCGGCCGAGGTGACCCCGGAAAGCATGTTGCCCGCAACATCCGGTGCGTCGTCGTCGTCGATCAGGAGACCAAGTTCGGCGTCTTCCAAGGCAGATCCGGAAGGACCCTCGTCCTGTTCGGACGGGCTGCCGATGAGACCACTGAGCCGAGCAAGGCGAACATCGAGTTCATCCGGCTCCAGACTCTCAAGTTCGGAGTCCGGCAGGAAGTCGATGATTTCTTCCAAGGCCATCACGCCGTCCCGATCCATCTCCGATTGTGTTCCATCGTCACTCAATGAGTTGGCCCTCTCGCGCAGGCGATGCCGACTGAGACCCTGGAGGGACCGGAATCCGGAGATCATTTCTGAAGACTCCGTGGATGCCCCTGAAGTTATCCTGCACCTGCTTCACCCCTGAAGCTTCCGATGCAAATGATACGCGAACCAGATCGGGTGATCCTCCCACACAACGACGAGCAGCCTTATGGTTTGAACGCGTGAAGGAGCGAACATACACCGAGAGGCCGTTCTGTGCAAGAGTCATCTGCCATGCAAGATAAACGCATCGAGTTGAATTGAGCGGCGCGCACCATTGTCGATGGCGAAGTCTCGTGTCTGGTACGACGCACTGATGCACCTGTTACAGGTCGAAGCGGAGCAGATCAGCGTACGTTTCCCGTCGCCGAACGAGCCGATGCGCGCCGTCTTCGACGAAAACGACGGCGGGTTTCAATGCGAGATTGTAGTTACTGGCCATCGCGAGGCAATAGGCGCCAGCCGCCGGGATCGCGAGGAGATCGCCAGGTTTCAAGGCGGGAAGGTCGATCTCCCCGATCAGGATATCGCCCGACTCACAGTACTTGCCGGCGATCGTGACGGTTTGAACGTCCTCCAGATCGGTCGCCAGGCGGTTCGCGATTGCCGCCGAATAGCGCGCTCCATATAGCGACGGACGAATGTTGTCGGCCATGCCGCCATCGACGGAAACGTAGGTTCGGATGCCGGGCAGCGGTTTGCTCGATCCGACTTCGTACAGCGCGACCCCGGCGGGACCTGCGATCGCCCGACCGGGCTCGACGGTTAGCACCGGAAGTGACAATCCTCGATCCAGACATCCGTTTCGCACCGCGTTGCCGATTGCCAGGGCCCAGTTTTCCAGCGACAACGGGTGATCGCTCGTCTCGTATGCGATACCGAAGCCGCCGCCGGGCGAGAGGCATTCGAGGTCGATTCCATGCCTGGTCCGCATCGCGGCCGCAAACGCGAGGAGTTCCTCGATCGCGTCGAGCGTTGCCTGAGGATCGAATAACTGAGACCCCACATGCGCGTGATAGCCTGCCAGATGAAGGGCTGGTATTCTCACAATGCGATCGACCGCGCCTGCCGCCTGACCGTTGACAATGGGGAGACCGAATTTTGAATCGGCCATTCCGGTGCTGATCTTTTGGTGCGTGTGCACGTCGACACCCGGATTGAGGCGGAGCAGCACGGTCAACGGTGTCTTGCAGCTGTGGGTGAGGTCTTCCAACAGATCAATCTCGTAGTCGTTATCGATCACGATCTTGCCGATTCCGGCTGCAATCGCTTCCGTCAATTCCTGGCGCGACTTGTTGTTGCCGTGAAGTGTTATCTCGGACGCAGGCATGCCCGCACTCAAACCGACATGAAGTTCCCCACCGGAGACAACATCGAGGCCGAGACCTTCCTCGCGTAACAGTCTGACAAGCGCCGTTGTGAGAAATGCCTTGCCGGCATACACCACACGAGACGCGGGATACGCATTCGCGAATGCCTCCCGGAACCGACGCGCTGTAGTGCGGAGCGTGGTTACATCGTAGACATAGGTGGGAGTGCCGTATTCGTGGGCGATGTCCAGAACACTCACGCCGCCAATGCACATCTCGCCGTCGCCGTTGCGGTTGGTTCCGATCGGCCAGATGTTCGTGCGTGGCTCATTGACAACCAATTCCGTCATCATTCATTCCCAGGTTGCTACCGAAGGCGCTGTGGCCGCGGCAACGGTTGTTGCATCGTGCTGCGTAGACGGATGTGTTGACCGGATGGATTGTAAGCGCTGAGGAGGATTGCTGGGAGTGGGCTCGTTGTCCCGCGCGTGGGCATGCCGAAATTTACCGAGTGCCAGCGCTGCCCGTTCTGCCTCGTTGTCCCGTGCGCATGGGCATGCCACGATACGCGTTGGCGTTCAGACGGAACCGGCTACATTGACAGCGACGTTGTCAGATCGAGGGATGCGGAGCTTTGGACGAATCGTTACTCGTGATTCCGGAGGTGCCGGCACAACAAACGGTCAATTCGACGGTCGAGGGAGACGACCGGGGGGTGTTGTTCGGAGCCGGGGCATACATTCTGTGGGGCATCTTTCCACTCTATTTCCACATGCTTGCCCCTGCGAGCGCGGGTGAGATTCTTGCCCATCGCATGATCTGGTCGCTGGTGTTCTGTGCGATCGCGTGGTTGGTCATTCGCGATCTGTCCTGGGTGAAGGATTTGTTCGCCGAACCGAGACGGTTCTTCCTGCTGGTAACCGCGGCGGTCTTTCTGGCGATCAACTGGGCGGTGTACATCTATGCGATTACCATCGGAAACATCGTCGAAGGTTCACTCGGGTATTTTATCAATCCCCTCTTTCTCGTCCTCATGGGCGTCTTCCTGCTTCACGAGCGTCTGAGAATGATGCAGTGGATCGCGGTCGGTGTTGGCGCAGTGGCGGTGCTCGTGATCGCGTTCGACTACGGTCGACCACCCTGGATCGCATTGGCGCTCGCGCTCTCATTCTCATCGTACGGCTTCATCAAGAAGAAGGTGGGGCCGGGCATTGGCGCCTTGGCCAGCATGACGACCGAGACCGTGGTCCAGGCGCCGTTCGCGCTCGCCATACTGATCTGGCTGGAAACGACCGGTCGGGGCACGTTTAGCCAGGACGCCCCTTGGCACGGGTTGGGTCTCGTGGGTACCGGCATCATCACCGCGTTCCCGCTGGTCATGTTCGCAGCGGCTGCGCGCCGTGTGCCACTCACCACGATGGGCCTCCTTCAATTCCTCACGCCCATTCTCCAGCTCATCTGTGGCGTTGTCGTTCTCGGCGAACGGGTCCCGGCGACGCGCTGGATCGGGTTCGGATTGGTATGGGTCGCACTTGTCCTCCTGACGGTGGATTCGCTGCAGGCTGCAAACCGCCGGGGGCAGGTGCGACGGGCAGAAGCTGCCGCGAGCGCGCTATCATGACACTGTTATACTTGTCGAAACGCAGGATACGAGATGGCTCTTCCTTCGTTAGCCGCCTCCACCACGTTCCAGCCACCGATCAGCGTCATGGGAAATGCAAGCGTGATGATTCTCCGAACACAGTGACGATGGACCACAGCCAGGTGCGCACGCCCTGGCCTCGATCGCACCGGATGAACGCCGAGTTCTGACCTCCGACGTGCGCTGGAATCCCCCCTCACATTGCCTGTGCTTCGCACTCACGACTTACGGATATCAAACATGGCCAATGCATCAACGATCCTTACTGTCAGTAATCTCGCCAAGACGTATATCACCGAAGAGATCTTCTCGGGCGTCACGTTCCAGATCATGGAGCGCGAACACGTCGCGCTGGTCGGTGTCAATGGTGCCGGCAAGTCCACCGCGCTGAGGATTATCGCCGGAGTCGAGCACTCCAACCGCGGCGATATCATTCAGGCCAACGGTCTACGCGTGACCTATCTTTCGCAAGAGGCGCAGTTCACGAGTCACGGCACCGTTCTCGACGAGGCGCGCGAGGCCTTCTCGATGGTTCTGGCGGCGGCCGACCGAATGCGCGAGATCGAGCGCGAAATGGAGACCGCCGGCGACGAACTGGAAGCGCTCCTCGACGAATACGATCGCTTGCAGACGCGGTTCGAATCCGGCGGCGGGTATGACATCGAACATCGGACAGAGGCGGTTTTGAACGGTCTCGGTTTTACCGAGGAACAGTTCAGCGATCCGGTCGACCGGTTGAGTGGCGGTCAGAAGACGCGTGTCGCCCTGGCGAAGGCGCTTCTCGAAAGCCCCGACCTGCTGTTACTCGACGAGCCGACCAACCATCTCGATCTCGAGATGCTGGAGTGGCTAGAGACTTTCCTTCGGTCCTGGAATGGCGCCTGCCTGATCGTTTCCCACGATCGCTATTTTCTCGACCGTGTGACCACTCGAACGCTCGATCTCTCGTTCGGGCGGCTCGAGGATTATCCTGCTCCATACGCGAAGTATCTCGCGATGCGCGAAGAGCGGATGATTCGGCGTGTCAAAGAATACGAGGAACAACAGGAACACATCGCCAAGACCGAAGAATTCATTCGCAAATATGGCAATGGGCAACGTTACCGCGAAGCTCGCGGTCGCCAGAAGAAACTGGACCGGTTGGAGCGATTGCCACGACCGATGGAGCATAATCGCATCCATCTCCGTCTTGGAAGTCCCGTCCGATCCGGCCGGATGGTGCTCTCGTCGACAAAGATGGACATCGGCTACAACGATCCTGACGGCCCCACGACATTCATCAATACACCGGAATTGCTGATCGACCGCAACGAGCGAATCGGCCTGATTGGTCCGAACGGGAGTGGCAAGACGACGTTGATCAAGACGCTCGTCGGTTCATTGCCTGCCCTCGGCGGCCAATATACCTACGGAACCAACGTCAAGCCAGGCTATTACGCGCAGTCCCACGAGCAGCTGCGAGGCAAGGACGATGGCACGCCGCTTTCGGTGATCCTTAACACCGGTCCAATGACGGAAGAAGTTGCGCGCAACTATCTTGGCCGCTTCCTGTTCAGCGGTGATGATGTCTACAAGCAGGTGACGGCGCTTTCCGGGGGAGAGCGCTCCCGTTTGGCGTTGGGGGTACTGCTGCTGGAACAGGCCAACTTTCTGATCCTCGACGAGCCCACCAACCATCTCGACATTCAGGCACGAGAAACCCTGGAAGAAATGCTGAGCGATTTCGACGGTACCATCCTGTTTGTGTCGCATGACCGGTACTTTATGGATCGAATTGCCACCCAGTTGTGGGTCGTCGAGGAAGGTGGTCTCAGCGTCGCGCTCGGCAACTACACCGACTACCAGCGCAGCATCGGACATCGCGCCGCAGAACTGGAGAAAGCGCAAGAGGCCGAGAAGGCCGCGCAGATCGTCGTGGAGGCCCCAGTGGCTGTCCCCACGAATGGAGTCGAGTTCGATCCCGCCGAATATGTGATGACCGCGCGTGGTAAGCCGCGCCGAAAAACGGACAATGACGGCCAGAAGGTACTGGCTCAACTGGAACGCGAAATCAGCAAGCTGGAAGGCCGATTGACGGAGATCAGTGATGCGCTGGCGATTGCCAGTACCGATGAAGATGTCTCCGCGATCGGTCGTCTCGGCGAAGAGTACGAGCGAACGCAATCGGATCTTGACGGTGCATACGCCCGGTGGGAGACCGTCAACGCGCCGGTCGCGATGTGAGCGACAAGCTCGTGCTCGGGGTAACAGGCAATATCGCCTCGGGTAAGAGCACCGTTGTCGGCATGCTGAAGCGATTCGGTGCATTCCATATCGACGCCGACATCGTGTACCGTGAGATGGTCGCGAGCGGAGAGCCGCTGTTGGCTCGCCTGGTTTCACGATTTGGAGCGGCGATCGTTGCCACCGATGGATCTCTGGATCGTGGTGCGTTGGGGAGAATCGTCTTTGCCGACCCCGCAGCGTTGCGGAAACTTGACGAGATCACACATCCGGTGATCATTGCGGAGATCGATCGACGCGTTGATGCGATCGAAGATGGCGTCGTCGTCATTGATGCTGTAAAGCTCGTCGAGAGCGGTCATGCGGAGCATTGCGACGTTGTCTGGGTTGTCACGACGAGTTCCGAGAACCAGGTGACACGGCTTATGAAACGTAATAGACTGGTTCTGGAAGAAGCGCGAAAGCGAGTAGCAGCTCAGCCTTCAATGGATGCGAAGCTGGCGCGAGCCGATCGCGTGATCGATAACAATGGATCGCTGGACGAGACACGCGTGCAGGTGCTGGACGCCTGGAAGGCGCTGCCTGTAGCTGGTCTCCCAAACGCAGTCTGAGATGAAAGGTACCGATCCGAATGTCTCACAAGATCGAAGAGGCCACGACTCCCATCAAGCTCGATGTTTATTTCGATTACGCGTGCCCGTTCGCATGGGCCGGTCAGGTTTGGCTGGACGACGTCAATGAGAAGACCGGCGGCAAGCTCGACATCACCTGGCGCATCTTCCCTCTGGAGCAGGTCAACGCCAAGGACCCGAAATTCAAGCTCTGGGAACAGTCGAACGACGGGACGAACAGTTCGCTCCGATCGTTCCAGGGATTCCATGCCGCCAAATTGCAAGGTGAGGAGCTCTTCAAGAAGTTCCACGCCGTGCTGTTCCAGAAGCGCCATACCGGTGGTCGCAACCTCGCCGGTCAAGCGGTCCTCGAATCCGCTGCCACCGAAGCTGGCCTCGACCTCGACAAGTTCCGGGAGGATCTTGCCTCGGATGCGATCTTCGCCCAGATCGAAGAGGACTTCACCTATGGCCAGCAAAAATTGGGCGTGTTCGGGACACCGACGATTGTGTATGACAACGATCTGAGTGCGTACATCCAGATCAACTTCCGGGATATGCCTAGTGATTCGGTGGTGTTCTTCGACGAATTTACCGCCATCGTGCGCGAACGCCCAAATGTCTTCGAGATCAAACGACCTCGGCCAGCGCCCAAGAAGTAGCCTGACGAATTCACAAACACGTCGAAACCGGTCGATCGGAAGGTCGACCGGTTTTTGTGCGCGCTGTTTTGGGTACAATAATGTCCATGAGTACGCTTTCTTCAAAGACCATCCCTTCTGCCAAGATCGAGGCCGTTCGCGATCATCTCCTTCTCTGGTGGCACGCCAACCGGCGCGACCTGCCATGGCGTCACACGCGCGACCCGTATCGGGTTCTGGTGTCCGAGGTCATGCTTCAGCAGACGCAGGTGGAGCGTGTCATCCCCTACTACGAGCGATGGCTTCAGGAATTTCCGACGGTCCAGGCGCTCGCGGCCGCACCCACTGCTGAAGTCATCCGCCTGTGGGCCGGACTGGGATACAACAGGCGTGCGGTGAACCTCCAACGGACAGCGCAGGCGGTGGTCGATCGGGGTGGAACGTTCCCGCAAACCGTAGGCGAGCTACAGGAGTTGCCAGGTATCGGGCCGTATACGTCGGGCGCGATCGCCTGTTTTGCATTCGAGCAGGATGTCCCGTTCATCGATACCAACATGCGCCGCGTTCTCCACCGCGTGCTGGTCGGTGTCGACGTACCGGACATCCTGCTCAATGACAAGGGGATCACGGAGCTGGCGGCGCTGGTGTTGCCGCCAGGGAGCGGTTGGGATTGGAATCAGGGGCTGATCGAGTTCGGGGCGTTGCAGTGTACTGCCCGAAAGCCGCTATGCATCATTTGCCCGATGCAGGACATTTGCGCCGCGTGGCCGGATATTCAGACGGCGATCGCGCAACAGCCACGAGGACGGAAAGTCAGCAGGGAGGTTCCGTTCAAGGAATCCAATCGCTATTTTCGGGGCCGGGTAGTCGACTTGCTGAGGGATCGCGACCGCGCCCATACGGGGTTGACGCTCGATGAGATCGGGCCTCTGGTTCGCGCCGAGTTTCAGGAAGCGGATCTGCCGTGGTTGTTCGAGGTCGTGCGCGGTCTCGAGAAGGATGGTTTGGCGATGGTCGCCGAAGACGAACCGGTCTATGATGCGGCATCCAGCGAATCGGCGGCAGCAGAACCCATCGATCTGGGGTCAGTGCGAATTCGATTACCCTGAGGATCCCAACCATGTACATTCCCGCGCACTTCGACGAGGAACGCGACGAAATTCTGCAGCAGCTGATCGTGGACCATCCGCTCGCGACGATCGTGACCTTCGGACGCGACGGACTTGCCGCCAACCACATTCCGTTCCTGCTCGAACGCGCTGTGCAGGGGCATGGTTCGCTGATCGGTCACGTCGCCCGCAACAATCCGCTCTGGCACGATCATGACGCGGACGTTGACGCGCTGGTGATCTTTCAGGGGCCATCCGCCTATATAAGCCCCAACTGGTATGCAACCAAGCGGGAGACCCATGAGGTCGTTCCAACATACAACTACACCGTGGTCCATGCCCACGGGCGCATCATCGTCCACGATGATGTGAGATGGATTCGTAGCGTGATCGGGAAGCTGACGAAGGCAATGGAGGAGTCACAGCCTGTCCCATGGAAGATGGCGGATGCACCAGGCGATTTTCTCCGTAGCCAGATCGAACACATCGTGGGGATCGAGATTCCGATCGACCGGCTGAGCGGAAAATGGAAAACGAGTCAGAACCGGGGAGCGGCAGACCGAACGGGAGTGGTGAGCGGGCTGCGCGAATCCGGGAGTGCGTCTCAGGTGGAGATGGCGGAACTGGTGCAGGATACGTTTACCATCCGGGAATGAACGCCTTCGCGATCCACGCCGGGGATTGAATGCCGTCGTTGGGCGATACATATGCGTCGTAAGAGGCGAAGCCCACTCTAGCTGTCGGCTCGTCTTGGCCAAACGCGGTTCACGTTCCACCGACAAATGCCGGTGGAACGTGAACCGCGTTTGGAAAGGTGGTCTGGCTGAGAGGATTGCCGTCGATGACCTCTCTCAGCCCGGAGACCGTTGTCAACCGCCGTGGCTATGAGATTCGGGAAGCGGATCGGTGATGGGTTTCTCTCCGCGGCTCACCAGAAACTGGTTCATCGTGTCGATTTCTGACGATTGCACGCGGACGATGCGTTGCGCCATGTCACGCACAAGGCTGTTATCGGATCGCGCGAGGATGTCGTTCGCCATCTCCACCCCTCCTTGATGGTGCCGAATCATCAGCTGGAGGAAGAGGATTTCCGCTTGCACCACAGGCAGGGTCTTGAGTTCGGTGACCTGCTCGGTGGTCGCCATCCCCGGCATGAGTTCGCCTGATACAAGCGGGTGCCCCATCCAGGTCATCGGCGCATCATTGCCAGCGAATGGCAGATTCCAAGCGTCGAGATAGCCGGTCATCATGCCGGTCTCGGTTGCCTGGGAAAACGCGATGTCGGTTGCCAGTGACTTCAATTGCTCATCGCTCGTTCGATCGCGAATCGTCATCGCCATCTCGACAGCCTGGCTATGGTGGGTCTGCATATCGCGGAGGAACCCGGCTTCTGCGGAACCCTCACCCGGATTGTGCGGCAGCGATTGCCATGCGAAGACGCCGATGCCGATTGCGATGGCGGTCATCACGGCGAGCAGAACCCAGCCGGTGCTGCCACTTGGGCGGCTCACCCGGTGTCTCACTCCGGCTCCGGGCGCTGGCACAATCGCGGCCTCCTCACCCGGTACACGCTCGCTGCTAAAACCTTCAGCGACTTCGCGCGCGGTCATCAGGTTCCCGGAGTGGCCACCGGCGAGGCAATGGAACTTGCCTCTGGCGACACACTGGGAGACGCGGCAGGAGAGTTGGCCGGGCTTGCGGCAGGCGGGCCGATCGGTGGCCCCATGGCAGCAGGGGTTCCTGAAGCCGCTTCGGCTGTGGCAGGTGGGACAGGAGGCGATGCGGTAGGAGTACCGGCAAGGAGCGCCTGCGCCGTGGCCGTGGCTTCCGGAACGGTTACGCCGCCGACAGGTGCACTTCCGGCGGTACGTACAAATGGCACGGTCTGAGGTGCTGTCGTGGTTGTGGCGCTCGTGCCTAGGGTGCAAAGTGCTCCCCGCTCCGGCGTATTGTCCGGATTCTGACGATACTTCTTGATGAAGGCGTCGAGTCTCCAGTCGCTGGCACCGTCGAGCTTGATCTGACTGCCCCACACGGAGGCAACAACAGGCGATGTCAAACCAGGATACGGACTGACCAACACGTACGTCTGCTTCGTCTTATCCTTCAAGGTTTGGATCTGGTCTGCAGGCAGTTTGGGATCATAGGTGATCCATACCGCGCCATGTTCAAGCGCGTGAACCGCGTTGACATTGTTGATGGTCTGACTATAGTAGCCGCAATTCTGCCAAAGGACGTTATGGGCTCCGCCGACCGGAGGCACTTCCTCATAGAGAATGTCGCCATCCTTGTGAAGTCCGGCGAAGTCCCCTGCACCGAAGTAGCGCTGAACGTCGTCGGAGACTTTCGCCTGGCGCCACTGGCCGTATCCCCACCACGCCCCTCCCAAAACCACCAACAAGGCAAGCACCCCGAATCCGATCTTCGTGTAAAGTGCCTGCTGTTTCTGCTTTTGGTAGGTCTTGAAACGCTCGTCCTTCCGCTCGTTCATCACCACTGGTCGACCGGCCGACCGCTGGGCGCGTTGAGCGCGCGTTTGCTGTGGCGTTTTTCCAGCTTCGGTCCTGGCCTGCTGCCGAGACGCTCTGGCCGCCTCGGTCATCGCGACGGTGTCGGACACAGTTGGAGGTGCCTGGACGGCGGGCTTGGAGCGCGATTTTTTCGACATTGTCGGTCTATGTCCTCATGATTAATCGGCCTTGACGGAACAAGTCTCCCGACGCGGAGCCTGACCACCGGTGCCGACGGCCGAATTGCAAACCTGGACGTTCATTATGCAGGGAGCGTAGCACGAAGACGCGTCACCGGGTGGCGAACGATCCTCTTTACGGTTACCCGCGAAGCTTTCCCTTGAGGTATACGACGACATCGTCGATCGAGATTCGCTCCTGAGCCGTGGTGTCTCGATCCCGGACTGTAAGGGCATGATCTTCAAGGCTTTCGAAGTCGACGGTGAAACAGAATGGTGTTCCGATCTCATCCTGCCGTCGATACCGCTTGCCGATATTGGCGGTTTCGTCGTAATCGACCAGGACGCCCAACTCATCCTGAACGCGCTCATAGATCGACCAGGCGAGACTCGTGAGTTCGGGCTTCTTTGCGAGCGGGAGGATGGCGGCCTTGAACGGAGCAATCTTTGGATCGAGCCGCAGCAGCACTCGGATGTCGGCCTTGCCGTTGACATCGACTGTCTCCTCTTCGTCATACGCATCGAGCAAGACGGTGAGGAATGTTCGTTCGACACCAAACGTGGGCTCGATGACGTGTGGCAGATACCGAACGTTGTTCGCCTGATCGAAATAACGCAGATCGACGCCGCTCGCTTCCTGATGGCTGCGGAGATCGAAATCGGTCCGGTTGGCAAGACCGTAGAGCTCACCCCAGCCGAGTGAACCCGGAAACAAGTATTCGATGTCGGCCGTACGCGTCGAGTAATGGGAAAGCTTTTCCTGTGCGTGCTGGCGAACGCGCAGGTGTTCCGGATTGAGGCCGATGAGTCGCGTCCATTCGTTCATCGCTTCGAGCATCGCCTCGAAGTACGTATCGCCCTCTTCCGGCGGAAAGAAATACTCGATCTCCATCTGCTCGAATTCGAGCACCCGGAAAATGAAGTTGCCTGGCGTGATCTCGTTGCGGAACGACTTTCCGATCTGACCGACGCCGAACGGAACCTTCACCCGAGAAGACGACATGATGTTCTTGTACTGGACAAAGATCCCCTGGGCTGTTTCCGGGCGCAGGTAAACTTCCAGTCCGGTTTCGGAGACAGGCCCGATGGTTGTCCTGAACATCATGTTGAACTGGCGCGCCTCGGTCAGTGTGCGATTGCCACAATGCGGACAGGTGAGATTCGCCTCACGAAGAAGAACTGACATCTCCTCGGGAGACATGCCCTCGACATTCGAGAGCCCCAGCTTCTGCTCCAGAAGATGGTCCGCCCGAAACCGAGAGCGGCAGGTCTTGCAGTCGACCAACGGATCGTTGAAATTGACGACGTGTCCGGACGCCTCCCAGACCTTTGGATGCATCAGAATCCCGGCATCGAGACCGACCATGTCACGGCGCTTGTGGATGAAGGTCTTCCACCACAACTGCTTGATGTTGTTCTTGAGTTCAACCCCAAGAGGACCGAAATCCCAGGTGTTTGCCAATCCTCCATAGATATCGGACCCCGGAAAGACGAAGCCGCGTCGCTTCGAAAGCGCGACGATCTTCTCCATGGTGGCGGGCCGGACGGTGGGCGCCTTGGACGTCGTGATGATTTCCTCGGAGTTTGTCATGATGAGATATCCAAATCAGTGGTTTGAGCAGCAACGTGAACGGGTGAGTGTTTTTATGTGGTGACGGGACGGGGAGCGTCGGCTGTCATGTCCGCCGCCCCGTCGGTACCCTGATGAGGATCACCGGTCTCGACATCGGTGCTCGACGCGTTCTCGGGAGTGTCCGCGAGTTGGCGGTAGATCTGTGTGGTCGCGATGCTGACATGCCCGAGCAGTTGCTGAACATCACGCAATTCGGCTCCGTGACGGACCGCATGCGTGGCGAACGAATGGCGTAGCGTGTGCGGTGTGATGTCGTCGATCCCGGCCCGCAGCGCATATGCCTTGAGGATCAGCCAGAATCCCTGACGGGTGAGGCGGCTTCCCCGGTGATTGACGAAGAGTGGCGTCGCATCCTGTTCTGTCATCCTCGGACGAGCGTCGGACAGGTAGGTCGCAACAGCGAGGATCGATCGCTGTGACAGCGGCACTGTTCGGCCCCGGCCGGCCTTGCCCTGGCACTGGGCTTGACCCTGCGTCATATCGACATCGATCACATCGAGGGAGACAAGTTCGCTTACACGCATGCCCGTTGCATAGAGCACCTCAAGCATGGCCCAATCACGCAGCGCCTCAGGTTTTGTGGACTTTTCCTTGAGTGGTTGCGCGAGTAGCTGGTTGATCTCGTCATGCGAGATCGACCGTGGGACGTAGCGATCGACTTTCGGTGAACTCAGGGCCGCCCCGAAATCGGTGGTGGTCACACCCTGGCGATGGAGAAAACTGCAGAACGACTTGAGCGCAGCGGTCTTCCTGGCAATTGTGGATGCCGCATACGATCGTTCGCGAAGATGCAACAGGTACCCACCGACGTGATCGGATGTCAGTTCCTTCCAGTCGCCAACTCGCTCAAGCTGGTCGGCCTCCGTAGGGGCTGCCAGATAGTCGTTGAACTGGTGAAGATCGTTGCGATACGCGGAAATCGTGTTGAGCGAAAACCCGCGCTCGGTTTCCAGCGCGCTCAGGAACTGCTCGACGTAGTCCTCCATTCCAGAGGTTTCCTTTCAATTACAACCCAGCGGTGTAGGGCGTTGATCCTGTGGCTGCGATCATGTGATGGTGCCGATATCGGGCGCCAACGCTGAGACGTCAGGCGACTACGGCCAGCAGGGCGGATTGCAATTCGACATATGGCAGGCCAAGCGCTTCGCCAACCCCGGCATGCGTGATTTGGCCGTTATACACGTTGACGCCCTTCGCCAGGGCCGGATCGTGGAGCGTCGCTCCGACCAGCCCCCGGTCAGCGAGTGCCAGACCGTAGGGAAGTGTCACATTCGAGAGCGCGAACGTGCTCGTGCGAGGAACCGCTCCCGGCATGTTCGTCACGCAGTAGTGAATCACGCCGTCCACCGTAAAGATGGGATCGCTGTGGGACGTGGGATGCGATGTCTCGAAACACCCACCCTGATCGATTGCCACGTCCACCATGACGCTGCCTGGTCGCATCGAGCGTACCATTTCTGCCGTGACCAGTTTGGGAGCCCTGGCGCCCGCCACCAGTACTCCACCGACCACAAGATCGGCGCGCGCGACAGCCTCGGCGACAACGTGGGCGTTCGATGTCTGCGTGTTGATCCGACCATGGAGAATTTCGTCGAGATAGCGCAGGCGGTCGACATTCATATCGAGAATGGTGACATTGGCACCCATTCCCAACGCGATCTGAGTGGCGTTGGTACCGACAATTCCGCCGCCAATGATGACGACTTCCGCGCCGGGGACACCGGGAACGCCACCGAGCAGCACACCGATACCGCCGTTCGTCCGTTGCAGGTAATAGGCACCGACCTGAACCGACATCCGGCCGGCCACTTCACTCATCGGAGTCAGCAGCGGCAGCGGACCGTTGCCAAGCTGGACGGTCTCGTATGCAACCGCCTGCACGTTGCGTTCGATCAGCGTCCGGGCCAGTGACGCTTCGTTGGCGAGGTGGAGATAGGTAAAGAGCACCTGGTCGCGTTTGAGAAGCTGGAATTCGGCAGCGGTCGGCTCTTTGACCTTGACGATCATGTCTGACCCGGCGAAGACGTCCTCATGATTCGAGATGATGCGGGCACCCGCGGCGGTGTAATCGGCATCGCTGATACCGCTGCCTTCTCCGGCATGTGTTTCGACCAGCATCGTATGGCCGTGCTTCACATACTCGTGCACACCGGCTGGCGTGACCGACACACGGCTCTCGCGATCCTTGACCTCTTTGGGCACCCCGACGATCATCAGTTCCTCCTCGACGCGTTGCCTTTAGGCCGTACAGCGGTCAGAACGCCTAATGCTGCAATGAATGAATGCTCCGGTAATGCCAGATATGCACTTCGGGACTGGTCTCAATCGACGATTTTTCGCGAGCCCCGACGTTCGCTCAGGCCGAGGCATTCTAGCATGTCATCCCCTTTTGTTTATGTTGTTCTGGCACCGCGTTGTACCATTGCATCGAGCTGATGCGTTCACGACCATGCGAGATGGTCCTCCCTTCTCCGTCAGCCGTACCGTGGAGAGAATATCCGTGTTCAACATCTCGGAGGGTTTGCTTTTCGGCCTTCTGATCATCCCTATGCTGGCCTTTCTGATCATTGCTCATGAGCTTGGACACTTCTTCGCGGCGCGTAGTGTTGGTGTGACCGTGGAGGAATTTGGTATCGGATTACCGCCGCGCGCCAAGGGCTGGCGCAAGAATGGAGTGCTCTGGTCGTTGAACTGGATTCCCTTCGGAGGATTCGTGCGCGTCAAGGGTGAAGACGGTGCCGATATGAGCGCGGGATCGATGAACTCGAAAAAGCCATGGCAACGTGCCTGGTTCCTGGTCGCCGGTCCGCTTATGAACTTCATCGTGGCGATCGTGCTCTCGATCATCCTGATCGCGTTTCAGGGACTCCCGTCGCAGGCAAGTCACATCTATATCGGACAGGTCGCCCAGGGATCTCCCGCCGAATCCGCTGGGTGGATGCCGGGCGATGCGATCGTCGCGATCGACGGTCGGCAGATCACCGCCAGCTCACAGCTTCAATCGGCGATCAAGGACCATTCCGGGGTCCCTGTGTCCGTCACCATCCTTCGCGGCAGCAAGGAGATTGAAACGTCGGTCACGCCCCGCCAGAATCCCCCCGTCAATCAGGGTGCGACCGGGATCACCATGGGCGAAGGGATCAACTCGATCATCAAGTTCGACCAGATCGATGCGGGTTCCGCCGCCGCCAAGGCCGGAATTCTGCAGGGAGACAAGGTCGACTCCATCAACGGCGTACCGATCGACGCGGTCCTGCAAGCATCCAACATGCTGCAGAATGCCCAGGGAACGACCATTCCAGTGGTTGTCAATCGAGCCGGCCAGAATGTTGCACTGACCCTGGCGGTTCCCCGGCTGTCGGTCATCCTGACCGGTGTCGCCTCGAATCTGCCCGCGGAATCGGCCGGGCTTTTCCGCGAAGACCGGGTCACCGCGATCGATGGCAAACCCGTGTTCGATGGCACGACGCTGCGTGATGGCCTGATCGCGAGCAGCGGTCGTGATGTGAAGGTGGACTTGATTCGCAACGTCGCCACGGAGGGCGGCACGGTGGACAAGGCACTGCAGGTAACGTTGAAAGTACCGGTGATCGCTGGTGATGTGAACCCCTTCGAGGTGATCGGCATCAACGCCCGCGAGCAAAGCCCCTACAACGCGATCGGCGCTGGTGCGATATTCCAGAATGTCTACGATCGTGTTTCGGCCTCTCAGATCGTGCCAGAAGGCTGGAATCAGTTCTGGGGAATCACGACTGGTACCCTGGACGGCTTGAAGCGGATCGTCTCGACGGGAATTCCGGAAGGCGGACTCGTCGGACCGGTTGGCATGGGACAGATGACGTCCGAACTGCTGACGCAATCGCCAACTCCCAAGTGGGTGACGATCACGCAGATCACCATTGTGATCTCTGTCAGCCTGGCGATCATGAATCTCCTGCCACTACCTGCGCTCGACGGAGGGCGATTGCTCTTCGTCATCATCGAGTTCCTTCGGGGCGGCAAACGGATTGCGCCCGAAAAAGAAGGAATGGTGCACGTCGCAGGAATGGTGCTCCTGCTGGGACTGATGTTCTTCGTAGCTTTTGGGGACGTTTCCCGCCTCTTCAACGGCTCATCGATTCTGCCGTAGCCGTCAAAACCTCAACAAAATGTAAACGCGGGGCTGGACGAACCGGCGTATCATTTGTAAGAGAAAAGGTGGACCGGCGTCGCATTCACAATGATTCCCTGTTATGCCCACCACACCCCTCAACCCGATCATCCGACGGAGGAATTCACGCACCATGTCACTCGTAGCCCCACGTCGCAAGACTCGCGTTCTCCACGTTGGTGACGTCGCACTCGGCGGCGATCACCCGATCCGGGTGCAGTCGATGACAACGGCCGATCCCCGCAACCCGAAGGCAGTCCTCGAGCAGATCCAGGATCTCGCGGACGCCGGTTGCGAGATCGTACGGATCGCGGTTCCGAATCGCGATGCCGCCGCCGCATTGCCGGAGATCGTTCCATACGCTGCAGTACCGTTGATCGCGGATATCCATTTCGAGCATACGCTGGCACTTAAGGCACTCGATGCCGGTATCCATGGGTTGCGCCTGAATCCCGGCAACATCAGGAAGCCGGAAGATGTCCGCGAAGTCGTCATGAAGGCCAAGGAACGTCAGGTTCCGATCCGGATCGGCGTGAACTTCGGGTCTGTTGCGCCGATGACCGAAGAGTTCGTCGACGAGATGGCTCAGGAGAATGCGACGCAGGTGCAGTTGAGGGCTGAATGGCTCGTTCGTTCGGCGCTGGGGCACATCCGGATCCTCGAGGATCTCGATTTCTTCGATACCAAGGTGAGCCTCAAGGCGTTCGAAGTTCCCGTTCTTCTGGAGGCGTACCAGCGATTCGCACGCCTACCCAACGACTATCCGCTGCATCTCGGCGTGACCGAAGCCGGTACTCCACGTGCGGGCAGCGTACGCTCTGCCGTTGGTATCGGGACCCTCCTGGCGATGGGAATTGGGGACACGATCCGCGTCTCCCTCACCACAGACCCGAAGGAAGAAGTCTTCGTGGCGTACGAGATCCTGAAGAGTCTCGAGCTCCGGCAGAAGGGCGCCGTCATGATCGCCTGCCCGACCTGCGGGCGGGTCGAGGTCGATCTGTTTACGCTCGCCAATCAGGTCGACAAGGTGCTCGAGAAGGTCACGGAGCCGATCCGCGTGGCCGTCATGGGCTGCGTCGTCAACGGTCCGGGTGAAGCGCGAGATGCCGATGTCGGTATCGCGTCCGGCAATGGCAAGGGCGTCATCTTCCGCAAGGGCAAGATCGTGAAGACCGTTCTCGAGGAAGACATGCTCGAAGAACTTACCCGTGAAATTCACGCGGTGATCGAGGATCGCAAAAACGGGATCTTCGACGTGGTGGATGACCACGCGAACGCCTACAAGCCGATGATCACGCTTACTGCTGTCTAACGTTCCTCTCCTGCATTACCACCCGCATACGAACGAAGACGCCTGATGAAGTGACTGGCCTCCAGGCGTCTTCTCGTTGCAAACTCCACAGCAAGCCATCACGTTGCGGCGTGTGTTCGATTAATCGTGAGATTTATCACACATCTCGAAATGGGCGTATACTCTGGTCAGAGATGACCGTTATCCCATCCTCCTCAGAGTTGGGTGAATGCGAGTCTGGGTCAACGAGGACGACATGCTTGAGTTCGGTTTTCTGGAGATATTCATGAAGGACTTGTTCGCTCACGCTCGCTCGCAAGGCGGAGCATTTCGTGGTATCTTCGCAGCACTTTCGCTTGTGATGGTGCTTGTCACCTTCGCCGCGGTGCCTGGAGGTGCCGGTGCGGCCACGTCACAGACACCCGGGTTGAATTGCTCTGCGCTCGCATCATCGACGCCGTCCGTTTCCCCAGCCACAGCGGTGCCGCTGCCAGAGATCCCTGCTGTCAACGTGCCTGACGGGGCAACCAAGGTTCTCGTCGGATACCTTCCACTTTCCATCTATGCGCCCCTCTATGTTGCCTATGAAAAGGGCTATTACGCGCAGGAGGGGCTCGACGTCACGTTGCAGTCCTTCACCAACGGCACCGACATGACCGTCCTGACCGCCACGAACAAGCTCAATATCGGTCTGACGGGAATTGGGCCCGCCTACTGGAACGCCGTTTCACAAAAGCTTCCGCTCAAGATCATCGCACCAGGGCACTCCGAGGGATCACCAGTCGCGAGTCCACTGATGATCTCGAAGAAGGCGTGTGAGGACGGGTCGATCGAAAGCGTTGCCGACCTGAAGGGCAAAAAGGTATCAGTCAACGCGCCCGGCGCCACGGAACTCTGGCTCGAGAAGGCGCTGGAAACCGGTGGCCTGAAAATTGGAGATGTGGATCTTCAGTATCTGACGTTTCCGGATGCCGTAACAGCGCTCGACTCCGGGGCCCTGGATGCCGCTATCATCGGAGAGCCGATTGCCACGAAGGCGGAGCAGGACGGGCTCGCTGTTCGGCTGCTATCCGACTTCCCGGTACAGGGAATCTGGCCAACGATGGTCTTCGGCAACGAGAACTGGCTGACGTCCAATCCCGAAGCAGCGGTTGGATTCGTGCGTGCCTATCTGAAAGCGTCCAACGACCTCAATACGAATTTCAACGACCCGCTCAATCTCGCGATCATCAACAAGTACACGAAGGTCCCGGCTGACCTGATCGCCGAGTCGGTCAAGCCAAAGTATTCGACTGATGGGTCGATAGACCTTGCCAGTCTGAATCAATTGCAAACATTCTTCGGCAGTCGTGATTTGCTTGACTACGACACGCCTCTCCATCCCGCCTCTCTGGTCGACACGCAGTACGTCGAAAAGGCGAGGGAAGGTTCCGGTTCCTAAAAATGTACTCCCGCGGCATTCTTCAGGCTGTGACATCCACGGCCCACTCCCCTGCAGGAAATCCGGCGATTGCGCACCATGATTCACCTCTGGTCGCGACCCGGACTCTGGGTGGCCACGAGGACTCTGGGGCTTCCATTCTCGCTCGGGGCGTGGGGCGCCGGTTTGAGACTTCCCACGGATTTGTCGACGCCTGTCGTGACATCGACGTTCTGATCCCGTCAGGAAATTTCACGGTGATCGTTGGACCTTCCGGATGCGGTAAGTCGACGTTCCTGCGTCTCGTCGCAGGACTCGATGAGCCGACAAGTGGCACGTTATCGTTCACCAGGGCCTCCGGTGGAATCCCCAGCAATGCCATGGTTTTCCAGGGACGGAGTCTCTACCCTTGGCTGACGTTGCGACAGAACGTCGCGTATGGTCTTCAGTTACAGGGCTGGTCCCGGCGAGAACGGGGAGTGCGCGCAGACGCGCTTCTCTCCGTGGTTGGGTTGAGTGCTTTTAGCAAGTCATATCCTCAGCGGGTTTCTGAAGGGATGCGACAGCGAGTTGCCATCGCCCGCTCACTGGCGGTCGATCCCGACATCCTGCTGATGGATGAACCGTTCGGTGCGCTGGATGAGCAAACGCGGTTTCTCCTTCAGGAAGAATTGCTCAGAATTTGGGAGTCGACCCGCAAGACGGTGCTGTTCGTTACCCATTCGATCGACGAGGCCATTGTTCTCGCCGATCAAATTGTGGTCATGAGTGCGCAACCAGGAACGATTCGCGCGACGCTCGACGTGCCGTTCAGTCGTCCGCGTTCGATCGCCGACATGCGCTCTGACCCCGCCTTCGGTGAGATATTCAATTCCATCTGGGCCATCCTGCGTGAAGAGGTCACTGCCGCACGACTGGCGCAGGAATCGAGTCTCCGACGGTGACTGCTTCTCGCCGTCGATTGATCGAGGGCATCCTGACCGTGGCTGGCCCCGTCGTTCTCCTGACGATCTGGGAGATCCTGTCTCGGACCCGGACGATCAACCCGCTTTTCTGGCCGCCTCCAAGTTCATTATGGGTAACGACCAGAGTACTGATCGAGAAGCAGGATCTTTTCGGCGATATCCGGATCAGCCTGTTTCGCATTCTGGCCGGCTTCGTCGTGGGAACGGTTCCAGGGATCATATTGGGTTTGGCGATGGGGTTATTCTGGCCAGTGCGCGTGTTTTTCATGCCTCTGGCGGCGGCAATCTACGCGGTTCCAAAGATCGCCATTCTGCCGCTGGTGATCATCGCGCTCGGAATCGGAGAAGCGTCAAAGATAGCGGTCGTGGCGCTCTCCATCTTTTTTCTGGTGGTCCTCAACACTGTCAGTGGCGTACTTGAACTCGATCCCACATATCGAGATGTCGCGTCGAATCTCGGGGCGAACAGGTTCAAACTTTTCTGGACGGTTGCCTTGCCCGGAGCGCTTCCCTCCATCTTCACGGGAATGCGGCTTGCGCTTGGATTTGCGCTGATCGTGATTGTCGGCACCGAGTTTCTTGCCGCCGACAAGGGTATCGGCCACATGATCTGGCAGAACTACCAGACACTGCGCATCAGGCAGATGTTCGTCGGTCTGATCGTGACCGGCGTGATGGGCTGGTTCCTGAACCTCCTGTTGACTATTATCGAGCGATTTGCCATGCCTTGGCGGTCGATGGATTCGTGATGACTTCCAACGTTTCCCGTTCTTCGACTCCGACAGTGGTGGACAATGCAGAAGCACCGCGGCTCCCGGGCTGGCGCATCTGGCTCAAGGCGGTGCGACCACGATCGTTTACCGCGTCGACGGTCCCGATCGTGGCGGCAACGGCTCTGGCGCTCGTCGACGGCTCGGTTCATCCCGCGCTGTTCGTGATGATGTTGCTCGCGTCGATCTTCACGCACGCTGCGTGCAATCTCACCAACGATTACTTCGATGACCGCCGCGGCGTGGATTCGGAGGAGACGCTTGGGCAGGGCGGTGCACTTCAAAGCGGAGCGATATCGCACGATGAGCTGCGCAACGGCATCATCGTCGCATTCGGACTTGCGATCCTGAGCGCCATCCCGGTAATTGCAGCCGTGGGGCCGATTATTGTCTGGATTGGCCTGGCGAGTGCTGCCGCTGCGTTCTTGTATACGGCCGGCCCGGTTCCGCTCGCCTACTTCGCACTTGGCGAGGTCACCGTTTTCTTCGCCATGGGAATCGGAATGGTCTGCGGTGCATATTATGTCCACACCGGAAACGTAAGTCTACCATCCGTCTTCCTGGGTACGGCAATCGGGTTGCTTGCGGCGGCGTTTCTTCACGCCAACAATGTGCGCGATATCGATACCGACCGCGTCCAGAACAAGCGCACGCTTGCGAACCTTCTTCCGGGGAAAGGCTCATGGATCGAGTACGCGCTGCTCGTGATGGTTCCGTACGTTCTGGCGATCGCCATGGTCGTTGTGCAGCCGGTGCTTTTCCCCATGTTACTCGTCTGGATATCTTTCCCGACCGCGTTCACGCTTGTCGTGGGCATGCAGCTCGCGACGAGGCCAGTCGAATTCAATAGGATCACCCGGAACAGCGCCGGACTGCATCTTCGATACAGTTCTCTTGTGAGTGTCGGATTGATTCTCGCGGCGCTGATTTCACGATGAGGAACACAACCATGAAGCGGCGTCTCGCGATCGGATTGGCTGCCGTTGGCACGTTGGGTGGGGTGGTCTTTGCGCTCGTGACGCGTTTCTTTCTCCCCTTCCGGCCACGGATTACTCAGGTTGTGGTCTCGCTGCCTCGTGCGCATCAGCATCTGTCCGGCCTGTGTATCGCTTATGTGACTGACACGCACGTCGGTCCGGCGTTCTCGGCCGAGAGGTTGCAGCCAGTCATGGATGCCCTCCGTCGTGAGAAACCTGACATTCTGCTGTTTGGCGGGGATTTCATCTCAGAGTCTCCCCGCTTTCTCGATACCGCCACGTCGGCGCTCGGCAAGATGGTCTCATCCTCCCGCTATGGCGCATATGCCGTCTTGGGGAACCACGATATCTCCAACGTCCGTAGCAGGGTGACATGCGCGCTTCGAGAAGTTGACATTCAGGTGCTTCAGAATGAAGCGACCTGCATCGAGACTCATGCTGGCGATCTCTGGATCGCCGGTGTGGACGACGCCATCATGGGTAGGGCTGACGTGGAAATGACGTTCCGTCAGGTCCCTTGTGAGGCTGCCTGCATTTGCCTGTGGCACGAGCCCGATCATGCCGAAATCGCGGAGCGGTTTGGTCCCTTCCTGCAGCTCTCGGGACATACACATGGCGGCCAAGTGCGACTGCCGATGATCGGTCCCCTGGCCCTGCCGCTTTTGGGAAGGCGATATCCTTCCGGTCGCTATCAGGTGGGCAACATGACTCTCTATGTCTCGAATGGGATCGGAATGTATCGGCCACCCGTCCGGCTGAACTGTCCTCCCGAGCTGGTGATGGTTCGTCTGCTCGCCTAGCACTTCCACATGCCAGATCTGACGCTGGCCCAACCGTTTCGTTCTTCGGTCACCGCAGAGCCTTACGAAGGTGGAATGCAGCGGGGTTTGCATACACATGGCCGCCTTGCGACCGTGCTCTTCACCGCCCGATGATTACACGAGCATGAGTCTTGCATGCAAGGAGCTGCCGTGCCATTCTCTTGCATGCGGGCCCGCCTTAGGGCAGAACAAGCAGTCATCTTGCGCAGGATATCGCCTGGGCACATCGAAGGGAAGACATGTGTCACAAGCGGAACAGCTTCGCGTCGGGGTCATCGGCTGTGGGGCGGGACTTTTTCATCTCGAAGGCTATGCGGACGAGCCGCGAGTGAAGATCGAGGCGCTGGCAGGGCTTGATACGGATCGCTGCCATTCTCTGGCTGAACGTTTCAACATTCCTCGTGTGTATCGTGACTATCGTGAATTGCTCGAACAGGACGATATCGATGCTGTCAGCATCGCCGTACCCAACAACCTGCATGCGACGGTCGCGATTGCCGCACTGGACGCTGGCAAGCACGTATTGATCGAGAAGCCGCTCGCCCGCAACGAGGCCGAAGGTCAATTGATGGTCGACGCTGCTGAGCGCAATGGCAAGATCCTCGCTATCGCGTTCCAGCGCCGTTCGCGACACGATATCGAGATCGTGCGCGATCAGGTTCAATCCGGCGCATTTGGGCGGGTCTATTACTCGAAGGCGTTCTGGATGCGGCGGTCGGGAATTCCCGGTTGGGGAAGTTGGTTCACATCCAAGGAGGCGGCCGGTGGCGGTCCGCTGATCGACCTCGGTGTTCATGTCCTCGATATGGCGCTCTATGTGCTGGGCAATCCTACGGTCGTATCGGTGACCGCCGCGACGTACGCGGAGATCGGTCCCCAGGGCATGGGAAATTGGGTCGGGAGGACGCAGGGCTTCGTCCCCGAGGGCCACAAGGGGTATGAGGTCGAGGATCTGGCGACCGCGTTCCTGCGTCTGGAAGACGGTGGAACGCTCCTGCTTGAGGCTTCATGGGCATCGTTCACCGAGATGGACGATGATTTCGGGGTTCAGTTCTATGGCAGCAAGGGCGGCGCCCGGATATTTTCCGAGAAGTACGCCGACACCGGCACCCTCAGGATGTTCTCGCGGATCGGTGATACAACCCAGGACAGCAGTCCAAAACTTGCATCCCGAAAAGGTCATTCCTACATCATTCGAGGTTTCGTGGATGGCATTCTGGATGGCAAGCCAGTCTCTCCGGACGGGCGCGAGGGCCTCGATCGCGTGCGATTGATCGACGCCATCTATCGCTCTGCCGAGCTGGGCAAGGAGATCACCTTGCAGGATGGTGTGGCGGTTGCCGCTTCCGAGTAGACGTTGACAAGCTTGCCAGGCGTTGGAAACGCCCGTACTGTAAAGCGCGTAATCCCGAGCAGGGTGTAGAAACGTACATGTATCAGGAGTTGAACTCATGGGCAGCGAGCTACGCGTAACCGTCTGGAACGAATACCGGCATGAGAAGAACGACGAGGAAATCGGCAAGACCTATCCGATCGGCATCCACGGAGCGATCGCCGAAGGTCTGAACGCCATCGATGGAATCACCGCCACCACGGCGACGCTCGACGAGCCGGAGCATGGACTAACCGAAGAGGTTGTCGCCAACACGGATGTATTCGTCTGGTGGGGGCATATGGCGCACGGTGAGGTCGATGATGCGATCGTCGATCGCGTGTTCAAGCGCGTATTGGGGGGCGCTGGTCTGATCGTCCTTCATTCCGGTCACTTCTCCAAGATCTTCAAACGCCTGATGGGGACATCCTGCAACCTGAAATGGCGTGAAGCGGACGAGAAGGAGCGGCTCTGGGTGGTGTCACCTGGACACCCGATCGTCAAAGGCATCGGCGAGTACATCGAACTCGAACAGGAAGAGATGTATGGCGAGCACTTCGATATTCCACAGCCGGACGAACTCGTCTTCGTGAGTTGGTTCCAGGGCGGCGAGATCTTCCGCTCAGGCGCTGCCTACTTCCGTGGGGCAGGCAAGGTCTTCTACTTCCGACCGGGCCACGAGACGTATCCGACCTACTACAACGAGCAGATTCGAACAGTGATTGGGAATGCCGTAAATTGGGCCGCTCCGGTCGATCGACCAGGACGATACTATGGCAATTTCGATCCGATCGAAGACCTCCCGTGGTACGACAAGAAGCATGCGGTGACTCAAGGGTTTGGCGATTAACACGCGTCAGTTCTCGTAACATCTCCACAACAAGAACGCCGGGACTTGATGTCCCGGCGTTCTTGTTGTGATTGTCACATCGCCCGGAGCCAACAAACTTCAATAAGGGGACCGCCGGGTGATGCGACGTAGAACATCGTTCCGCGGCGAATCGTAGTGATTTCTCCGACGTTTATCCCGGCGACGCGCATCCCTTCATGGATCGTATGAACTGTGGACGTATCCACGTAGAAGCCGAGATGAAAGCTTTCCGGATAGGCCACTGCGTCCTCGTCTGATGATTTCATCAATGTGAGCACGAATCCGGTATCATCCGTGAGAATCAAGAGTGAGTCGTGTGGGCGCTCACAGCGCAGCTTGAAATACCGCTCAAGGAAGGCCCGGGATTCGGCAACATTAGAGACGGCCCGATTGAAATGGTTGAGGTTGATGTTCATGGATTAGCGTGTTCCCGAAGCATAGTGAAATGGAACGATCGATCGTCGGTGCAAATGCTGAAGTGCCTCGCCCGAGAGCGGCAGGCCACGTCCAAACGGGCATGCAGCCATCCGAGAGAAAGCGCGGGTCGGACTAAAAATGGACGGCAAAAAGCGAAACTGCACGACAACCACCTCGCGAAACGCATGCAGGCCAAAACTCCAGAGGTTTCTCTGAAGCGGACTGCTCGTTTCGCCGTGGGTCCCCGCGAGTTTCGCTGGACTTTACCCCACTGAGGGGGCGACCGAACTCACCTTACCGGTCCTGTGTTTTTCGGCTACTCCCGGTTTGTAGCATGGCAATCGATTCCAGGCAGATGCGGGCGGTGGGTTCCATCCTGCATAATAAGCCGTATCGAAGAGCGTTCCGACCAACCCTGGAGCAGTAAAAACGATGAGTGCGACAACCGCGGACGTAATCGTGATCGGTGGCGGGACGATGGGGACCTCGGCAGCGTGGGCGCTGGCGCGAGAGGGTCACCGCGTCATCGTGCTCGAGCAGTTCTCGCATGTCCATTCGTTCGGTAGCCATGGCGGGAAGACGCGAATATTCCGCCATAACTACGCCGAGGGTGAGCAGTACGTGCCGTGGGCGCTCGAGGCGGACCTGCTCTGGAGCGAGTTGCAGGAGCGTCATCCCGAGGAACGATTCATGTTTAGATGTGGGGGGCTCGACATCTCCGCGCCCGCGGGCAGCAGACCGGAATACTCCCGTGCCAGCGCCGAAGCGTATGGGCTCGAATACGAGTGGCTAACGGGGACCGACATCAACGAGCGGTTCCCTGCCTGGAACCTCCCGGCGGATTGGAAGGGCTGTTACGAGCCAACCGCCGGCTTTCTGATCGTCTCCCCCGCACTGAAGGCGATGGCCACCGAACTCCTGGCCGCCGGCAGTCAGATTCGAACCGAGGAAACCGTACTCTCCTGGAACGAAACCACTCATGGCGTGACCGTCGAAACCGACAAGGGGAGTTACGCCGCGGACAAACTGGTCGTCACCGGCGGTGCGTGGAACGGATCGCTGCTTGGAGAGCTCGGCTTGCCGCTGGAAGTCCGGCGCAAACCGGTTTTCTGGTTCGAAACCGAGGACGATTCGCTGTATACCCCGGATCGCTTCCCGGTCTTTGTCGCCGATCTTGTCCCGGACGAATTCTATGGCCTTCCGATCCATCAGGATCCCGGCGTCAAGTTCGGGATTCACTCCGGCGGCCACATCGTGAATCCCGAAGCGATCGACCGCAGCATCCACGATGAGGATCTCACCCCCAGGTACCGTGCATTCATCCAGGAACGCTTCCACGGACTGCAGGCGAAGGTCATCGATGCGGCCGTTTGCATGTACACCATGACGCCAGACCAGCACTTTCTGATCGATCGCTATCCGGGCAAGGAGCGGGTGATCTACGCGGCGGGATTCAGCGGTCACGGATTCAAGTTCACACCTGTCGTAGGTGAATACCTGGCAACGCTCGCGACCGACGATCACGCCGAGATGTTGAAGTGGTTCCAATACGAACGGTTCCTCGGCGCACCTCGGTAGCGTCCATGGCAGCGAGTGAATCGCTAGGAGACTCGATCCGATCCTGATTTCGTTCTGCTGTCTACACTGTGGCGCTGCCGTCGCGCTGCCGTTTTTTGCTCGCCACGTCCAATCATTCAGCATGATTCGGACAACCTGAAGGGGTGGTCGGGCAAATTGCCTGACCACCCGTCTTGCGATTCAACACATCAAGGATCGATGTTGGCTCGTCACCGAATCAATCACTCGCCGCTTCTTGTCGGCAACAAACCACCAAGACCCTCCCGCAATAACCCCCCTCGCTTGCCCCATAGACGAATGAGGATCCGTGCGGAATCGCCCTTGCAAGTGGTGCACGCATGTCGCGTCACCTCAGATACGGACAACCATAAGATGTCAGCTGCCGGTCGGAGGTCGGCTCGTATCGAAGGCACCTGTTACGCCGATGGAATCGAGGGCTGCCGTTTCGCGCTCCTCGGACACGCCCAGTGAGGTGAACGCAACGCTGGGATCGTACCCTCTGGGCCAGTTGCCGCGAGCCTGCTCCCACTCCGCCACGATCTGCAGCAATCGCCAATCCTTCATCAGGAACCCGGTCGATGAAGTTCCTCGCTTGCTGCCACTGTCCGAAAGATCCGCCAAACCATCGCGAAGATCCCGCACGAAGGCATTCTCGCGATCTTCGTCGAACCTTGCCGTGAACGTGAAGAGTGCCGGGTTGCGTGTCTGGCAATAGTCGATCACGCGATCGACGAGCTGCTGATCGAATGTTGGATACGGATCTCGCTGCACGTTGTTCTCGCTCCACCATGATGTCGCTTCGGACATGTCGCTGCCTGCTGAAGCAGATTGTACCGCCCTCGTAGGGCGTCATGCCCCCGAAGTGCCGCGTATCCTTGTCCCATATCGGCTTCGCAGCGATGCGCAGAATCGTGATGGATACCAAAGGACCGTTCAGATGCCAGAAACTTCCGCTTCTTCCCGACCGCCGTTGATCACGCACACCCTCTCCAATGGCCTCACCGTGCATCTGCGACCAAATCACACCGCCCCGATCGCGTCGTTCTGGGCGTGGTATCGCGTGGGAAGCCGGAACGAGATCCCCGGCTACACCGGTATGTCGCACTGGGTCGAGCACATGCAGTTCAAGGGAACACCCACTCAGGAAAAAGGGTCGATTTTCGGACGTGTCAGCCGCGAAGGCGGGTCGCTCAATGCCATGACATCGATGGATTGGACGACCTACTACGAGACGCTCCCTGCCGATCGGCTCGACCTCTCCCTTGCAATCGAATCCGATCGCATGACCAACTCGCTGTTCGACCGGGAAGAAACCGAAAGCGAGCGCACGGTCATTCTCTCCGAGCGATTGGGGGCCGAGAATCGTCAGACGTACATGCTGGCCGAGGAAGTGATGGGGGCCGCGTTTCAGGCGCACCCATACCGGCATATGGTGATCGGCTATGAACGGGATCTGAAACGAATCTCTCGTGACGATCTCTTCGAGCATTACCGAAGGTTCTACGCGCCGAACAATGCGTTCATCACCGCGGCGGGCGATTTCGATCCGGACGAGCTGATCGCGAAGATCGAGCAATCGTTTGGGAATATCCCGGCAGTCACCGACCCGTTATCTCTGGTGGCCGGGGAGCCACCCCAGCGAGGAGAACGACGGGTCACGGTTCGCAAGACCTCCCCGGCCTCATACCTGATGATGGCATATCGCATGCCCGAGGCGACGCACCCCGATATCCCGGCGTTGATGGTGGCGGACGCGGTTCTCTCCGGTGCCAAGGCGATGGGAATGGGTGGCGGCAGTGCGATGGGGCGTTCGTCCCGTCTCTACCGGGCGCTCGTCTCGACCGGTCTCGCGCGGTCTGCAAGCTCCGGTACGAGCCTGCATCTCGACCCTCACCTGTGGACGTTCTCGGCCACCGCGTTACCAGGTGTCGAGCCGGAACGGATCGAGTCTGCGTTTCAGGGCGAGATCGATCGGCTTCAGCATGAGCTACCATCAGAGGAAGAGTTTGCGAAGGCGCGAAAACAGATCCGGGCGCAATACGTCTATTCGAATGAGAGCGTGACATTGCAAGCATTCTGGCTGGGACAAATGGAGGTCGTCGATCGTGCATCGCGCGTGGATACACTCGCCGACGAACTGGAGGCGGTGACACCAGAAGATGTGCAGCGGGTTGCCCGAACTTGGCTGACGGAATCCACGCGCACCGTTGGTTGGCAACTTCCTGAGGAGGCCAGGGCGCATGCATCCGGAGGGATTGCCGACGATGTGGATGCCGAGCACCTCCTCAGCCGGGCTGCAACAGAGGCTGCCGCGTTGGAACCGCATCGGGCGTGGGGTTTTACAGGAGAAGAGATCTCTTCCCATGGGTTCGTGCGGACAGAGTTGCCGAACGGCATTGTCGTTCTCGCGCAGCCTCGACCTAATGCCCCGGCAGTGACTGCCACCATCAGTGTCGAGGCGGGTCAGACCGCGACGAGGAACGATCGTGCCGGATTGGCGGCGCTAACCGCGAGAATGTTGAACCGAGGGACGGAACGCAGGACGTTCGACGAGCTGAACGACATCACGGACCGTCTGGGCTCGATGCTGGTGGTGGACTCGGGGCGGGAGTCGATCGATGTCTCGTTTCAGAGCCTGAACGAAGATTTCGATCGCTTGCTCGAGATGGCTTGCGATGTGCTGCGCGTGCCGGTATTTCCCGAGGACGAGCTCGAGCGGGTCCGGCAACAAACGTTGACTGGTCTTCGGGAGCAGGATGATGACACTGGAGCGATGGCGGGGCGGGCTCTGAGAAAGCTCCTGTATCCGGAGGGTCATCCCTACAGGCTGCGTTTGGCTGGTGAGATCGAGACGATCTCCACCTTCACCCGTGGCGACCTCTCCGACTATCACCGGGGATCGTTCGGGCCATCCGTGACGACGATCGCGATCGTGGGCGGAATCGTGAGCCTCGAGCGGGCGATCGAATCGGTCCAGCGGATTCTTGGCGACTGGAAGGCGGACATCCCGGCACCACATAGACCTCCAGCGGTCGACCCGATCGGGCGTACCGAGCGACGCGTGAAGCTCGTGCCCGGAAAGAGTCAAGCGAATCTGGCGATCGCCTATCCCACTATCGATCAGCACCACGCCGACTTCTATGCGCTGAGCACCGCCAATCTGATTCTCGGACAGCTCGGGTTGATGGGGCGCCTTGGCGCAAGCGTTCGCGATCGGCAGGGTCTCGCCTATCATGTATCCAGCTCTGTGGGCGGCGGCATGGTGAACAGCCTGTGGTCGGCGCAGGCCGGAGTCGATCCGAAGGATATCGACCGTGCCATCAACGGAATCCTGACGGAACTCGAACGACTGCGGCAAGAGCCGGTTTCAGACGAGGAACTTGCGGACGCCAAAAGTTACCTCACGGGCAGCATGCCATTGGGACTTGAATCGATGGGTGGAGTAGTCGGCCTGCTATTGTCGATCGAGCACCATGGATTGGGGCTGGATTATCTGGATCGCTATCCCTCCATCATCAATGCGCTCACTCGCGACCACCTGCTGCAGGCCGCGCACGATCATATCGATCCGGAGCGATTGGCAATCGGCATCGCGGGTCCGGAAACCGTCACAAAGTCATAAGAGCCAAAAGGGGGTGAGGACTCCCGTGTCTGAAGCATTGCAGCAAATGGGTGAGACGGTTGAGCGGGTTCTGGTGCCCCGGTTGATAGCGGTTGCGGTCGGGAAGCCATCGTTGCTGGGCCAGAACCGGCAGGGGGATGTCATCTCCGGTATCCGCAAGACCTTCATTAGCGGTGATGCCATCGCGATTGGGACGTTGAATATCGATGGGGATGGACAAGCAGACCTCCAAAATCACGGCGGCGTCGACAAGGCGATCTACTGCTATCCCGCCGACCATGCCGCATACTGGCGAGGTGAGCTTGGCTATGGCGGGGATGGCACACACGCACCGTTCGGTGAGAATCTCTCGACGCTCGGCGTCACCGAAGAGGACGTGTGCATCGGGGATATCTGGCGATGGGGCAGCTCGGTCCTGCAAGTCTCGCAGCCAAGATGGCCCTGTTATAAACTGGTGATGCTGAGTGGCCATGACGACATGATCAAGCGCTTTGTGGCATCGGGGCGAAGCGGATGGTATCTGCGGGTGCTCGAGCCAGGCATTGCGCCGATCAATGGGCCAATCGAGGTCGAGGTTCGAGATCCGCTCGAAATCTCGGTCCATCTCGCTTTCGCGGTCAAGACGAATGGTGATGACGAAGCGCTTGCCAAGGTCATCGCACATCCGCTCCTGGCAGACGCGTGGCGCCGGTAGCGCCGATAATACATCCAATCACCCTATCAATGCGTTCTACCGTTTGAGGCCAAGAATGATATAGAACATCTGATGGGAGCGACGATGGTAGTTGACTGGTTACGACGGCTCCCGAACGTGGTCGCAGGCATGCTGGCGGGCGTGATGGCGGCCGTCGTGATGACCCTGGCGATGGCAGTGAGCAGGTACTGGCTCGGAATCATGCCGCTCGTGGAAGCGATCCCCGATCGCGTCGCGGCACTCCTGACGATCAACAAGTTCTTCTCGCTCTTCGGAACGTATGGAGGCTATAACGGTCTCAAGCAGTTCGGAATCCTTTCCGGCCTGCGCGGAGTGCTGGCGGCAGGAATAGTCGTCGGTATCCTGTATTCACTCGTGGTGGAGAGTGTGCCATCGCGCCGGCAACGACGCTGGATTCTGGACACGAGTGTGCCCGCATTTCTGTTCGTGACGATCGCTGGTCTTGCGATGTGGATCGGACTTGTCATCTTTCTGTGGCCGGTGTTGGCGAGCAACTACCGTGGTTTGCCCTTCACTTGGGCGAGAATTGTCACAATCACCGCGATGTTCATCTGGATCGCGTTGTTCATCGGGACGCTGATCGGGACGTATCGGTTTATCACGCGGCGAACACTAACGGTTGGGCAGGCTGAAGGCGATGAGGTCGTCCAGGCACCGTCGGTTCGTCCGCTCTCCCAACCCCTGAGCCGGCGAGCGATCGGCGTGACCGGTGTCGCGGCGATTCTCGTCTTCCCCATTTTCCGCATCCTAAAAAGCATGTACAAGGACGCGGCGTTTCCCTACGACGGCACGGTCTATAGCGGCGAGGACGTTCAACCGATCACCCCCACCGAACGCTTCTATACGGTTACCAAAAACGTCGTTGACCCAGATGTCGACCGTGGAATCTGGCGGTTGGAGATCGGTGGCCATGTCGGCAACGATATCTCTTACAGTTACGAGGACCTGCAGAAGTTCGATCAGGTCGACCAGGAAACCACGCTGATGTGCATCAGCAACAAGATCGGCGCTGGCCTCTTCAGCAACGCCGACTGGAAGGGCGTGCGGCTGCACGACGTGTTGCAGGCATCCGGGGTAAAGGACGGATCGTTCGACTGTTTCGTTCGCGGGGCGGATGGCTATCGCGAATCGTTCTCGTTCGAGAAAGCCATGGAAGAGACCACGCTCGTCGTCTACCAGATCAACGGCGGCCCGCTTCCTCGCCGTCACGGTTATCCGGTGAGGCTCGTGGTGCCGGGCATGTATGGCGAGAAAAACGTCAAGTGGGTGACACGTATCGACGTCACCACCACTGACGCCAAGGGGTTCTACGAGGACCAGGGGTGGGGTCCGGACTTCGTGCCGAAAACGCGCTCCGACGTTTTTTATCCCCGGACCAAGCAGACGGCAAAAGGATTCATCTTCACACCTGCGGCCGGGAACGAATTCCGGGTTGGCAAGCAGTCCCAAATCAAGGGGCGTGCATTTGCCGCCGACCGTGGTGTCAAGAGTGTGGAGTTCACCGTCGACAACGGCGCGACGTGGGCGCCCGCCGAGATCTATTATCCGGGAACGAAGCTGACATGGGCTCTGTGGAGGTTCGAATGGACTCCAACCAAACCCGGCGCTTACGTCATCTTCACCCGGGCCGTGGACGAGACCGGTGCCGCCCAACCGCCGGAGTCGCGTGGGATCGTACCTCAGGGTGCGCAGGGATATCAGAAAATCACGGCAACAGTAGGCTGAAAGGCTGAAACAGGAATCCCCACGGATCAGATCCGTGGGGATTCCTTCGCCTGGAGGAAGCCAATGCGGTTTCCTCGTAGGATGTGAAGTCGATCGCTTTCCTGGCAAATGGCTGCATGATTCTGCCTGAGAGGCACCTCGGATAGTGGACGCTTTAAACGTGGTCAGGTCTGGTGACGTCCGTGATCTGCGGAATGGCGCCGGTGTCCGAGATGGTGATCAGTCCGCTCTTCACATAGGCGAAGAGTTTCTGCCGCGTATCGGTGATATCGTTGTTGCGCATCGTGAGTTGCCCGATGCGGTCCTGAGGCGTGAATGACGCCTCACCTTTCTCCATCGTCAGCCGTTCCGGATAGTAGGTCAGGTTAGCGGATGCGGTGTTCAGGATCGAATAGTCGTTTCCGCGGCGAAGTCCGATTGTGACGTCCCCGGAAACCAGCGATGCCACCCAGCGCTGCAGCGACTCTCGCAGCATGATCGCCTGGGAGTCGAACCAGCGCCCCTGATAGAGCAGCCGGCCAAGCCTGCGGCCGCTTTCGCGGTACTGATCGATGGTGTCTTCGTTGTGGATGCCGGTCACGAGTCGCTCGTAGGCGATGTGGAGCAATGCCAGTCCCGGACCTTCGTAGATGCCCCGGCTCTTCGACTCGATGATCCTGTTCTCGATCTGGTCGCTCATGCCCAGTCCGTGCCGGCCGCCAATCGCATTTGCTTCGGTCAGGAGTGCGACTTGATCGCCAAACCGCTCGCCGTTGATGGCAACCGGAAGGCCGGCCTCAAACGTGATCGTGACTTCCTCATAGGCGATCCCAATCTCTTCCTTCCAGAAGGATACGCCCATGATCGGTTCAACGATATAGATTCCCTGACTGAGTTGCTCGAGATCCTTTGCCTCGTGGGTCGCGCCGAGGATGTTCGAATCCGTCGAATAGGCTTTCTCGGCGGACATGCGATAGTCGAAGCCTGCCTGCCTCAGGTATTCCGACATCTCCGCGCGGCCGCCGAGTTCGCTGATGAACGCGTCATCGAGCCACGGCTTGTAGATCTTCAGGTCGGGATTGACGAGGAGACCGTAGCGATAAAAGCGCTCGATGTCGTTGCCCTTGTAGGTGCTGCCGTCACCCCAGATGTTGACATTGTCCTCCCTCATGGCGGCCACAAGCATGGTGCCGGTGACAGCCCGACCGAGAGGAGTCGTATTGAAATAGGGCACGCCTGCTGTTGAGATGTGGAAGGCACCACATTGGAGCGCGGTCAGACCCTCGGCCACCAGTTGTGCCCGGCAGTCGATAAGGCGAGCATCCTCCGCGCCATATTCTCGAGCGCGCCGGGGGATGTCCTCATAGCTGAATTCATCAGGCTGACCGAGGTTCGCGGTATACGCATAAGGAATCGCCCCATGATCCCGCATCCAGAAGATTGCCGCACTCGTGTCCAGACCACCGGAGAAAGCGATCCCGACTCTCTGGCCGGACGGAAGGTGTTGAAGGATGTTCGCCATGAGTGTGCTCGCTCCGTAGCCTATTGCGCATTTATGGTGTGGTGCCGTCTGGGCGCGATGCCATGAGGATTCCCCTCCTGTCCGCGATGCACCAGAGGCGCAATTGAACCTGAGTCGTCTTGGCGCGGGTCGGCAAACGGCACCACTTGCCGGCCCACGCCGGCAGATTATTCCCCGAGGCGGCGGACGTGGACCAGATTGGTGCGACCTGAGACATTCGTCATGGGAAGGGAACCGACGATCAGCGCATAAGCACCCTCTTCAGCCAGACCCGCCTCAATGATGAGCTTGCCAGTCTTCTTGAACAGCACGTCCGGATCGAACTCGACCGGCACGACGACACTCTGCACCCCCCAGACCAGGCTGATGCGTCGTGCGACGGTCTCGGTGTCGACAGCCGCGATGATTGGCGGGGTCGGACGATATTTCGCAATGTGTCTCACCGCAGCGCCACTCTTCGAAAAGACGACGAGGTGTTCGGCGGGTGTCTGGTCGGACAGCGCAAATGCGGCGCGCGCGATCGCGTCGGAGAACTCTGCGTCTTCATCCACCAGCGCTCGCGACTCCTGGGACGACTTCGATCGAACCGGACCATCCTTCTCGACCTCTCGGATGATGCGATCCATCGTTTGCACAGCCTCGATCGGGTACTTGCCGACCGCAGATTCGGCCGAAAGCATGACGGCGTCGGTCCCATCCCAGACGGCGTTGGCGACATCGCTGGTTTCGGCTCGGGTAGCCACTGGCTGGGTGATCATCGACTCCAGCATCTGAGTCGCGGTAATAACCGGCAATCCGATTTGATTCGCGACGCCGATAATCTCCTTCTGCGCACGTGGAACCCGCTCGGGGGGCAACTGCACACCGAGGTCACCACGAGCAACCATGATCCCGTCTGAGCTGTTCGCGATCTCGCGGAGATTGGCGAGTGCCTCCGGCCGTTCGATTTTGGAGATGATGCCTGGAAGGTTGCCGCCGTGGGATCTCGCCACGTTGCGAGTCAAGGTCAGATCGCTGGCGTCATTGATGAAGCTGAGGCCGAGATAGTCGATGTCGTACTTCACGGCGAAGGCAACATCGTCCTTGTCGGCGTCTGTCAGGGCTCCACCCTTGATTGGTGCACCAGGCAGGGTAACCCCCTGTTTGCCCAACAGCAGTCCGCCCCGACTGACGGTTGCGAGGACGTGGTCGCGGTTCACCTTCTGCACGAGCAACTCGATCAGCCCATCGGCGATCAGGATGCGAGACTCGGAGCCCACCACACTCAGAAGGTTCTGGTAGGCGATGCCGATCTGCTCGGTCGTGGTTTCGACTGGAGTTGGATAGAGCTTGACCCTACTGCCACGCGCGAACGGAACCGGTTCGGATCCCTTCGCAAGGGCGCCGGTGCGGATTTTGAGGCCCTGAAGATCGAGCAGAATCGGCACCCGCTTGCCCACTTCCAAGGCAGCGTTGCGCACCCACTGGATGAGCTGAGCGCGGGAATCGTGAGAACCATGGGCCGCATTGATTCGGACGACATCGGCGCCCGCGGCGATGAGTTCGCGGAGGCGATCCGGATCGTTTACCGCTGGTCCCAGTGTTGTCACAATCTTGACGCGTCGTTGCATATGGTCTCCAGTGCATGAGGTGTCTCGTCGGAGGGCGTCATTTTATACCTGGAGCCCACCATTTCAGCGTTCATGGTAGCGCATTGGTCCTGGGAGGGGTGTCAAGGAATTGATGAGATCGCGACATTGGACGGGCGGACATCGGAATGCCGCCCGTCCTGTAAATGAGGTCTCATTCGTAACGAAGTGCCTCAGCCGGCATGATGCGGGAAGCCTGTCGCGCTGGCAGCCACGCCATGAGCAGCGAGGCGAGCACCGCTGCAAGGAGGGTCACGATCACCGTCGACCACGGCACGATGAACGTTGGTGTCGTGCCTCCATCGGTGAAGAAAGAGCCGGTCATCAGGTTATAGGCGAGGATGAGGCCAAATACGGCACCTGTCAGCACTCCGAGGATCACGACAATTGCCGACTCCATGACGAACGCCTGGGCGATCATCGATCGCTGGAAGCCAAGCGCCCGCAGCATGCCGATCTCCTGGCGTCGTTCGACGACTGCGCGAAAGGCGATCACTCCAACTGCCGCGATTCCAACGATCAGGCCCAGGCCCATGAAGCCTTGGAGGATATAGAGGAACGATTGCTGTTGTCGCTGCCCGTCTTTCAGTTCCTGTTTGATATCGACGCCTTGAGCACCGTTGGAGATCAGGGCACGTTCGATGTTGTCCGCAACTGGCTTCGCATTGACGCCCGGCTTGAGCTTGATGAAATGCGAGATCGCTGGTGTCGTCATCGACGGAAACAGCCTGGTCGTCGCAGGTGGCCCAACGAAGACTCCCAATAATGTGGATATTTTGCTGTCGATGACGCCGATGATCTTCACCTGTTGGGTACTTCCCATTCCGGTATCGATCGCAAGCTTTTGTGCGTCGAACGTACCGGTCGTAGTGAGCCCCGGAACGACAAGACCGCTTGGTGGTCCGAACGAACTTCCGCCCTGAACTGCGGAGGCATCGATCACGGCAGCCTGGGGGTCTGTTTTCAGCGCGTCGAGAACTGCCTGATCGGTCTTATACCCATTGGCACGTGCACTGAAGAAGACATTGGCGTTGTCGAGGAAGCTGTAATCCATCCCGGCTACATTGACGAGATTCCACTTCCCGTCGTCTCGGTTTTGCGCGCGATTGGCTCCCTGGTTGGGGTACAGGAGCATCCCCTGACCTTGGAATTGAGCCGTATCGATTCCCTTTGCCTGAAGGGCGGCGTCGAAATCGCCAACCGGGTTGGCAGGCGGGATATCGACGCGAATATCCCATCCGGCGTTCGCATCATCACCAAGGAACGCGGCCGCGAAATTGGTATTGATTGCGGCCACCATCACCAATGAGAAGACGATCAGGCTGAACATGGCGATCGTCATGCCTGTCCGGCTCTTGCTGGCGCTCGGATACGAAACCGCCAGTCGGATCGCTGGCAGCGGGCTTCCGAATCGGCCGCCGATACGCTCGGCGACGGACAACAGGGCATCCAGGTTCTGAAGGATTACGAGCGTCGACGCCGCCACGATGCAGATACCCGAGACAAAGAACATCTCGATGCCGCCATCGAATTTGCCGAACAACTTCTCGGAGAGGGAATCCGGCAGCAGCCAGAAGACAAGCACAAAGATGCCTGCAAAACTCAGCACCCACCGGGGGTTCATACCCATATAGGTCGCGATGCCCGCGACGCCGAAGGGAAGAAGGGTGAAGCCAATGCCGAAGAGGAACAAATTGTCCGTACTGCGGCCCGCAAAGAGTCCGAGCGCACCAACGACGATCATCACGATCGCCCAGATCAACTGCTTTCGGTTGCGAACGGCGTGGTAGGTGTCCGGAATGTCGCGCACCGCTGCCACGACGTTGAGGCGACTGACACGCCACGACGACAAGGCAATCGCGATGAAGGTTATGACAACTCCCAACGAGTAGGCCGAGATCATGCTCTGAGCTTTGACGTACGGGGTGATCTTGAAATCGCCACCGAAGATGCTGCCGATTCCGAGGGCGATTCCCGTGGTGGCGAGGATTCCAAGCGCAACGCCGATCAGACCTGCGACGAGCGCGTAACCGGTCCCTTCGGCGATGAATTGCTGGATGAGTGCTCCGCGCTGGGCACCGATCGCTCGCTGCATACCCATCTCGGCCCGCCGCTCTGCCGCAAGCATGGTGAAGATAAGAACGATCAGCAGAATACCTACGCCGATCGAGAAGAGTCCGAAGACGATGAAAAAGGTGACGAAGATGTTGGCGATCAATTCGGCCGCATCGACGTTGTCCTTCTTGATCGCCGTGACGCCCAATCCGGCACCCTTCAGGGCGGGCTCAAGCGTCTGAACGATGCCATCGCTGTACCTGAGACCGCCTCGATCGCCCCCCGTGTTCGAGATTCCGACGCCGCTCACCAGGCCCTGCTTGCCGGTCAACTCCTGCAGGCGGGACAGGCTCATCAGCATCGATGGCATGCCGGGTTGAACGCTCCCGGTAAGAACCTGATTCGGTGCGATGCCCTTGACGACCGCGATATGAAATTGATTGTTGATCGAGAACGCCAGGTAGTCGCCAACGCTGGCATTGAGTTTGTCCGCTCCATCGCGACCCAGAATGACGCCGTCGGCGCCGAGATCCGCGAGCTGGATAGTGTGGCCATCGATATCCTTCAGCCCGCCGACATCATCGAGCGTCTTCTGATCGAGACCGGCGACGGTTACGTTAGGTTCCGACTGGGTCGCCTGTTTGAGGACCTGATCGATCGACGAGGCACCAGTTGGAGGGGTTGTTCCCAGGTTGAGGACCGGCGCCTGACTATAGAGCACACCGCCAATGGCATCGACATTGTCGTTGCCAGAAAGTACCGTCTGCACCGTAGTGACAGCCGAAACGGGAATATCGTGTGTGAAGGCTGCACTGATCTCGCCCTTGCCATCCTTTGAACTCGAATAGACAACGACTTCGTCGAGCGGACCGAGTGTCTTGATAGCGATGTCGTTGACCGAGTGGTTGAGCGTATCTCCGGTTCCAAGGGCCGCCGTTATGATGAGTGTCGCGAGCATCAGGCCGATCACGATGAGTGATGTCTGTGCCTTGCGACGCGGGATATTGCGGATGCCGAGCTTGAAGATCACGGGTCGTCGTATCGCGATGAGGACGACCGATGCGACGCAGATCGAAAGCATTACCAGAAGTACGATCATGATCGTCGTCATCGGGATGCCGAAGAGTTTGTCCATGGAAGGGGTACCCCGATTTCAGGTAGGAGTCGATCAGGAAAGATTGCCCTGGCCCACAATTTCCGTTTCGACCGTTTCCCGGTGATTCTCAGACAATAGATGCGGAATTTCCTCGCCGACTATTTCCCCGTCACTCATTTTGACGATTCTGTGACAGAGCCTGCCGACTCCCGGATCGTGCGTTACCACCACGAGTGTCAAGCCGTTCTCCCGGTTAAGCGTTCGAAGCAAACTCATGATATCGGTCGCGGATTTGGAATCGAGAGCACCGGTTGGCTCGTCTGCCCAGACGATCGCCGGATCGTTGACAAGAGAGCGGGCGATCGTCACTCGTTGGCGCTGACCACCGGAGAGTTCGGCCGGCTTGTGCGTCGCCCAATCCACGAGTCCGACGGTGTCAAGCGCGGCCATTGCCCGTTGGCGAGCGGCGGCTGGCTTCGCCCCCGACACAAGCAACGGCAGTTCGACATTCTCCACAGCGTTGAGCACTGGTAGCAGGTTATAAACCTGGAAGATGAATCCCATCCGTCGGGCCCGGTAATCCGTCCGCTTGCGATCTCCCATTTCTGCCAGATCCTGACCCTCCAGCCAGATCTGGCCGGAATCGATCGCATCAAGGCCGGACAGGCAGTTGAGCAGGGTCGTCTTGCCACAACCCGATGGACCCATGACGGCGACCATCTCCCCGCGGTCGACACTGAAGTCGATCCCCTTGAGTGCCTGAAGCTGACTCGTTCCGGTATCGTAGGTCTTGACCACGGCTCGGGCCTGAATGATCGCGCCCGGGTTCAGCTCTGATTCCGGGGTTGAAGACGTTTGTTTTGTTCTGAAGAGCATATGGTATCTCCTCCAAGGGATCCGATTTCTCCTGATCCATCGCCTGTATGGGTAGGTCTGATGCAAGACACATGTGAGACTATCGAACCGGGGTCGCTACGACTATCGTCAGCCCCAATCATCCACCGAATTGAACATACCCGATCCACCAACGGAAATCTCGTCGAAAATGTGTCGCCTATATGAATGATTCGGAATCCGCACAGGGCTGCAAGCTGCAATGTCAGACCAGGACGAAGGTGGCTCAGAGGATACGGCAACGATCGTGCGATGATGGCGGTTGACCTGCGTCGCCCGGCATACGGTCGATGAGCGCTGATCGAAATGAGGCGTCTCGTTCGTGAAATCGGCTGCTAGGCGTTCTTGCAGCATCACGCGGAGCGAACAGCATTGGGGCGCTTGCAGTGGCCCATGACTTCTCCCTCAAGTTCTTCAAATTGGCAGATCGGAGTGCACACGGTTGGAACTGTTGAGAAAAGTCTTTGAATTCATAAGGGATCGTCCCGACCAATTCATGCGGCTGCTCGAAGCTCATCTCCGACTTAGTGTGAGCGCGCTGCTGATTGCAATCGTTGTCTTCATTCCCATCGGAGTGATCTGCGCCAGGTGGCTTTCGTTCGGATCGGCAGCCGTCGGCACCATCGCTGCGCTGCGGGTCATACCTTCGTTGGCACTGGTCCTGCTGCTGTATCCATGGTTGGGGTTGGGTTACACGCCAACGTTGGTTGCGCTCGTCATTCTGGCAGGACCGCCTTTGGTCCTGAACACGTATGCGGGGCTGCGGAATGTCGATGCGTCTGTGTTAGAAGCGGCCCGTGGAATTGGAATGCGTCCCGTCCAAGCTTTCGTTCGCGTGCAATTACCTCTTGCTCTGCCGGTGATGATCGCCGGCATGCGCACTGCGGCAGTCGAAATCATCGCGAGTGCCACACTTGCATCGTTCGTTGGGGTCACGTCGTTCGGGCAATGGATTCTGACCGGTATATCATTGCTGGACAACACGTATCTGCTTGCCGGTGCCATCCCCATCATGGGACTGGTATTGGCTGCCGAACTATTCTTTGGTGGACTGGAGCGGCTTGTCACGCCGCGAATGGCCTGATACCGGGCGTCGAAACGTCGTCGGCCGGTCGACCGTGCGTAATCAACCCAAGGGTCGATCGCACCTTACGGAAGGATTCTCCTCGTGAAATTGACTCGAAGAACACTCGTCAAGGGCGTCGTCGCGACTCCACTTGTAGGCGCTGGCCTGATGACAGCTTTGCAGGCAACTACTGTCCTTGCACAGGACACGACGGTTGTCGTTGGTTCCAAGGATTTCACGGAACAATTCATCCTCGGCAATATCTATCTGGAAATCCTCAAGGATATGGGGATAGATGCCAAGGACTCGCTGAATCTGGGCGGGACGCAGATCGCTCAGGCGGCTCTCGTCAAGGGAGACATCTCCCTCTATCCAGAATATACCGGCACCGGCCTGACGGAGGTACTCAAGATGTCCGTTGACGATTTGAAGTCGGGCGGAGCGACGCCGGCTTCAAGTCCAGTCGCCAGCCCTGCAGCTTCACCGGTTGCTGCTGGTGGTGATTTCTCCCAGGTTGTCTTCGACACAGTCAAAGCCCAGTATCAGGAGAAGTTTCAGCTCGTGTGGCTGGAGCGTTCCAAGGCAAACAATACTCAGGCGCTGGCAGTCAAGAAATCATTCTCGGAGGAGAACGGCATTACCACCATCTCGCAGCTTGCCGAGAAAGCCAGCGATTACACCATCTCGGCACCCGCCGATTTCCCGGAACGGGAAGACGGGTTGCTCGGATTGGAACGCGTATACGGCGATGGCTTCGGCAAGATTCAGGTTCTTCCTGTGGCGCCTGGCTTGAAGTACAAGGCGCTTCAGGACGATCAGGCGCAGGTTGTACTCGCGTTCGGCACTGACGGGCAGATCAGCGGTTTCGACCTTGTCCTCCTGGAGGATGACAAGGGTCTCTGGCCGCCGTACAACGTCGCCCCGGTTGTCCGACAGGAGGTCCTGGACGCGTACCCGAAAATCGCCGATCGCTTCAACGCGGTGACAACCACGCTGACGAACGAGATTCTGTCTGGACTCAACTGGCAGGTGGATGGTGACGCCAAGAAGGATCCCGCCGATGTCGCCAAGACCTATCTGACCGATAACAAGCTGATCGGAAACTCGTAGCAACGCTGTTCATCCGTGTCCCGGGCTCCGCTCGGGACACCTACGCTGCGTCACATGTTTGGAGGTCGCCATTTCTGCCTTACCTCCGCGCCCATCTCGCACCGAGCAGAGTGGCGGCAGCGCGATCCGACTCGAGAACGTCTCGAAGCTCTATGGGAAGAACACTCGTCCCGCCGTGGATCAAGTCTCGATTGACATCCATCCGGGTGAGTTTGTCGTACTGCTCGGCCCGTCGGGGTGCGGAAAAACCACGCTGCTGAAGATGATCAATCGTATCTACGAACCATCGTCCGGGCGTATTTACGTTGACGATACAGAGGTACATGATGTCTCCGCGCCAGAACTCCGGCGGCGCATCGGGTACGTGATTCAGCAGTCAGGTCTCTTCCCCCACATGAGAATCCGTGATAACGTCGCAGTCGTTCCCAATCTGCTCAAATGGGACAAGGCTCGCATCGAGACCAGGGTCAACGACCTGCTGACGCTGGTCGGATTGCCACCTGAGACGTATGCAAACCGGTATCCGTCCCAGCTGTCTGGCGGGGAACAGCAACGCGTCGGCTTGGCGCGAGCATTGGCTGCAGAGCCTCGAACCCTCCTGATGGATGAGCCGTTCGGTGCTCTGGACGCGATCACCCGATCGCGTCTGCAGGAAGAACTCAAGAGAATCCACCACCGATTCAATCAGACGATCCTGTTTGTCACGCACGATATCGAGGAGGCCGTCCGGCTTGCCAATCGAATTGTCGTGATGCGGGACGGTCGGATAGTTCAAGCGGCGTCTCCGCTCGAGATCGTGAGTCACCCCGCGGATGAATTTGTCGCAAACCTCGTGGGTGCCCGAGATATCTTGCGCCGCATGAGTCTGGTCCCGGTCGCTGCTGCGATCGAGCCCCTTCCCTCTGATGTCCAAAACACCGAACCCTCAATTCATCATTCCGCATTCCTTCGGGATGCATTGTCGCTCCTCGTCGAGCAGCGGGCTTCCCGGTTGATCGTGGTCGATCAGGACGGGTCACCGAACGGAGTCCTGACACTTGCATCGATTCAGCGCGCGGCTGCCATCCCCGAGAGTGTTGTACCTTCAGAGAAAGTGGGTGCGGAACGATGAGAAGGTATTTTTCCGTATGTATTGAGACGAGAAGGTAGACTGCTATGGCGTTCACCTATCTGCTCAGTCACAAGAGCGACGTATGGAATCTGACCGTCGAGCATATTCAGCTGTCATTGACGGCGCTCGCGATCGCCCTGCCATTCGCGATCGTCCTGGGAATGATTGCCGCGCTGTATCACCGGCTCACTCTGCCAATTTTGACGCTGTTGGGGTTTATCTATACAATCCCGAGTCTCGCGCTGCTCGCCTTCCTGATCCCTTCTCAGGGCCTGGGTCGACGACCTGCACTCATCATGCTCGTCACATACGCACAGCTGTATCTCGTCCGCAACATTACGGCTGGGTTGCTTGGCGTCAATCGGGATACGCTGGAGGCCGGCCTCGGGGTGGGCATGACGAGAATCCAGGTCCTTCGCCGGGTCTGGTTTCCTCTCGCACTGCCGGTGATCATTGCCGGAGTGCGGACCGCCTTTGTGACGATCATCGGCTTGGCGTCGATCGCCGCATGGATAAATGCAGGCGGCCTGGGCGAACTGATGTTTCAGGGGATCAGTCGCGATTATCCTTCGATGATTCTCGCGGGCGTCCTCAGCATCATTGCGCTCGCGATCGTCGCCGACGTGATCCTGAGGTTGCTCGAACGATCCACGCCGGTGTCACGCGCCTTGCGTGCCGGCAACAGCTGATCAGGAATATCTTGAACCGGTGTTGACTCTGATCTGCCAGCTGGAGAGACAAGAGAAACCGCCTGACCTATGATTGTTCACAGGTCAGGCGGTTTTCTGTTTCAGCAGTCGATAAGCATGGCCGCTTCAATCGACATCAGCTTCGGCCACGAGGCATAGGAAAAGCGACTAGGTTCGGGATCCTGTGATGGCTCCCTTGATCACGACAAGAATGGCTGCAACCGCCGCCGCGACAACGATGCTTGTGATGAGGCCGGCATTGCCACCAACCAGGTTATTGGTGAGGAGGCCGGCGACAAACGCCCCGATCAGACCGAGGATCAGATTACCTATCAGCCCACGACTGTCTTTGGTGCCTGTGATCAGACCCGCAAGCCAACCTGCCGCCAAACCAACGATAATCCAGCCAATGAATCCCATGTCTTCACTCACTTCACTAACGCCATGACGCCGATACAGTTCGCCGGCATCGTTTCAATCTTCGACACCTCTTATACGCAAATGAGATGCCACCAGCTGTTTCAGTCCGAGAGATACTCGCCATCCTCCTTCCGCTGGATCTGCGATCGAGAACCTCTGCGTATCTTGAGATTGGCACCAGCGGTGTCTCGTTGTCCGCGAGCGTCAGTTGAAGAAATGGGCTCGTCCTGGTCTTTTACCCCGCCTTCGTCTGAACTCGAGAATGGTTCCTGAATGTCATCATCTGCAGTTGGGGAGGTTTCCCGTGACGTCTCCCGCACAGTGACGCTCGATACCACGTCGTCACCGGATGGGCGTGCGGGTTCTCGCGAAACGAACGTGTCTCGTTCGTCGGACCCCGATCGCGCATGAGCATCTTCTGGGGCTGGCGAATCCAGGGAAAGAGATTCAGCTCCAGTCTCTGGATCGTGATCCTCCGATTCCTCTATGCCGTTTTCCGTCAATCGCTGATCGCTAGTGTTCCTGGCTTGCGGCGGGCGGGCGAAGCGAACGTTCCCGAGACTTGAATCGCGTTGTCGGGCAGGTCGTCGCTCGGAGGTCTGTTCAAAATCATTCGGTGTCTCGTTCTCTAACTCCACTTCATCGCGAGATGGGACTGGAGGCTCGACTAATCCGACGCGGCGACGATTTTGCTGGTGGCGTAGCGACATCGAGGAAGCCGGCGTCGGGTCCTGAGCAGCGATCTGCTCTTCGGACGAATCGACACGGGGCTCGTCCTGATCGCGTGGATCAGCATCCACGTACCGATCGGCATCGTTCGATCGAGTGGCAGACGAGAGGGCCTGACTTGAAGCAGCCCTTCGAAATCCCAGTTTCTGATGCTGACTCAGGAATACGCCGATCCAGATCGCAACACCGAGCAACACGAGTCCAAACAGGACGATCGCAACAATAGCGCCGGTCCGGTCTGAAGGCCTGATCAGGAGCGTGATGACCGTGCTTGCCAGCAAAAGACCGCCTGCAATGGAAAGCAATCCACCAAGCGAGATGCAGAATCGTGCCCAGTCATGCCGGACCAGCATTTCCTCTGCGCTCAGAACGTTCTTTCCGGAATCTGCCTGACGGAAGCGCAGGCCGGGTCCATATTGGCGCAGAGCCCAACCCGCAAGTACAAGGCTTGCTCCAAACCCGATGCCGAAAACGAAATAGTCCACGTCTTTCAATCCCACGCGTGACGTCATCAGACATCGCGATTGCCCCAGCCATGCACCTCTATGCTGTGCCACACGATAATTTCGCCTGGCACCAAACCGCATGCAACGCCCCGGGCATTTCTTCCCTGCTGATTAAACGCTACGCCAATATGAATTGTCTACTTCATCCAGAGGCTGAAGCTCGGACCCGACGTCAAATCGCCGGGTCCGGCCACGAATATCCGCAATCCTGGCACGCGTTACTGAGTCAGTTCTTCGATGAGGAGCGCTACGCCGGTACGTCCGCGCGTGAAGTCCTCAAGTCGATACCATTCGTTCGGCGCGTGAGCACCGCTTCCGGGTTGACTCCACGCAAACATGATCGTTTCGAGACTCAATTCGTCCTTGAAGATCGCTGTGGCGGGAATCGTCCCGCCGGCTCGCTCGAGCACCGGTTCCACCCCGTAGAGGTCCTTCAGAACCTTGCCAGCAGCAGCATGAATCTTATTGTTGCGATCGACAACATACGGCTTGGCCGAACCCTTGCCGGGAACAACCTCGACCGTTGTACCTGGCGGACGGTGTGACTCGACATGGCGGCGGATCAACTCGATCACCTCCCCCGGATCCTGATCGGGAACGAGGCGACAGGTCACCTTGAGATGGGCCTGATTGGGAGTCACGGTTTTGGTTCCTTCGCTTTGGAAGCCGCCCCAGATACCGTTCAAGTCGAGTGTGGGACGTCCCCAAATCCGCTCCCGAATCGTCCAGCCGGCCTCCCCCCACAATTCGTCGAGGCCCAGATCCTTGCGGAATGCATCGTCGTCGAACTCGGCACTTGCGATTTCCGCTCGGTCTTCAGGAGTGAGATCCACGACCCTATCGTAGAACCCCTGGACCTGCACTCGGCCCTCGCTATCATGGAAGCTTGCTGCGAGCTGGACCATCGACTGCACGGCATTCGGCACTGATGCGCCGTACATGCCCGAATGCAAATCGGTACTGGCTGTCATCAGGTTGATCTGGCAGCCGGCAAGTCCCTTGAGTGCCACCGTAAGACTTGGGGTTTCCGGTCCATACTGGCCACCATCTGCCGAGATGACCCCATCAGCCATCAGCAAATCCTTGTTGTCAGTGATGATCTGCTTGAAACTGGGACTTCCGATCTCCTCTTCACCTTCAAAGATGAAGGCGATGTTGATTGGTGGCTGTCCGCCATTGGCACGAGCGACCGCTTCCACCCCTTGAATCGCGGTGAGCAGATTGCCCTTCATGTCCGACGATCCGCGAGCGTAAATCCTGCCGTCGCGGATCGTCGGTTCGAACGGCTGAGAATCCCACAGCTCCAGCGGCTCGGCGGGCTGAACGTCATAGTGGCCGTAGATCAGAAGCGATGGCTTCGCGGGATCGACTTCCCACCGACCAACCACTGACGGGTGACCGCCTCCAGCTTCTGTCAGTCTGACCGTCGGGACTCCTGCTCGCGTCAGGCGATCGGCAACCCACTGGGCAGCCCGGCGAACATCGTCTTTGCGCTCAGGATCCGTGCTCACACTCGGGATCCGCAGGAGTTCAATCAACTCTGCGACATGCGAATCGACATTCTGATCGAGTTCGGCGCGCCAATCCGCTATTGCCATGGTGTGCTCCCTGATGGTGAAATCACAAACGCCGCAATAGATGGCGACACATCTTTTGTTACTTTACCGCTGTTCAGGACTTTGAGAAAGCAGCACAGGATTGGATCTTAGTAAAGATGCCATCGCTCTTGACACGGTTGCATTGTACGGATATAGTGTACGTACAGTCCCGAGGGGCCAGGCAATTGCCGGTCTCTCCACCGCCCTAACAACCATGACGGATGCCCTTGCGGGATTGCTTCTGTCGACTGTTAACGGCGGGACCAAGCGTGGAACCGGAGACGTTGCGGGGCGTCGAGGGGAAAGCGGTTCGTCACGGAGAGAACGTGTAGCGCATGGTTTGTCGGGGCTGTTTTGCGTCGACGACGATTCGCCATCTCTCTCCGAGAACAGGTACCCTCCAAACAACTTGTATGCGACAGTGGGTCAATCATGTTGCTTGCTCAACCAGTGGAGAATCGCATGCCCAAAAAAGTCACCGTCGTCGTCACATCCGATCGCTATGGAGGCTCCTCCGCAGATTTCGACATCGAGCGGGAAGTAGTCGCGCAATACCCGGATCTGGATGTTGACTTGAAAGGAGCTTTGCCTGAATCGGCAGCCGAGCTGATCGCACTCGGTGCTGACGCAGACGCGATGCTCCTGAGCACACGAGAAGCAGTGACGCGAGAGATTGTCTCATCGATACCCCGGGTGCAGGTTATCGGACGGTACGGCGTAGGGTTGGACAATGTCGACCTTGCCGCCGCGGCAGATAATGGAATCGTGGTCACCCACTTCCCCGAATATTGCACGAATGAAGTCTCCGATCATGCGCTGGCATTTATCCTCGCGTTGAACAGTCGCATCGTGGAACTCGACCACGATCTCCGCGAAGGTGCGTGGACTCGATACGGAGCTGCGACGACCAGCATATTGCGCGGTCCGGTTCCTCCGCTTCGGGAACTGACGATCGGCATTATCGGATTTGGCGCGATCGGCCAGGCGACGGCCAGACGCATTCGGGGGTTCGGATCGCGCATGCTGGCATTCGATCCGTATGTCTCGGACGCGACGTTTGCCGCTCATGGTGTTGAAGGCACGTCGCTCGACGCGCTGCTCGCTGGATCGGACATCGTTACAATCCACTGTCCACTCAACGATGGAACGCGAGGGCTTATTGGTGCTGCCCAGTTCTCGCTCATGAAACCTGACGCGGCAATCGTGAATACGGCGCGGGGACCCGTCATCCGGCAAGATGCGCTGATCGAGCATCTTTCGGAAAACCCCGGATTTAGAGCTGCGATCGACGTCGCTGAAGTTGAACCGTTGCCACTCGATTCGAAGCTGTTCAGTCTCGACAACGTGATGATATCGCCTCATTCAGGCTACTATTCCGAGCGATCCGTCGATACCGTACAACGCGAAACGTTGATCGGGGCGCTTGATGTCCTGAGTGGCATGCAACCGGTCGTTGTCGCCAATCCCAAGGTGTTGGCAAGCTTGAACCTCAAATCGAATTCGCGTGCGGCCGGTAATGTGTGAACGTAGAACGTGGCGCGACCGTCGGCGTCACTTCGCCAATTGAAGTCATGAACCTGTAGGATAGAAGCAACGATGCGACGCGCGTTCGACGATTGCTCGATAGATGATGCTTCATGCTCAGCTTCGCCCAACCTGTAACGCGCTTCCGGCTGCGCAAGCCAGACCCGGACCCCGAGGAGGCAACGCCACAGCTTGCATCGGACCCGAACGCTATTGATGAGCGGCTGATGGCCGCCGCTCAGAGAGGTGATCTCTCCGCGTTCAACCAGCTCGTGCAGCGACACGAACGTGTCGTGTTCAGCGTTTGCCTTCACCTGCTGCGAGATGCGGGCCTAGCAGAAGATGCGGGACAAGACACCTTCATTCGGGCCTGGAGGGCGATCGACAGCTTTCGCGGTGGTCTCGTTCGGCCATGGTTGCTGCGCATCGCGACGAATCGGTCGTACGATATCTTGCGAGCCAAGGCTCGGCGGCCCGCGCAGTCCCTGGATGCGGAACTCTTCGAGGTCGAACCCGAGTGGACGTCGCAGTCCTCGGGTGCGGAACATCCGGAATCCTTCGCGGCTCGCTCCGAACTCAGCGTTCATCTCGAGCAGGCATTGGCAGGATTGCCCGACGACCAGCGACTCGCCATTATCCTGTCGGATGTGCAGGGATATGGATATGAGGAGATCGCGCAGATCATGAACGTCGCGATCGGCACCGTCAAGTCGCGCATCAGTCGAGGACGCTCGAAACTGCGGGAAGAATTGCAGCGTACGAGCGGTTCGGGGGAACTTTTCGACCGAATTGCACGTCTTGATGGAGACAAGTGAGCAGATTCTGCCGGGGCCATCTGGCGAACCGCTCCCGAGAAATTCGAATCGTATTCACAGCGATTTTTACCCTCACCTGCTTCGAGGGATATCGACACCCGCTGGGTCCGACAAGCCAAGGTGCCGGGTGGGTCCCAGCATCGATGTCTGGGGATAACGGGACTGGTTGTCTTGCACATTCGCATCCAGCCATATCGCAGTTTTCAGGAATTAGGCATGAGTGAACCAGGGCAAGTAAGACAACAGCATATCGACAGCGATGGCTTGAACGCATATCTGGATGACGCTGTCCTTCCTGCCGAGCGCGTGAGAATCGATGATCATCTCGCCACCTGCGCGAATTGCGGGCGGCACCTGGCTGAATTGCGCATGGTCCGCGACCTTCTTCAGGCTCTGCCGCAATACGATCCACCGGTGTCATTTCAACTCGGAGAGGAACATGCGCGCAGAGATCCCGCTCCGCCCGCGGCTCGGTTGCTCCGATTTCTCCCAGTTGTGCGCGCTCTGGCGGTCGCTGCGGTGATTTGCTTCCTGGTCGTCAACGGAGCGTTGGTTGTTGATCGAACCGGCTTGGGGGAGAACTCCGGAAGCGAGCAACCTTCGCTGATGGTCGCTTCCGCGCCAACGACGGCAACCTTCGCCGACGAATCGGGAACCAATCGCACTGGGCAGACGTCTGAACCTACAGAGGAAGCAGCAGATCAGGAGCGAATGGGTGCTCTTCCTCGATCGTCAGGCCAGACGCCTTCGGCGCCGATCGAAGGCGGAGATGCCGCGTCGTCGTCCGGAGGAGCCCCGAACCAGTCAGCAGCCCCTACCGATTCGGCGGCGAGCACAGCTGTGGCGGAGAGGTCCGTCTCGACACCGGAATCGACCGGTCACCACAACCCGCAGCTAGCCGTTCAGCCTGTTGAGGCCCCGAACGGTTCACGGGACACACGTGAAACCCTGCTGGTCATCGCCGCTTTCGCGCTTGGAATACTGTCGGCAATCTTCATCGGTCTTTGGGCGTTGCTGGCATGGACCAGCAATCTGCTTCGCTCTCGGTAATCAGCCAGGTTGGCAACGTTCGCATCGAGTTTATCAATCGCCTCACTCAGAAGGAGTCTTTTCAATGGCTATCGAATCATTACGCTCAACGGTTTCCGCCTCGATCCGGCCCCTTCGCTTGCGATATCTCCTGATCGGAACGATCGCAATGACGACGTTGGTAGCGGGACCCGGACTGGCGATGGCGCAGAGTACACCGTCGCCAGCGGAGAATATCCGCACGATAACCGTTAACGGCACTGGGATTGTGACCGTAGAGCCCGACCTTGCGAATATCTCGATCGGAGTTCAGAACCAGTCGAAATCACTCGAGACAGCCCAGCAGGAAAATTCCACCGCGATAACCAGTGTCACCAAAGTTCTCACTGATGCGGAAATCGCATCCAAGGACATCCTTACATCCTCGTACAGCGTCTATCCGGTCAACAAGAACGACGACAATGGAAACTTTGTGGGAATCGTCGGTTATCAGGTCAACACGGTTCTCTCGGTGACCGTTCGCGACATCACCACGGTGGGCTCGCTGCTCGACTCCGTCGTGAATGCGGGTGCGAATCAGGTGCTCAACATCTCTTTCTCGGTTTCCGATCCGGCAAAGCCTACTTCTCAGGCCCGCAAGGCCGCAGTCGACGATGCCCGATCAAAGGCGGATGAGCTCGCACAGGCATCAGGAGTTGTCGTTAGCGGCGTCGTCTCCATCCAGGAGACGTCGGCTCCGATGCCGAAGTCGCAGGATTTTGGCGCTGCTGCCAGTGCTCCAAGCACCTCTTCCGAATCAAACCGGCAGGTTTCGATCAGCCCCGGTTCCGCGGATCTGGAGGTCGATGTCCTGATCGTCTTCGAGGTGACAGCAGCCAACGGCTGACATTGCGACCCCGGCCAGCAACGAAAGACATCCTGCCGCGATCGCGGCAGGATGTCTTTCGTTGCGAAGGTGCTCATCCGTTGTGACGGTCGCTTGCGACGTACGTACACGAGTTCGCATCTCGAGGAGATGACTGGACTGACGGAATCGCACTTCCTGCTACCTGACTCTTCGTTTGAGGGAAAGTTAGGTCTCGACGTTGCGGCAGCCTCGGGCGCACGTCAGGCGAAGGTGCGATCCACGAGCTGCACGAACGTCTCGACATCCTCCCGGATGACGTTCAGGCTGGACGTCCAGAACTCCTTGCTCTGAATGTCGAAGCCGAATCGAGCGGCGAGTTCTGCGGCGCCTGCACTTCCCGTCGATGCCAGCAATGAATCGTAGTTGGCCCGAAACGTTTCCGGGTCGGCTTGATACTGGGCATACAGCCCCAGCCCGAATAACAACCCAAACATGTATGGATAATTGTAGAACGCGAAGCCGGAAGAGTAGTAGTGTCCCTTGACTGCCCACATGTATGGATGCATCGCTTCTGCATCGAGCCCGTCCCCATAGGTTTCTCGCTGGCTCGCGAGCATCAGTTCGCAGAACTCGTCGGCAGACAATTCGCGTTCCTGGCGGCGGTCGAAGACTGCTTGCTCGAACAGGAATCTGCTCGTGATGTCGACGACGATGCCGCATGAGTCTTGGAGAGAACCTTCCAGAATCGTCAGCTGTTCGCGCTCCGTGCCGTTCGCAATTCCGGCCTTTCGCATGATCGTCTCACAGAATGTACTGGCGGTCTCCGCGAGCGTCATCGGCGTCGCCATCTGTTGGGATGGTGAAGCATCCACCATGCAGAGGTTGTGGTAAGCATGCCCAAGTTCGTGACCGAGGGTGCTGACCCCGTCGAACGCCGGTGTGAAATTCGCAAGAATCCGGGATTCGGTTCCGCGAACACCCATGCAGTACGCGCCGCCTACCTTCCCCGCTCGCGGTTCGGCGTCGATCCAGTTCTCCGCAAATGCCCGCTCGGAGAGTGCACGCATCTTCGGCGAGAAACTGCCAAACTGCTCATTGATGAAGGATACCGACTCGTCCCAGGTCCAGGTTCGTTCCTCGGCGGAAAGTGGAGCCGTCAGGTCGTACCATGCCAATGTCTCGAGACCGAGTGCCTTGGCCTTCGCCTTCAAATAACGTCGCATATCCGGGAAGGAGTCGCGGGCGGCGTCCATCATCGCGTCCAGCGTCTTGCGATCGATATGGTTTTGAAAGAGAGATTCGTCGAGCACCTGATCCCAGCCTCGACGGGCCGTAAGTGTCCTATGCTCGCCTTTGACGCCGTTCAGCGAGGACGCGATCGGCGTTGCCCAGTGCTTCCAGGCGTCGATCTCGGCGTCGAACGCCCGCTGGCGGACTCCTCGATCGGCGTTCATCGCAATGTTGCGTACTTCGCTGATCGGCAGATCCTCGAAATCCCCTGGTTGCTTCTCGACGCGGGCGATGATCTGGGAAGAAAGGTCGCCGTGAAGCTTGCCAAACGCGCTTCCGCCCGAGATCGTGAGATCGGCGGCGAGATCTTCTTCGGCCTGAGACATCATGTGCTGCGCTTCGATCACGCTCTTGCGCAGGATGAAGGCATGCTCGGCAGCCATGGGAGATTGGATAATGAGCGATTCAACGTCCAGCGTCCCGACCCACGACGTCACACGGGTTTGCGCCTTGGAGAGGCGCGCCATCACCAGCTGCATCTCGCTTGCCCGGGCCTGGGCAAGTTCGTCTCGGCTGTTCACCGACAGGAAGCTGTAGGTGTAGGTTTGCACGAGCGTCATCTGCTCGATCGTGTCATTGATGGTCGACTGAATGGCCTCGTATGCCGCGATTGTCGCGCCATCGAGAGGGGCATTCTCCGTTACCGCCGCGATGTTTCGCTCAAGCTTCTCGGCAGACACGCTTACCTGGTTGACCGCCTCCACGAACTCCGGGGAATCGAGACCGGGGAAGAACGGCGTCATGTCCCACCTGGGGAGGTTCGAGGTCGCGTTGTCAACAGTTGTCACGGCTTGAATCCTTTCGAAACGGGAATCGGCAATTTGGCGTCAGAACCATTGTGGAGGCTACTGCCTGGATACGTTGCGCTCAAGAATGACAAGCGGGATATCCCGTTCGGTCGCCAGAACATAGTCGTTGTAGAAGGGATAAGCATCCGCCATGATCGGCCATAGTGCTGCCTTCTCTTCTACACCAGCGGTGCGCGCAGTTGCGGCATACTTGTCGGCTTTCACCTGCACCTGGACGTCGGGATGGTCCTGGAGGTTGAGATACCACTTGGGATGCGAATCGGAACCGGCGTACGAGCCGATGATCACGATCGCCCCGTCGCGCTCGCCGAAATACAGCGGAGTGACGATATCGCGTCCGGAACGCCGACCGATCGTTGTCAACAGCAATGTCGGCGCCTTGTGTCGATTGTCATCGAACCCGTTCGCACCATCGCTGGCGAGGTAGCGGGCAACGTGGTCCGCGGTTCGGGAGCGATATGCCGCATCGCGCGCTTTCGCCTGCTCGCGTGTATCTCTGGTCATCTCGAAGCCCTTTCGGAACGGAATTACATCTCGGCGAGTGATTGAAACGTCACGTTCTCGGCATGCTCCTCGGCATACCGGAGGTCCCATTCTGTCGTAAACAGGATGACTGGTCGTCCCATCTTGTCCTCGGCGCGCATGCGTCCGCGGGCGTTACCGATGGTGGTAATCTCCGCTTCATCTCCACCGACCCAACGGGCAGCCGAGTAACCCAGGGTTTCCATGATCGTTTCAACGTTGTACTCGGCTTCAAGGCGAAACTTGACCACGTCGAACTGAAGCGCGCCGACTGCTCCAAGAATCGGTTCGCGGCTGCCACTGGCGGCAGGATAGAAGAGTTGGATGGCGCCCTCTTCCTCGATCTGGACCAGGCCCTTCAGAAACTGCTTGTAGCGATCAGCCCGTGCATGCCGGACCATCGAGAAGAACTCCGGCTGGAAACGAGGCAGGGCGGCAAACTCCCCGACATTCTCGCTGCTGATCGTGTCGCCGATCGTGAATGTACCCGGGTTGATCAATCCGACGACATCGCCGGCAAATGCCTCATCGACAACCTCGCGATCCTGGCCGAAGAGCCGCATCGGTCGAGAGAGCCGCACCTTTCTCTTCAATCGGGGATGCCAGGCTTCCATGTCTCGCTCGAATTTTCCGGAGACAATCCTCAGATAGGCAACACGGTCGCGGTGGCGAGGGTCCATATTTGCCTGGATCTTGAAGACAAACCCGGAAAACACCGGATCGGTCGGCTCCATTACGCGCTCGCTGGTGGCATGTTCCTTTGGTGCGGGCGCATAGGTGAGGAACAGATCAAGAAAGAGCTGAACACCGAAGTTCGTCATGGCGGACCCAAAGCAGACGGGTGTTAGGCGCCCCGAAAGAACCTCGGCCAGATCGAATGGCGTGCCGGCCATTTCGAGGAGTTCCATTTCCTCGCGCAATTGGGCAGCTCGTTCGGCGCCGATCCGAATATCGAGCAACGGATCATCGAGGCTGGAGACACGTACCGGTGCCTGCTTCGAACCGTGCTCGGTGCGCTCGAACAGGTGCACCGTGCGGGTCATGCGATCGTAGACACCCCGAAACTCGTTGCCATCCCCGATCGGCCAATTCATCGGATACGTCTTCATGCCGAGCGTGCGCTCGATCTGGTCCATCATCTCCAGCGGGTGCAGTGCCGGTCGGTCGATCTTGTTGATGAACGTGAAGATAGGCATGTGCTGGCGCCGGCAGACTTCAAACAGTTTGAGGGTCTGGGGTTCGATGCCGCGCGCCCCGTCGAGCACCATCACCGCGCTGTCCACGGCGGTCAAGGTTCTGTAGGTATCTTCCGAGAAATCCTGATGGCCCGGCGTGTCGAGCAGATTGAGGTGGTGTCCCTTATATGGGAAGGCGAGCACGGTCGAGGTGATCGAGATACCGCGCTGCTGCTCCATCGCCATCCAGTCGGACGCGGCATGCCTTTGTGAACGACGTGCGGTGACAGAGCCTGCCAACTGCACGGCGCCACCATACAAAAGCAGTTTCTCGGTAAGCGTCGTTTTGCCAGCGTCGGGATGGGAGATGATGGCGAAGGTCCGACGTTCACTGACTTCCTCGATGAGATCGCTGGGTGACGCGGACGGCGTCGCGGAGGGCGTAATGAGGTTTTGATCTTGTTCCTGGAGAGACACGGTATTTTCCTTGATGGTTCCAGTAGAGGAAATCGGGATTGGAATCAACATCGCCGAAAGAGGCATTCCCAAGGCGGCTCGCCTCGAGGACACTCGATCGTCCGGAAAACAGCGTTAGGTTGGAAAGCTATCGAAATCGAAGGCCGGCTTCATCTTCTGGGGACTCCCGCCGAGTGATGGGTTTCACATAGAGCAGATATTCGTTGACACCCACCTTGAGGACACGATGGATGGTGTATTTTGTTTGCGAGGCGTTATCGCGGACCGTACTTCCCGTCCGGAACTGGCTGACTCGCATGTCGCGATTGCTGCGCGAAAGGATTTCAAAGGTGATCCGCTGGCAGTTATTGCACACGATGTATTGATCGCGTTCGTCCGTTGGTCCGGTCAGGCCGCGCTGGACGAGCCGGGTATCGAAGCTGTCGCACCACGGGCACTGGCGACGCGCCTCGCGATCGATTGAGGAGTCGGTTGCCCTGACATCTCCGGACGCCGAACCTTTTGACGTTCCCGTCATCTTGCGATCGATCGATCCGGCCACTAGGACATCCTCTCCCGGCACCTGCCCAATGTCGGCAAGTCCGGTCCCATCACCGATACAGGTGTTTGCATCGGTCCCGCGATCATTCCAACGACAAGTTTACGTCTCCCACGCGATTGCTGTCATGCTTCGTAGCAAACTCAGCGACTTCAAATGAATTAATCTCGTTGCCAGTCTAAATAGTGTCGCCTTGAACGATATACCCCCTCAGGGTATAATAAGGGAGTTGAAGTGACCGTGGTGCGATGGGTCCGCGCAGTGGATCAGGAGAGTCGAGGTATCGATGCCGACGTCAATCGTTGAAAATTCAGAAGGTGTGGTGCAGGTGACCGTCCCGGTCGAAGGGATGACATGCGCCTCCTGCGTGGGTCGTGTCGAGCGTGCGCTTGCGAAGCTGGATGGCGTAGAGCACGTTGCGGTCAATCTCGCGACCGAAAGGGCCACGCTTCAGCTCCAACCCGCCGAAACGAATGCGCAGGACATTGCTTCGGCGATCGAGGATGCGGGGTACAGGGCAGGCCGAGTCTCGTTTCCCCCAATAGAATCGGTTGCGGTTCCGGTTCTGGTTGCTGCCGGCCATTCGAGCGCACTGGTGCCTGATGGTGATGTCGAGGCATCCAGGGGTGATCCGGTCTTCGACATCGAAGGCATGACCTGTGCGTCTTGCGCCGGTCGTGTCGAACGTCCCCTGAAAAAAACGGATGGAGTTGCCACTGCCTTGGTCAATCTAGCGACTGAGCGAGCAAGGGTAAACGTCCTGCCGGGCCGCAAGCTTGACGCCGATGATCTGCTCAAGGTTGTCGAAGAAGCCGGGTACACTGGCCGTCAGATTGTGCCTTCGATTGCTACCTCACAACAAACCGCTCTTGTCGAGGTGCGGCCGGATGAGGATAAAGCGCGGTCGTCCGCCCGGGATCGCAATCTCTCCGACATGAAGACGAAGTCTCTTGTCAGCCTCACCGTCGGCGTCGTGATGATGGTGCTGATGTACGTTCCATTGCCGATCTCGGAACGGACCTTGGCGCCACTACTGCTGATAGCAGCGACGATCATCCAGGTGTAGGCTGGTCGCGTGTTCTATCAGCAGGCGTTGCTCGCGGCACGCCATCGCTCCACCAACATGAATACGCTTGTCACCGTCGGGACATCGGTTGCCTTCGGATACAGCGCATTCGTGACGCTGTGGCCGCAACTCGCAGATCGTTGGCAGCTTCCCTATCACCTCTATTTCGAGAGTGCTGTGATCATCATCGCGCTCATTCTGCTCGGGCGGTGGCTTGAAGCGCGCGCGCAAGCAGGCGGGTGAAGCCATTCGGGCGCTGATGGGATTACAGGCGAAAACGGTTCGGGTGGTTCGCGGCGATGCTGAAATCGATATCCCACTCGAACAGGTGATCGTTGCGGATATGGTTCGCGTTCGGCCGGGAGAGAAGGTGCCAGTCGATGGAGTCTTCGTCGAGGGTCATTCCCAGATCGACGAGAGCATGTTGACCGGCGAGAGCATGCCAGTCGAGAAGACGGCGGGCGACAACGTCATCGGTGCCACGATCAATGAGACCGGGACATTCGTGTTTCGGGCGACGAACGTCGGACGCGATACCGTCCTCGCGCAAATCGTGCGATTGGTCGAGGAGGTGCAAGGCTCGAAGGCTCCGATGCAGCGGTTAGCCGATCGCATCGCTAGCATCTTCGTGCCGATCGTGCTGGTCGTGGTGGTTCTCACATTTGCGATCTGGCTGATAGCTGGCCCGTCACCGGTCCTTTCCTATGCGATTCCGGCGGTCGTCGCAGTGCTCGTGATTGCCTGTCCGTGCGCGCCTGGACTCGCTGCACCGACTGCGATCATGGTCGGAACCGGCAAGGCGGCGGAGCTGGGCATTCTCGTGCGGGGTGGCGACGCCCTGGAGATGGCGCGCGCGATCGATACGATCGTGCTCGACAAGACCGGGACAATCACCCGCGGAAAGCCTACCGTGGCGGCAATCGAGGTGAAGGACGATTTCGAGATGCTGGATGTCCTGTGTCTGACTGCCGCCGCCGAAGTGAGTTCCGAACATCCGCTTGGACGGTCGATTGTCGCGGCAGCCACCGAGCGGAACCTCTTGTTGCCTCCAGTCCGCGAATTCGAGGCGCTGCCTGGTGAAGACATCGTCGCCATTGTCGGCGACGATCGACGATCGGTAGCGGTCGGAAACGTCGCACTCATGACTCGCCAAGGAGTTGACGTCGGTGAGTTCATTCAAAGGGCTCATGACTTTGCAGTCGCGGGTGCTACACCTATGTACGTCGCCATCGATGGTCGACCCGCGGGATTGATCGCTGTCGCCGACACGATCAAGTACGAATCGCCGAGTTGCAGGCGCTTGGTCTCGAGGTCTGGATGCTGACCGGAGACAACGAGGCGACGGCGCTCGCGATCGCGCGCCAGGTCAACATCGGGCGGGTTCTGGCAGGAGTCACGCCGGCCGAAAAATCAGCGAAGATTCAGCAGCTGCAGGCAGAGGGCAGACGTGTCGGGATGGTCGGCGATGGCATCAACGATGCGCCCGCGCTCGCTCAGGCCAACTTGGGGATCGCGATCGGAACCGGGACGGACGTTGCGATCGCAGCATTGGATATCACGTTGATCGGTGGTGATCTGCGAGGGATCGTGAGCGCGATCGCACTTTCTCGACGGACGGTCCAGACCATCAGGTAGGGACTGTTCTGGGCATTTGCCTATAATGTGGTCCTTATTCCAGTTGCGATGGGAGCGCTTTTCCCGGCGTTCGGCATTCTGTTGAGCCCGGTGCTTGCAGCGGCGGCGATGGCGATGAGCAGCGTGAGCGTGATCACGAACGCGCTTCGCCTCCATACGTTCGAGCGTCCGACCTCAGTCCGCGAGATCCTGCATCCGCCGATCGAAACGAAAATCAAGGAGTGGGGGTATCTGGTCGGGATAGCGCTCATCGCGTTGCTGATTGGCGCTGGCGCGTTGTGGCTGAGTGACCGTGCCGGGATGGGCATCACGGATGTGCACAACGGGAGCGATTCCGAGCAGATGGCTCCGATGGACACTCATCCGGCTGATTGACCGGCTGCGTTCCCCGCTATCGGTTGGCTGATCGGAGGGCCGTTCGTGGACCGGATGCGTCGCGCAATCCATCACCGACGAGGTTCATCGTAAGGATGGTAAGGGCGAGCGCGATGCCTGGGCCGGTCGCGATCCACCAGGCGTCGCGCAGGTAGGACCGTCCGTCCAATAGCATGATGAGCCCCACTCGGCATTCGGAGACTGAACGTCGAGACCCAGAAACGAAAGAGCCGCGCCATTGAGAATGAAGTAGGCAACACCGATCGTGACTAGCACGAGCGTCGACGAACCCACATTCGGAAGGATATGCACGATCGCGAGACGAGCTGACGAACAGCCGGCGACTTGCGCAGCGTCGACAAAGATCGAGTTCTTGATGGAAAGCACCGTGCCTCGTACGACCGGTGCATAGACGGGAAGCGTGCTCCCTCCAACGGCAATAATGACGCTGCGAAGATTTGGCCCAAGCGAGTCGATGATCGCAAGCGCGAGGAGCACTCCAAGACCCGCGAGCAGCATGTCCACAAACCGCATGATCACGCTGTCGATCCAATGACCGTTGAGATGAGGACCGAGAAGATACCGATTGCAAGCGACAACTTGGCTCCGTCGATGACCCTCGTCAGGATGTCTCTCCCGTACTGATCGGTTCCCAGCCGAAGCGCACCAGCGTCAATGACAGCAGGATGGTTTTGTGGCTTCAGCTTTGTTGATGTCAGGGTGAGGGTGCGGGACCGAAGAGCTTCGTCCACAGCAACCTCGCGGCAAGCGAACGGGCGGGTTGCCATTGCTCGGCAAGGGCGTCGAGTTCCTTAAGTGCGAGTTCTGGCAGGTTGTAGGCAGCCTTGGCGGCTCTCAAAAGCGCGATGTCGCCGGTGGGATGGGCATTTGGTGCGCCGACTCCCCAGAGGACTGCCGATTCCGCAGTCCAGCGCCCGATGCCCGGGATCCCTGTCAGTGCTTTCACCACAGCTTCCGGCTGCGTTCGAGCGTCCTGATCGGTTGGCAAGTCACCCCTGATCTGACGCTCTGCGACATCCCTGATAGCTGCGGCCCGTCGCCAGGTTACGCCCGATTCGCGAATCTGGTCGACCGACGTGTCTGTAAGGAAGGCGGCCGTTGGAAGTGGCCAGAAGTCGCGACCGTCGAGATTTACAGGAGCGCCGAACCGTGATGCCAGCTTCGTCTGCGTAACTGCCGCCGCCGCGACCGAGATGCTCTGGCCGATGATCGAGGTCATGATGCCATCGAACAGGGACCCATCGCTGAGGGGCCGGAGGCCGGAAAACTCGGCTGCCAACCCTGCAAGTACGGGTTCCTCAAAATGAGGGAGACGAGTGCCTATTCCGAGGACGTTCTCAACCCATTCCACATCTCCTTCGACAGGAGCCGATCCCGAAATCTGGAGGAGTCCTGGAACGGGTTGGGAGACCTTGCGCCAGACTATTTTGCCTTGATGCCAGCCGACGGTGGCAAGTGTGCCGGAAGTCCATTGCTGTTTCGGAGATCGGGTGCCAACCCACCATGCCGGAGCACACGTCTGAGCCAAAGAGAAGTCCACATCCACCCGCATCGTTCTGAGTGAATAAGCGTCCAGCATCATCCGGGTCCGTCCGTAATCCTGAGCGGTGAGACCGGCGTGCCGTCGCTCCAGATGCCCATGTTTCGATGCTCGGGCGCGTTGCCGATAGCGGTCGAACACAACGTTCCGGTCTCATCGCAGGCAATCAGGGCGTCCGTCGGTCGCCAGAGGGCGAACCAGTCCATGGCATCTTCGGTCCCGCGTGCTCCGCCCGTGCCAACCATCTCATGATCCGCAACCATCGGCGGCTCGCCATGGAGATCGGTCACGATCGTGACGTAATCACGTTGAGCAACTGGAACGTTTTTGAGTAATGGCCAGATGGAACGTGCGTCGGCATCACCGACCGTGGCGTCATCGATTCCAACCATCACCTGAACGTAAAGGTCCGGTGCCAGAGGACGATCGAGCTCGAGAGGAACCCCGAGCGGTCCGTAGTTCCCGCAGGTGCTGCACCCTCCAGGTTCGACTACCGTCAATGTTCGTGGTTTTGGGAATCCAAGACGTTCAGCATCTTGCGCGTAACGAACCGCGAGAATACCGCCCAATGAGTGGCCGATGACGTGCAATCCGCAAGTGCGTATATCCGTAACACCGATCCCTTCGAGGTAAACGAGCGCTGATCGAATACCTGTGAAGAGATTGGGGATATACGTTTCTGGACCGTCTTGCAAAGGATTCAATGTCTGGAAATCAGGATAGATGACGATTGTTCCGCGCATGACCACGTGCTCGATCCAGCCCTGATACGTCTGTGGATCGACGGCGGTGAAGCCGTGGACGAAAAGCACTACCGGCATGGGGTTCAACTCGTCGATAGTCGCTGCCTCAGGAAAGAAAATCCATGCTCCGGTTGGCTGGTCACCGATGCGAACCTGCTTGGTGGCAGTGAATCGATGTTCGCTGCTGCCGGGACCGCTCGATGGCTGGGTCGGTTGCACGGTGGGTGCGGATTGCGCTGTGGCATTGGAGATCGAGGAAGCGATTGACATCAATGCAATCACGGCAATTGTGACGATGCGGCTGAATCGAGAAGTGGCCATTGAGAAAGTTCCTGACGTCGATTGAATCAAGGTGAAGTCTGTCAACGCGAATGTACTATCGTCGTCTAGGATGAAATGGCAGGTAGCTCACGTTAGTACGCCGGTGCATGGAACGGACCACGACAAGGTCGAGCCACCTACCGTAATCAAACTTATTGTGACGGACGTTATGGCAGCCATCTCACGACCGCTCCTCCGAGTAACCTGTAACCCCATGAAATGCTACAAGCGGATGCTTGCGGCCGATGTCGTATCTCTTCTCCACACCAGACAATAGGAACGAGGGTCGGCGCCGTGTCTCAACTCAAGGTCGAGGTCGCGTCTACCCTCGAGTTGGCCCTGCAAAGGCTTCTCCACGAAGCAATGCCAGGTTACGATCAATCTCCCCTTCTGCTGCTTCCGTCCACATTGGCTCAGAACGATGTTGTTGCGACGACGTCTCGCGACGTGTTGCGGGAGTTGGGCATCGACGCATCGATTTTCACACCCGGTGCTCAACGCCTTCGATTGTTGTCACTCCTGCGCCCTGTCGGAACGGATCCTGCGTGGAAGCAGATTGCCATCGATCGGCACGATGTCGATCTGGCGACGGTCACCTTGCCGACCGTGCTGAGATACGCGCGCCGCCGGATGCTGGTTTGCGATCTCGACCGGGTCGCGATACGAGGTCCGTTTTTTCTCGACCTCATCGGTCGATATCTCCATCCCAGGGATCGTATGCGGCTGCTTTCAAGCGAGGCGCGTCAACAGTCGTTGGCCGAGGTCAATCTCGCGTTACATGGTTCCATCGCACTGCTTCGAATGTCTATCTCGACGGGTACGCTTGTGGCGATTACCACCGATCTCATTCTTGCCGAACTTGCCGCACTGGCACTTTCCGAACTGATGATTGGACCCGAGAGAAGTTTCACCGGTCCGTGGGAGGATGCAGTGGTTCAACGTGCATGCGAACTTCAGTTGGGGATCGCGGTGCCGAGTGAGATCGCGATCACCTGGATGCCGGATCTTGAGTCTGTTGAACCGGTACGAAGCCACCTCGTTGAAAGGCTGGGATTGCCTGATTCCTGAAATTCCCTGGAGATGAAATTCGCTGAGGAACGTCAAGAACCGTCACTTTTCGCCCATGTCGTGACAGATGTTCCAAGGATCGTTACAATGCTCCGCAAGGGGTCTTGATAGAACTCTTTTCACGAGTGCGACGTATAAAAGAGCAGGAAACGAGCGGTGATATGACGTTCGAATCTTAAAGAACAGTGCATGAAACGGAGAAGCCACGTGCTTTCAGGTCTTTTGCAACGGTTGCTCGAATGGGTGGCCGCAAATCTACCGGCGATTGGACCGGCTCCCGAGCCAGTCAAAGTGCCCGTGCGGACAGGAAATCCCCAGCGGCGACTTCGTTAGAAGTCAATCATCCTGAAATCTCCACTTCAACTCGTATTGTTTTCTTCGTCCAAACCCCTGAGATGAGATGGAGTTATCGCGGCCGCGATTGTTACCTGTCGATTGAACATTCGATCACTCAAGAATGGATATCCTCGCGATGTCCATTTTTTTGTGATCATCTGCCGATGGCACCGTGCTCTTCGAATTCGAGAGGACTGTCGACCAGCGACCTCGATGAGCAGTTTGCGCAGGCCCGTTCGTACGAGCAGGTACATCGCGCCCGTCAGGCAGAGGTCGAGGATCATCATGCAGATGTCCGGATCTCGTCGAATATCTTGATGCGCTCGGCATTTTGGATACCGAACCCGCTCAGTCGAGCGCGCTGATGATACGTAACGGAAAATCTGGACTAATCGTCACCTGCCTTATCGCGCTCTGGATATTGACCGGTTGCGCGCCGAGTCTCTCCCCAGAAAAACAGGTGGACCAGGTCCAGGCATGCCTCGCAGGCTTGTATGGGCCACCGGGATCCGTGACCGGCGTATTCGTCGAGCCAGACGACGGACGGGAACCCATCCTGGACGAGCTCGATCATGCACAGTGCTCGATCGATATAGCTGTGTATTTGCTTACCGACGAAAAGATCATCGCCGGGATCGAAGCCGCGCATGCGCGCGGTGTGCGGGTCCGCCTCATCCTGGAAGAAGATCCGTTCGGCGGCGGCGGAGGCCAGGATGAGCTTGTCGGTCGGCTGCAACCACAAGGGATCGAGATCAAATGGAGCGATAGCGAATTTCGTTTCACTCACGCCAAATATATCGTTGTAGACCGTCAGATCGCGCTGATCCTGAATCTGAACCTGACGGTTTCGGCATTCGAGGGGAACCGTGAATTCGGTGCGGTAACAACACATTCTGCCGATGTCCAACAGGCGCAAGACATCTTCGACCGGGATTGGAGTGGCAACCGGAGCGCGACTGAGAACGGACCACTGATCGTTAGTCCGGCAAACAGTCGCGTTCAATACCTGAGCCTGATCGCTGGCGCGAAAGTTTCCATTACCTTCTACGCTGAAGTCATACGAGACGACGAGATTCTCACTGCGCTCGGTCTTGCAGTGAAGCGGGGAGTTCGCGTTCGCACCATCGTGAACCTTCCTGAAACGGCTGAAGATAGCCAGATTCTTGCTCGTCTAAGAATTGAAGGTGTCGAAGTCCGAGCATCGACGAGCGTATATATCCACGCAAAGCTGATGGTGATCGATGGCCAGCGCGCAATAGTGGGCTCTCAGAACTTTACCGCCACCTCGCTCGATTCGAACCGGGAGATCGCGATGCTCTTCGACGACCCTGATGCAGTTGCTCGCTGCATGGATATCTTCGAATCGGACTGGACGCGGGCAAGAATCGAATTCACGACCGTACGCGGAATACTCCTTGACGGGTATGAGAAAAGACCCGGGCCGGAAGCTATTCCTGTGTAGACTGAAGTACCATTCTTCTTTGAGAAAAATCCGGAATCGCTTGACTTCGACGCACTGTACGTATATATTGTCCGTACAGTCCCGAGGGGCTGGGCAGAGAGCAAGACTCAGCCGATGATTTCAACGGTGGTGAAGGCTGCGGGGCCCTATCCAGGAACGGGGAATCATAGGTGTCGATCAGAAAAGCGGCACGCGTTGCGGGGCGACGTGTCGTAGGACTGGCAGATGGAGTTACGATGGAGCCCGGTCAATCGGGACTTTTTTTGCGTTCACTGCGTACGCTTCGGTTAGGAGTGCTGTCGGCAAAATCAAGGCTTGGGTATCGATTCAGTATGGCTTCTGCATGCGACAAGCACGACAGATCTGGAGCACGATCTCCCACTAGCGACTCCGCTGGCAAACATCTGTAACTCCTCAACTTCCTCACTGAGTCGGAGGCAATGGCGTTCTTCCGATTAGCCATGTTCGATCACGTGAGCTTGGGAGCAGTCGAGAGGCATTGCTAACGGCTCTCGACTGTCCCGAAGTTCGTGTACGGGCGTCGCCATTGGGCATCCGACTACAGCGTTATAGGCACTGTCAGCGCATGATGGACACATGATTTGGCTCACCCCGCCGCATGCGGCGCGGTGTCCCTTTGCATCTCAGTGTATCCGCGATTGGGACCTGCTTTCTCGGCTTGGGATGTAGACCAACCGCGTGTCGACGTCCGTCCGAGATTGGCCTGACGCGCTCGTGAGCGTTATACGTTCGGGGTTCCACTGTGCCAAGTAGGGCCGCAACGCCGACCCCGGATGACCTTGACCTTACCTCGAAGGGTGGATCCGGAGCGTAGTCGACAGATTTTCTCTTCCTCAAACGATCGCTCATCCCACGCATCCTGCTGCGAAGGTCAATCGACAAAGGTACCAACGGTCGCGATCGAAAAAGCAGCACCGCTGAAACTCAAGGACTGCATCGCGTAGCGAAACTCAGATCAGAAGTTGGCATCTGGGGAGGTGTACACTACCGCGAACATACAGACCTCAGGAGCGCTTTTTGTCGCGGGGTGTTGCCGCCTCTATCATCCTGTTACGTGGCTTTGGATATCGTCGGGTAAATCGTGTTGGTACTGAACCAGTCGCTGATTTCAAGAGAAATGGCACAATGATTCGGGCTGACCATCTCGGCTGATCGCAAGGGAGTCACAGATTCTGCCTATGTAGGATGCCCGAGTCGCCCTTTGATAAATGTAGCAATTGGCTAGCACGATTGGTTATCCGTTCCATGCTCGGGGCCTGCACAGATCCCAAGATCGAAGCTGACCGTCTCGAGAGGAGCGGTCGCCCGATCGCGATAGACCGCTACGGTCACGTCTCGGCTGACCTCCAGCGAGCGGATGGGGGTTGGGCCGGACGACGAGGTGGGCGGGCGACGATGACATGCTTGACGAATCGTTTTGCGTCTGACATTGCGTCGAGGGCTTTCGCGGAAGTGCGAATAAAATTCCGAAAACCCCCTGCACTGCAGGGGGTCATCACGTTGGGTAGCGCATAGGGGATTCGAACCCCTGATCTCCGCCTTGAGAGGGCGGTGTCCTAGGCCGCTAGACGAATGCGCCTGATTGCTCTTGGGCAACGGGCGATAGATTACCACGCTTGATCCGGACACGTCAATCGACGCGTCACCCATTGGTGGTTCATCGCCCGCCGCCAAGCTTGAACCGGGCTGACCCGATTGGGAGAGATCGGTGAAAGTCAGGGGTGAAAGCGGATACGATTTTCCTCGAAGCCGAGCGTCGGCAACCGCACTTCTCGGGCTTCCCCCAACTCGATCGTTCCGCGAGAGTAGCGCCATCCACGACCGAATCGTGGAGCTGACGCGATGCCAAGATGCGATCAATACCGCTCGAATCCACCAAGGTTCATAATGCCTTGTCCACGCAGTGTTCAGTCACTCGCTTATCGCGATCCGAACCGGACCCAGTCATCCGGCACGTTGCCCACCGACCACCGGATCATTTCTGCCTTCAAGGCCAGTCGCATCGGTTCCCGGTTCCCGGTTCAGCGCAATCGGCGAGAACGGGCGACGGGCACGTGCCGTCTCAATGGTTTGTCCTGCTGGACTGACTCCCTCTCCTGACGAGCGTCACTCCTCCATGGCGCAGTTCACGGAGCCAGCCGTTCAGTGTTCCATCCGTTTTCTTCCCGATGATAGCGAATTCGGTCGTGGAGGCGGTCGGGACGTCCCTGCCAAAACTCCATGCTGTCGGGACGCACCAGGTACCCGCCCCAGGATTCTGGCCTATGAAGCGGCACGTTCTCATCGAGCTCTGCGATTGCTTTTTCGAGGCGCGTCGTGAGAAACATGCGATCTGGAATGACCGCACTTTGGGGCGAGACAATCGCTCCCAGCTGGCTGCCTCGGGGACGCAAGGAAAAATAGGTGTCCGACTGCTCGGCACTTACTCGCTCGGCAACGCCGGTGACGCGTACCTGTCGTTCCATCGATGGCCAGTAGAAGGTCAGCGCGATGTTCTGGTTGATCGCGAGCTCTTGTCCCTTCTGACTCTCATAATTCGTGTAGAAGACGAACCCTTTACAATCGACCTCCTTCAGCAAAACGATTCGTGCCGACGGACGTCCATTCGCATCAACGGTCGAGACGATCATGGCGTTCGCCTCGTGCGTGTCTGTAGCTCGGACGTCCTCGAACCATCGTTCGAATTGGTTGATTGGGTCCCCGAGAAATCCATCATCACCCAGTTCACCCTTGTCGTAGGTCAATCGCATGTCTGAAAGCGGTCGTGCCATGAGTTCCTGTCCTGATCGTCTACCGGTCCGCTCTTCACGAGGGTCGAACCGCGTTACCATATCCGCAGAGTACGTCGAAGTGCTTGCGTGCACGATGCCACTATTGCAAAGGCCGACTGACCGCGTCGAAAAGAGCCGCGAACCGTGATTTCCAATCATACGAAAAAGGAAACAGACATGAAGCATCAGCTCGTTCCATTGATGTCGCGACATCCACGACGAGGTGCTACTCGCAGCGTTCTTGCCAGCGCCGTTGCTATCACCCTTGCCAGCGTCATGAGTCAGGCGGTGATTGCAGCTCCACTTCCCTTCGCCCTCGGCCAAGATGCGGCCGTCACATGCACATTGCAACCGTTGACGCTCCCTCTCTTTGGCGCGACGCCCCCTACCGCCATTCTTGACTCGTTGCCGCCAGCGACCCCTGTATCTGCAACACCTGGTACAGCCACGCGCAGCGCCACGAGTGAGGAGACGGCGGACGTCGAACGTGGCGGGGAAACGATCGTGGCCTGCCTGAACACGGGGAATCCGCTCGAGTCTCATGCGATCTTCAGCACGCGGTATCTCGCCGACGAATATGCCGACCCCACGAGCGCTTATCTGCCTGCCTTCGAACAAGATTTGGCGGGCGCCACGATTCCGGTGAATCCTCCGTTTGTCTTCGAGGGGATAGAAAACGTGGAGGTTTTGAGTGATGGACGTGTCCGAATTCAGCTGACGATCAGCAGGGGTGAATCAAGTTGGACCGACACGATGAACCTGGTGAAGGAAGATGACGCCTGGTTGATCGAGGAAACCGTCTCTCAAGGAACCTGACGTCGTGGCGGTCAGATCGTCAGGATGGTTCCATCTTCGCCAAGGTGATCCGAGGTCGCGAAGGACACGATATGCGTTGTATTCTCGCCCTTGTATCCATTCTTGATGAAGTTCTTGAGAAGATGCAGGAATTCGTCGTCGCCACGTGATCCCGACAACCAGATACGCATGCTCCGGCTGCCGTGGACGCCCTGCAAGCGTGCGCGCCCGCGCGCTCGGGTGACTCCGGCAAATTCGGTCCAGCGCCGGAACGGAGTCCAGCCAAGTCGGATGCCATGATCTGTCAGGGCGTACCGGGTTGGGATTCCCGAGAGGAGTCCGAACGACAATACGGGCAGGCCGGCGATCCAGACAGGCAAGTGATAGACGAGTACGAGAAGCAGGGCGATTGCGATACCGACGATCGCGGGCAGCGCGTGCATACGCATGCGAGCGAGGAGCGGTAGCGAGATCGTCAGCAAGGAGTTTCCGCCAGCACGCATATCGAACGGTCGCATCAGGCGGAGCCAGGCGAAAATAAGGGAGAATACGAGGAGAACAAGCAGGATGACATTCATGGTCAGGTTCCATGCCGCGTACCGTTTACGCGCGGCGGTGATGATGTGACGATTTGACCGAGGTTCGAGTTTGGGACTGGAATCGAGGTCTGGATCCGATGCTTCAACCCGGTGGCACGTGCATCTTGCACTTGCAGGATGGGTTGGTTGGATGACCACCTCACCCCTCTATCCTACTACGATGCGCAAGAGGTATTGGTTGTCGAATCATGAATGAAGCCACAACATCCCCGGTGTCGTTTGGCAAGGTGCCCAAAGGCAGCCGGTGGTCGGTGGGCAACGTGCCGGATGACTGGGTCCGGTTCGGGTGTCGCATCGATGAGTCCGAGAAGCATGCTGCACGGGCAAGTGAAGGTCATCGCGACATGTCGACTTCGAGGATGAAAGCTCAATGACAGGGAATTGCGATACCTTCGATCCTGCCGACAAGAAAGCCGTCCTGCGGCAGTTCACCTATGGTCTCTATGCCGTCGCAGCGAAGCATGGAGACGACCGTGGAATATTTACGGCGAACTGGCTATCACAGATTTCGTTTGATCCGGCACTCGTGATGGTATCGATCGAGCGACAAAGCTCGACCCTTTCTCTGATCGAATCCAGTCACAGATTCGCGGTCGCCCCCCTTGCCACCGGATCACGAGAACTTGCGGGGTCGCTCGGAAAGCCACGCGCGAGGACTGGAGACAAGTACGATGCGGTTGGGTTCGAGACCGTTTCAACCGGCGAGGGGATTCTCGTTCCAGCGGCAGCACTGGGATTTGTCTCGTGTGTCGTGGAGTCGATAACGGATGCTGGTGATTCCGTGATGGTCATTGGAAGGATCGTAGAGGCCGTTATGTTTGGAGAGGTCGCAGGGTCCATGCCTCTCACGATGCGTGAGGCCGGTTTTCGGCATTCCGGCTAGCCGAACCAGCGGGCTCAGGTGCTGAAGCCGGCTGGATCAATATCGGCACGCCAGATGCCTCGTTCGTTTTGGAGATAGACCACCGTATCGTTCGCGGCGAAGCCGATTGTAGGCAAGAACCCCATTCCCCGGAACACATCCTGGTGCCGTTGGTAGTTGCCGTATATTTGAAGATTCAGTTGCCAATTACCCGCCAGATAAGTAGCTAGCGCTGCCCGCGGAAGACAGGCGACGTAGATGCCTGTCACCGAACGGGGACCGCATCTGCCCGACGTCTTCTGCCAGACAGGCGTTTGCCAATCACCTTCGAGGTCGGGAGCCACTGTGTCGACAGGAAGTTCCGACACGGCATCGGTAGTCACATCGATCAGCACCGAATGGGATCGCGAAGGTGTGCTTCCCTCTCGCAGAAGGATGTTGCTCCCATCGTCGGAAGCCGCCACGAAGTCGATCGATCCAAGTAGGATATGAATGGTGTGGTTGGTGGTCAGGCTCTTGAGATCCGTACCATCTCCACTCGTAGTGGCGAGAAACTGTGCGCGGTTTCGGTATGGGTCGCTCGCAGTTTCCCCAGCTACCTTGAACGGGATCACGATCAGGCTCACATCATCGTTGGCACCGGCGATCTGTTCGACCCCCTCGCCGGGAGCGAGACCGAGCCGGTAGGCCAGATCGAGCCGAAACTGACTGAACACAATAAGCGGGATGAAGATTAACAGGCCGACAATACCAAGGGCGAGCGAAGCTCTCAGGACACGGCGCTGCTTGGTTCGATGGACGTGCCCGCCAAGCGCATCACTCATTTCTCCTGCCGATCATCGACTGAGCGCGCATCCTGGGTTTGCGAATCTCCCGCGGTTCAACTCCTGGCTGGCTCCTGTGCCAACTCTTCCTGCTCGTCGATCGCTTCGTTCTCATCGTAGTCGCCGTCTTCATGCTCATGGTCGTGATCATGATCCTCGTCATCGAGTTCATACTCACCGCTGGCGATGACATGGAGATCGCTCAACGCGTCATACACGCCAAACGTCAGGTCATCGAAAGCAACATCCCCCTTTACATAGGCAATGAACGCGTCCGTGAGTTCGTCACCAATCTCACGGGCGAGTTGAATCTGCTCTTCCTGTTGGGTATCGGCCGGAACTTCTGACATGTTTTCTCCCGTAAGCGAAGCCATTGCTGCGCGATCTCATCGTTCATTGCGAATTCGACTGTACCTGCCGCCAGAACAGTCCGGCATCTGGCAGATTTGACATCGCCATTCTACCCTGCGCTTTCAAGGGATTTCATCCGGGGATCCGGTGAGGATCGCTGCCCGGGGATCGAACTTCCAGGGCTTCCAACCGGGTTCACCATTGTTGTGCTGGTCGAAAAGATGTTTCGGCGACGCCTTGCCGGACCGGCCTGGCCTGGCCTGGCCTCGGGAAGTTTGCGTCATTCATCCTCAAGGTGAAACCAATCTCGCCTCTCTCGCGTTTCCTCCGTTGGGTGCATGACGGTAGGCGGGGAAGACCATATCGTCGTATGCTCTACCATTGGATCGAGATGGCCCATCTGTGCCTCTCTGCTCGAATCGTGACGGACCTGTCTGGTCTTGCCCCTCGTTTGGTGAAGGTGAAATTCTGCATGGAGAAGGCCGAGTGACGCAGCACAACAGTGAAGGTTCTGTACCGCGTCGCCTCAAGGACCGCGAAACGGGCGTCACATCGGTCTCCAGTTCGCCACCGTTGGCCGTCGCGCAGGATTCGGCGGCAGGTGCCGTTCTGGAGACGAACGTGGCCGTGCAAAATCCGCGTGTCGCGCACCGCACGATCAGTCATGTTGCCGGACTCTCACTCTCGCTCGAATCCGTGTTGTGGATGACGCTTATCCTCGCCGGCATCGTGACCAGATTCTGGAATCTTGGGTATCGGGCACTGCATCACGACGAGTCCCTGCACGCATATTACTCATGGGTATTTTCTACGGGTGAGCAACCTTACGTACACAATCCGCTGATGCACGGTCCGTTCCTGTTTCACGCAAATGCGCTTATCTATCTGTTGTTCGGCGCTTCCGACGCGACGTCGCGTTTCATGCCGGCACTTGCGGGTGTCCTCCTTGTCGCTCTCCCATGGTTGCTGCGCGATCGCAAGTTTCTCGGACCGTGGGGGGCGCTCGCGGCATCGTTCATGTTGCTCATTTCTCCGTCGTTCCTCTATTACACGCGGTATATCCGCCACGATCCTTACACGGCGGTGGGCAGTCTTATCCTGTTCATCGCGATCTTCCGCTATCTCGAACGTCCTCAGCGCCGGTGGATGATTATCTCGTTCGCGAGTGTTGCCTTTCTGTTGGCGAACCACGAGATCGTATTCGCGATCGTGCTTGCGTTCGTGCTGGTGATCTGGGGCGCGCTGGTGTGGGGACGATTACGCCCACTCGTTCCGGTACACCTCTTTGCAGTTGCCGCGATGCTTGTCGTCCTCGTGTTGCATCGGATCATGAACTGGTCGCCGCTGCCGGCAATTCCGTGGGAGGGCGCAACGCAGGCTGCGACCCGACATTTCTACGAACAGGTGTTCACCAATCCGCTTGTCGTGAGCGTCATTCTTGTTGGCGCGGGATTTGTCGTCGGCAGCGTCCTCGTGATGCGTCGCAGCGTCCGCAAGCAGGCGACAGAGGTCGGATATCTCGATGCGATCTTTGGCGGCACGCCCCAGGGTAGTATCGAGCGTGGTGTTCTAGATGCCCTCCGCGATCCTATTGGTCTTGTGATCGGGGTCGGTCTCAGTCTCTTCATATTCGTCAGTCTGTTTACGACAATGTTCACCAATATTCATGGACTCGCCACGTCGACGTACGCTCCTGACGGGACGCTTCTCTACTGGCTTGGCCAGCAGGGCGTCCGGCGTGGAGAGCAGCCATGGTTCTATTTCTTTACCGAATCCGTGCAGTATGAATGGTTGGCCATCTTCCTTGGGCTGACCGCGCTCGTTGTCACCGGTATCCGGAGCCTGCGCGCCGCCTTTGGCCGGAAAGTTCGTCACGACCTGTTGTTCAGCATCTTTCTCGCGGTCTGGTTCTGCTTGCTCTTCGCCGTGCTTTCGTGGGCCGGTGAGAAAATGCCGTGGCTCATCCTCCATTTCACCCTTCCGGCGATCCTGCTTGGATCGGTCCTCATCAACGAGGTCGTCACTGGTGCGATCGAATGGTCCCGCGATCGGCATGTCGCCCGACTGAGGGTGATCTCCCCGCGAACGATCTCGGTGGTGATGACCATTGCCTTGGTGGTGCTCGCAGGTGCATGGTTCCTGGTCGCGGCTCGTTTGACGGTTGGCCAGTGGGTCGAGGTCACGCCAGGCACGTGGGTGCGCCAGATCCCGGCCTGGGCGGCATCCGATTGGTGGATGATGGCGCTGCCACCGATCGCGGCAATTGTCCTGATAGTCGGGTTAGTCTGGTTGATCGGTGCCCGGCGAGTAGCCTATGGCGCGCTTGTATCGACATTGCTCGTGATGACCCTGTTCCAGGTACACGCGGGATTCCGTCTCGCATTCCTCGAAGGCGACACTGCCAAGGACACCCTCATCTACAACACCACCTCTCCCGATACGACGCTCCTTACCAGCGATATGCAAGAAATGTCCGAGATCATGTACGGCGATCGTTCGATGGCCGTTCAGTTCGATGGATGCACCCAGTGGCCATTGAACTGGTATCTTCGAAACATGCCGGATCGGAAACTGGTCAGTGATGCGAGTTCGCTCAGTTCGAGCGGCTCCCCGGTCATCGTTGGCGTCCCTCAGAACTGGGATTCCCGTTGCACGATGCCAGAGGAAATCGACGGATACACATCTCAGACCTACGTGCTCCGCTGGCATGAACCGGAGAGTCAGATCTACCGCAACTTCGCGATCGCCCCGGAGCTGCCACCGGGTAGATCCGCATGGCTTTCGGAGTCCGAACCACAGGGGATCAGCGATATCGTCTCGTCGGTCTGGAGCAGCATGCTGACGTTGACGGACCCGGCGGGACAACAACGAGCCTATCGATTGCTCATGTACCGGGAAATGCCCGGCGGGGAGAACGGATATCGCTTCAAGGTGTACATCCGCAATGACATGCTGCCGTACTACAACGATGTGCGCTATGGAGGATAGGGGCCGGTGTGCGTATCAGACGCAACGCGTTGTCGGTAGTTGGACAGGAACGCCTGCCAGCCAGTGTCGTTACATGCTTCGGCAGATCAGGAGGAGAGCGTGACCGCACCAGACGCGGCTGAACTACATCAGCGAGCCGCACCGGAAACGGATAACGCAGCGGTCTCCGACTCAATCAGCAGGTCGGACGTTGACGTTGCCGACGGAGGAAGCAATCGTGGCGTCCTGGATCGCCAGCTGAATATCAGCAGTGCTGGTTGGTTCGGCTTGCTCGTCACCGTTGGGGTCATCGTCGCGATCGCCATGCGATTGACCCAACTCGATATCTATGCAATGGCGCAAGGGGAAGCCCGCTGGGCCTTTCAGTCGTGGTCGCTCTATCTGGGGCACGATCTGCCGAATGATGGAACCATCTCGACTACGTCGCCCGTCTTTCTTATCCTGCAATCGATCATGTTCTTCCTGTTTGGAACAACCGACGCGATAGCCCGTCTTGCCCCCGCCTTACTGGGCGTGGGCCTCGTGGCACTGATCCTCTTGCTTCGACCATTTCTCTCCCGCTTTGCAATCGCTGGCATGGTCTTGCTGGCAGCCGTCTCTCCCACACTCGTCTTCGCATCGCGAACATCCGACCCGATCATTGCGGTCGCATTCTTCTCGTTCCTGACGTTCGTCGCCATTCTTCGTGCGGGCGCGAATGCAGAAGGAACCGCTGCTTCTACCACGGTGTGGACGGTTGTCGCCGGCTTCGGTGTGGCGGCGACGCTTGGGAGTGGTCCGCAGGGCATCACGGCGCTGGTCGCGCTCGCGGTCGGTCTCGCCATAGGCGTCTTCTCGGATCCCCGCAAGAACGATCAGCCCCGTGGTGCCATCGCGAACGGAATGTCGACAATCCTCCATCGGCGGACTGCTATCGCCGGTGGTCTGGTCTCGTTCGTCATCAGTCTGATCGTGTTGTTCTCGCGAGGGTTCTCGGACGTCAATGCGCTAGGTGGAATTGCGAAGACCTTTTCAACATGGGGTCGCATGATGACGACCCAGTCGAGCACGACACCGGTCCAGTTCTTTCTATATTCAAGCCTGCTCTACGAGATCCTGGCCGTCGTCTTCGCGATCGTTGCGGTAACCGCGGGCAGCTCGGCTGCGGTTGCTTTAGGAAATCGCTTCGAACTGCACGCCGCGCCGCTCGCCGGATGGTTGATTGCAGCCCTCCTCATGCAAAGTCTTGCCTCGGGCCGAGAGCCGGAGGAGTTGACGATCGTTACCCTTCCGCTGGTGCTGCTCGGCGGTCTTGGTCTCGGGTACGCGTTGGAGCGGATTCCTTGGGACCGCTTCCTCACCTCGATAGTCGGCGTCGTTCCGCTCGCGATTCTGGGCATCGTGATTGGGGTAGTCGCCGCACTGGTGCTGGTCGCTCGTTCGAATGATCCCGCTCAAAGCAACCAGAGTTTCTTCGACATTGCGTTGCCGATCGTCTTCGTGCTCATCGTCGTGGTCGCGCCACTCGTCTTCCTTCTGGCTGGCCGAAGTTCGTCACGGTCCCAAATCAGGACGCTCGGCTGGTCGGTGCTTCTCGTTGTGGCGTTCTTGCTTGGCCTCTACACGATAGGCAGCAGCACCGCGCTCGCATTTCATCGCGGCGCTACCGGTCTCGAGCCGGCAGCATCGGAGTCCTCGACAGATGGATTGCGATCATTCGTGAACCAGACGAAGCGACTCTCGCGGGATCTTTCGGTTTCCGATGTCTCCAACATCGACAACACCGGCAGCTTTGGACTGAAAATCGCTGTCTCGCCCGACGTGGAGTGGCCGTACGTGTGGTACTTCCGTGACTTTTACAAGCTCGAAGTTGCGACCCCGGCCGGATGGACAGGTGCTGATATGGTCATCGCCCCAACCTCCGAAGGCATGGAAGACGCCGGTTTTGTGGTTCAGACACGCAATGCATTCAATCGCGTACCCGCTTCCTTCGAAGAAATGAACACCGGAACAATCCTTTCTCACGTCTTCCATCCCGGGAAGTGGTATCAGGGCATCAAGTTCCTTCTCTTTCGCGATATCGCCTCTCCGCCTGTTCCTTTGCAGACGTCGATCGGCTACACCTTCCGGCTGAGTAACCAACTCAATCCGAATCTTGGTCCGTTTAACCTGACCGATGATGTTGGGCCCGGTGCTGGTCTGGGACAGCTGAGTGGACCGGCCGGCATGGCCCTCTCTGCCGATGAAAAGACGATCTACGTCGTCGATAGCGGTAATCTCCGGGTTCAGCGATACGACAGTGCTGGCAAGTTCATTGGGGCCTGGGACGCCAATACCGATCCGGCGTTGACGTTTGCAACGCAGTTCGGCCAGGGACCGCAGGGAATCGCGACTGATGCGAACGGTCTGATTTACGTGGCGGACACATGGAACCATCGAGTGGTCGTGCTTGATCCTCAGGGCACCGTTGTGAGAGAACTCGGCCAAAAGGGGGTGATCACCGATACCGCCGATTCACCCGATCCAAACGTCGATACCGGACGCTTCTATGGTCCGCGCGGCGTGGCGGTCTCAGATGGTGAGATTTATGTCGCGGATACCGGTAACGAGCGGGTCCAGGTCTTTGCGCAGGACGGAACGTTCCTGAGAACTTTCGGCGGTGCTGGAGCTGCTGACGGCAAGCTGACCGAGCCGACCGGAATCGCGATCGGCCCGGACGGCAATGTCTGGGTATCAGATTCCGGTAATTCTCGATTGAGCGTATTCACCAAGCAGGGACAGCTCGTCAAGGAAGTCCCGGTCGCGGCATGGTTGAACCAGACGGAACGGATCAATTATCTCGCGTTCGGACCAAATGGCCTCCTTTACGCCACAAACCCCGGGCGCGGTGAGATCGAAGTCTTCAACCCCGCCTCCGGTCAGCAGGTATATGCCGGCAAGGGTGATGCAAGTCAATCACTCACTCGTCCGGTTGGAATCGCGATTGCAAGCGATGGCAAGGTCTATGTCTCGGATGGAGGGTCCAGCAGGGTTACCTGGTTTACACCAAACCTCCCCGCGGTAACCGATGCCACTCCGGGCGCTTCACCGGCGGCCACACCGGAAACTTCCGGCGGAGCATCGCCGGTTCCAGTGGTTGGAACACCGGTCGGCTGAATGCCTCGATCGACAAAAGTTCGGTAACGATGAACTGACAAAGGCGGCGAGCACGAATGCTCGCCGCCTTTGTCCTTGCCTGTTCTCACACCTAGTAGCTTAGGCATCTCGCCGATGCGGATGAAAACCGATTGCGCCCGCTCCCGCGATGTTGCCGGCAGATCCGGCCGGTCATGGACTATCCATCGAACGGGTAGATCTCCGTCGTGATATCGCCTGGATAGCCGAGGTCAAGCGAGTTCTCGATGAAGGCAATGATCTTCTTCAGCATCTGGTCGGCGTGTGGAGCTGAGGTCGAGAGGACGAGAATCCCGAGTGTCGCCACCCGCATGTCATCGAGATCCTCGATCTCGGCGATGGCACAGTTGAATCGGGACTGGACGCGATGAACGATCGACTTCACTTCTCGCCGCTTGTCCTTGAGCGAGAAGCTCTCTGCGATGTAAATGGTCACTCGCGCCCGGCCGATCAAGACCACAGTGACGGCTCGCCTATTCCATCAGGATGAGGTCACGCGTTGCCTCATTGAGTCGTTTGCCACCATCGGCGGTACAGATCACGCTGTCCTCGATCCGAACACCGAACTTGCCCTCTAGATAGATGCCCGGCTCGTCGCTGAACACCATTCCGATTTCCAGTGGCAGCGTGTTGCCCTCGACCAGGTACGGTTCTTCATGAACTTCGAGACCGAGCCCATGCCCAACCCGGTGCAGGAATGCCTTGCCGTACCCCGCCTTCGCGATCAGACCTCGTGCCGCGCGATCGAGTGATTCCAGCGTCACGCCTGGTCGAACCGCATCAAGTGTCGCGGTGTTGGCCTGTCGCACGATTTCGTAGACGGTCACGAACTCCTCTGACGGAGTTCCGATATGGACGGTTCGCGTGACGTCCGAGAAGTAATCCTCGTATCGCCCACCCCAGTCGAAAATCACCGCATCGCCCGTCTGGATGACACGATCGCCGGTAGCGTGATGCGGGGATGCCGAGTTCGGACCGCTGGCACAGATGCCCCAGACGTTTTTTACTCCACGCTTCTCCGTCAGTCCACGCAATCGGTCCAACGCTTCTGTCTCGGTCAATCCGGAAATCGGTCCGGCGAGGATGAACTCTTCCCATGCGTCGTCGGTTCTCGTCGCTGCCTGACTCAGGTGTGCGAACTCCAGGTCATCCTTCTGCATGCGCAAGGAACGCAGGACCGGGACGGATTCAATCCAGTTACCGCCTGGCAATTCGGACTGGATGCGGAGAAGGAACGCGGTCCAGAGCTGGTTGCCGACGGCAATCTTCTTGTCCGTCGCCGTGCCGATAATCGACTTGACGAGCGCGACCGGATTCTCGTGGTCGTCCCACGCATGCAGGGACGCGAGTTCCCCCGCCAGGCCGACCAGCGGAGACTCGAGGGTTGGCACGACAAACGCCGGACTGCCCACAGCTGGAACAATCAGCAGGTTCAACCGCTCGCTGAGATGGGCGTCGAAGCCAGTCAGATAGATGAGATCCGCAGATGGACCGACCAGCAGCCAGTCGATTCCTTCTGCTTGCAACAGCTGTTGTGCCCGTTCGATCCGCGCCTGGTAGTAGTCGATACTGGTTTCCGGAGCGTCTGAATTCGTCGTCGACATGAGCGAGTCGTCCTCCATTGACACCGGTTGCCTCCCGGCAGTACGCACTTTCGTCAGTCGTTATCGCAGAGATATGCGTATTCGTCCACCGGACATGACAGGTGCCGAGAGTCGCCGACGTTCATTCCATAAGGCTACACTGCAGCTAGCGACGCCAGAGGGTCGAGACGATGTGTGATCGACATCATGCCATCCCACTGGGGTGCCGAAGCGGCCAGTCGTTCAGCATCGCTTGTTCGACTCGTTCTTCTTCACGGCTGGCCACGATCGTGTCCAAAGCACTCTGGATGAGCGATCGAACGCCCCACGCCAACAAAGGTTATGTTCACAGATGATGACGGGAAATGAATCTCACGACACAGGAAATCGGCCGGCCATCCGAATCGCAGTCGACCTCGACGGGGTATTGACGGAGCATCCGGCACCACTGGCCCATGCCGCGAACGTCCGCTTTGGGCTTTCGCTGCCCGAGCGAGCGTTCATCGACTCGGCGGGACTCAATGTGTCGCTTGAGGTACGTGAATGGGTCTACTCGGACGAGGGTCCTGCGGCCTCTCTTTCCCCGGAAGCCGGGGCGGCCGATTTCCTTGCCCGCGTCATTGAGATGCTTGGCGAAGGCAACGCCCTGATTCTCACTGCCAGACCGGAAAACTCGGCGGGAATGACGGTTGCATGGCTGAGGGAGCATGGGTTTCCTTCCTGCAGTGTCATTTTCGCGGACGACAAAATGACGTTTGCGCGTCGCCAAGCATGCGGATTCGCGGTCGAAGACAGTGAACGACACGCGCGCAACTACGCCGCCGGCGGTATCCGCTGTTTCCTGATCGACCCCGCCGGGCATCTTGATGTGGACGATGAACCAGCCATCGACCGGGTTTCCGGGTACGAGGACATCCTCTCCGCGCTAGCCCGTTTCAAGGAACAAACCCATGGCCGTCACGCAGCGATCTTGCGTGGCCTGCCTCCACTTTCCGTTGAGCGCTCTCTGACGTTCTATCCAAAGATCGTCATCAGCGACAACATCCATCCCGCCGCGCGCGAAGAACTCCAGGCACACGCCGACATCGTCGACATCGATGGAACGGACATGGCCGCGTTACTCGCTGCGGTCGTGGATGCCGATGCGCTCGTCATCCGCAGCGAAACTCAAGTCACGGAAGAGGTTCTCGCAGCAGCCACGCGACTGCGGGTCGTGGCGAGGGCCGGAGTCGGAGTCGATAATATCGATCTCGGCGCCGCGACACGTGCTGGCGTGCTGGTCCTCAACGCTCCTGGCGCCAACGCTACCTCTGCTGGTGAGCACACTATCGCCTTGTTGCTGGCGATCACCCGTCAGATCCCGCACGCGAATGAATCGACCCACGCCGGTCGATGGGAACGCAAGCTCATCCAGCCGATTGACATTCGGAATCGGACCGTTGGCATCGTCGGTCTTGGCCGCGTCGGATCGATCGTCGCCATCCGTCTCAAGGCGTTCGACATGCACGTCATCGCGTTCGATCCCTACATCACACCCGCGAGGTTTCTCGAACTGGGTGTCGAGCAAGTCGATCTCAACGAACTCTGGGCTCGCTCTGATGTCGTGACGTTTCACGTTCCTTCGACCGACGAAACGCATCATCTCCTGAACGCCGAGACGCTCTCCCGGCTCAAGCGTGGAGCGATCGTGATCAATGCAGCCCGAGGAGAGATCGTCGATCAGAATGCGCTGGCTGATGCGCTCAGGAGTGGTCAGGTTTCTGGCGCAGGGGTCGATGTGTATCCGCATGAGCCGTGTCGGGAGAGCCCCCTATTCGGATTGCCGAACGTCGTGCTCACGCCACACACGGGAGGATCCAGTGCTGAGGCATTGCTGGCTGTCGGCAAAGTCATCAGCTCGTCGACGCTCGCCGCACTGCGCGGTGAAGCGGTCGCGAATGCAGTCAATCTCCCCCAGTCATCGATCGATGCACCCGTGCTCCGACGTCTCACGACGGTCGCTGGCGCTGCGGGTCACCTCTTGTCGGTCCTCTCGTCGGATGTGCCCGAGCTGTTTCAGGTGACCGTCTCTGGGCAGGTTCCGCGCGACGTGACGGAACATGTCGTGGGTTCCGCGTTGAGTGAGGCATTCCAGCACTGGTTGGGACGTCGTGTGACACCGGTGAATGCCCGAATGGTCTCCGAAGTATCCGGAGTCCGGGTGGTCATTGTCACGAATGAACCCGACGAGCACGTCCAGCCGCGTTTCCTGATCGAGGTCAAGGGGACATCGAGTCATACGGTGACCGTGACGTGGGATCGTGTGCACAGTGGCATCGTGGAAGTGGATCGCTTCTCGCTCGAACGCCCGCTGGCGGGACATGTGCTGATCACTCATCATCACGATCAACCAGGCGTGATCGGCATCCTGGGAACCATCCTGGGCCGTTACAACGTCAATATCGCCGCCATGCAGGTGGGGCGCCACGCGCCACGTGAGGAAGCGCTGATGGTCACCAATGTGGACGATGTGGTTCCTGAAGCGGCAATCGAGGAAATTCGAGCATGCGAAGCGGTCGAGGACGTTTTCGTCATCTCGCTTCCACCCTTCGATGTCGAGCCCGACCCTGTCGCCGTGAGCGCGATGAGTGCAGCAGTCGCAATGGCTGGCAAGTAGGTCACCATACAGGAAGTCCAGATACTGTTGGCGACCGGACGGTTCCCGAATCGAACAATGTCCGCATGCTTCTGGGACCTTGAGCCTGAATGCTCGTTCAAACGGATTTGATTAGCCAATCTGAATGAATCGAGAAAACAGCATCGACGTGGAGAAGCAAGTGACAGATTCAGAGGGGGTTTCGAAGGGAACGATCGTCGTGCTGAGCGGTGACCTGTTCTTCGGCATGAGGATCCGCACGACGTTGCGCGGAATGGGGTATGCGGGTGTCCTGACCAAGGAAGCAACCACCTTCACCGAGAAGTTGACCAGCGAGGAAGCGCCGGCTTGCCTGGGATTCATCGATTTCAACAAACCGATTGAGTGGGATTCGTTACGCCTCGCAATCGATTCGGGCGTGCCGATTGTCGCATTCGGGGCGCACACCAATGTCGACGGTTTTCGCATGGCCCGATCTGCGGGTGTGACGCGAGTCATCTCCAATGGGAGTTTCTCGAGTTCGCTGCCGGATCTGATCGAAAAATACGCGCGCCGCCAGGCTGAAGGCTAACGAGGCTCGTCTTAGCCGACGATCATGAGCGGTGGACCGCGTATACTGTACGTACATGTGCCGAGCGGTTCGGCAGGAGGTCACATGGCGACAGTCGAACATTCATCACTCGATATATCTCGCCCTTCAGATCCTAGCACCGATGTCCCGACAGATGAGCTGCTGACAATCGATGCTGCCGTAGAAATGTTCTTTGGCGACCTTCGTCTTGCGCCCAGATCGAAGAAAACGTATCGCCAGGGTGTTCGCAAGTTCCTCGATCATCTCTCAGCCCACGAAGGTATCGATCCGAAGACAGCGCCCCTGATTTCCCTGGTGGCCGAACACGTGACGTCATTCGCGGCAACGATCGTTCCGCCCGATATCCGGACCCCGGAAGAGGTGTCGCAGATGCGCACCGCCCAGAACAATCTGGCGGCCGTGCGCAAGTTCTGCACCTATATCGCCGCTTACGATCTTCACCCAACGCTGCCGACCGACAAGCTTCGGGTACGGGTGGCCGCCATGATGCCGCGATTCACGCCTCCACCCCCGGACGTCAAGCTCGCCGATCTCGAAAAGATCGTCGCCCATGTGAGGTCTTCCAAAATCCACGAGAAACCGCACCTCGAACTCCGACGTCTAAAAGTGAGGGCCATGATCCTGGTCATGTTCCGCACCGGAGTTCGCGTCTCCGAACTCTGTGCTTTGCGTCGTCGTGATTTCGATCTCGAACGGGGAACCGTTGGAATTTATCGTGCAAAGGGCGGAAAGAGCAGAACGGTCCATTTCGATGTCGAAACCGCCCAGGCTCTTCTCGACTACTGGAAGATGCGTGGTGATGAGTTGCGTGGTGCAGGGGCGTATCCGGCATTGAGTGGGCGAGACAAGGTCGGTATTCCGGGTGCGGGAATCAGTCCGCGCACCGTCGAACATATCGTCATGGAGATCTGCAAGGCACTCGGGATCGAAAGCGATGTGACACCGCACTCCTTTCGGCATGGGCTGGCAACAACCATGATCTCTCGTCGCGTGAGGGAATCGACGGTCCAGACGATTCTGGGGCACGCGTCACCACAGACCACACGAATCTACGTGCATCAGGCAGCGATAGAGATTGCGGAAGAGTATGAAGATGCGTTTGGGCAATACACGAAGCCGCAGGCTCAGGGTGACTGACGAGCGCCATTCACGGCGCAGGATCGCCTCATTTTTCGTGGTCATCCTCGCAGCGTTCATGCTCACGGCATGCGCCGAGGGAACCGCTCGCGATGCCAAGCAAGGCAAGCAGCAGGATCAGATGCGGACCTCGGTCGTGAACGACATTCAGGCGACGGAATCGGCCGGTTTCCTGCTCAACCCGGCCACGCCTTCCCCAGAACCTACCAAGTAATTGCCTCAGACATGATAAAGGGAGCGCACATGCGCTCCCTTTATCATGTCTGAGAACGGGTAACTAGCCAGCGATACCCGCCGGCAACGTCGGCGCTGCACAGGTTGCCTGACCGATGCAGGCGAACTGGTCCTTCGCGAGGGAATCCGCCGCTTGCTTCGCCAGGTCTTCGCTCGGTGCGCCCTGAACGTCGATGGTGATGAGCGACGCACCCTTTGAGGCGAGGATGCGATAGCTGTTTGCTGAATCGCCGCCGGTGGCGAGGCTGGTGAACGAGAAAGCCGCCGTGGCGTCCGCACCTTCGACCTTGGCGCCGTCGATCGCCTTTCCGTTGGTGAGCGTGCCCGTGAGATCCGAAGCACCGGTCACGACGGCTTTCGCCTCATCGGCGCTTCCGAACGTTGTCACACTGACAGTCACGTACGGGACCTGATCGTCTCCAGTGCCAATGCCAACGGTGGCGGTCCAAGATGCGGTCAGTTTCACCAGGCTCGAGCCTTGCAGACCGTAGATTGCCTCAGCTTCGGCAGGGCTGATAAAGCCGGCCTGAACTTCTGCGCCCAGACCCTGCAACGGAAGTGCCTGAGAAGGAAGCTTCAGGTCAGTGAACTGAGGATTCTTGTCACTCGCGACCTGTGTGGCGCGGTCAGACGATGTCTTGGCCAGTTTCTCGGCTGCTGCGGCGTCCGCGGCGCTGCCATCAGTCTTCTCGAGCGCGACACCAACGAGCAGTGAGCCGCTTCGGAATGTCACATCGGCCGTCCCAATGGACGCACTGCCTTCGGTATAGGTGCCGGTGGTTACTTCATGTGGCGTCTCGCCGACGGTCGAGTCAGCATCCGTCAAGGTCGCATCGGGAATCGTCGCTGACTCGTTCTCGAGAAGATCGAAACCCTTCTGAGCCGAGGCATCATCGGTCCAGGCGGAGACATAGCTGCGGATACGGCTCTTGTCACTTAGGTTCTCATAGACCGATATGTACTGGCTCTGGAAGCCCGCATCGGTCAGGGCCTTGGCATCGAGCGTTCCGGATGCCATCTGATCGGCGGTCAGAAACGCCTCGCCGACGAAGCTGAAGCCATTCGGAAGCGTTTCCTGGTCGAGCGTTACCGCGGCCATCTTCGAGCGGAGCGCGACATCCGGACCGGCCTGCTGCGCGATGGCGGATGGCGACAGGATGCCCGCCATCGAACCGGTCAGCACGGCGCTCAATGCCAGCATGCGAAGCCCCTGGATCCCTCGGTGTAGATGATTCATTCGTTCCCCTTCGAGATTGCATGTTGCACATGGAGGTTGATGGCGATGACGCGAGACTTTCATCGCCAATTCGATAGTGGCTCGATTGCCTGTTTTCCGTCACCCGCTATTATTAGCACGTTCCAGCGTTACAAGGCGCGGATTCCTGAACGCGATCGATCAGATCATTGGCAAGGGCCACACATCCTGACATCCTGCTACGTCTTTAACCCGTTCGCAGCGCCTGACGTTTCGGAGCGACACCTCGCTTCACGAGGCTTCACGAGATTCTCAGACGAACGTATCTCGAGCGCGTTGGTTTTTCGAATTGTCTATCCAGGTCCTCGGTTGATCCGGAAGGAGCGGTTAGCATGCGATTGAGCCGACCCACGACACTCGCCACGAATGGAATGGTTGCCACTCCCCACTATCTCGCAAGTGCTGCCGGGCTGCGCATCCTCGAAGCGGGAGGGAGTGCCATGGATGCCGTGATTGCGGCGAATGCCATGCTCACCGTCCTCTACCCCGATCAGACCGCGATCGGAGGCGATTGCTTCTTTCTCGTCTTCGATGCAGGCTCAGGTGAAACCCTCGCCTACAACGGGTCTGGTGCCGCTCCTGTAGCCATGAACGCAGAAACTCTCCGCGAGCAGGGTTATTCAGGCATGCCTGCAAAGGGTGGACTCGCAGTGACTGTGCCCGGCACGATCGACGCCTGGTTTGCCGGTCACGAGCGGTTCGGAAAGCTGGAGATGACACTGCTATTCGACCCTGCAATTGCCTTGGCGCGGGATGGCTTTCCTGTCTCCGCGAGGTTGGCGGCGGTCCTCAATCGCGACGCGAACCTTATTTCATCCTGGCCGGGTCTCAGCTCGCTCCTCTATCCAGCGGGAACGATTCCTGCCGCCGGCGATCGCCTCGCCTTTCCGATACTGGCCAGCTCGTTGAAGAGGATCGCCTCCGAAGGTCGCGCTTCGTTCTATCGGGGCCAGATCGCCGAAGTCATTGCTGCATCAGTTCAAAATGCCGGTGGTCTCATGACCGTCGATGATCTCAACGGCCACCGAGGAGAATGGGTGGAGCCCGTGAGTATTGCCTATGGTGGTGTCGATGTCCTGACGGTTCCGCCCAACTCCCAGGGGATGACCACACTTCTGGCGCTCGAGATGATCGCCCGCAAGAAACCTGCACCAACGTGGGGCACTGCCGAGCATATCCATCCGCTCGTCGAGGCTCGCAAACGTGCCTATGCCCTCCGGGATGCGGCGTTGGGCGACCCGAGATTCGTGGACATCGATGTGGCCGGCCTGCTCTCCGCCTCGACTATCGATCGCATCTGGGCCGACTACGATCCCTTGCAGGCAACTATGGCACCGTATTCGGTGCCGGGGGATACAGTTTATCTGTGCGCGGTCGATCGCGATGGAAACGCTGTCTCGATGATTCAGAGCCTGTTCGGCAATTTTGGTTCGTGCGTGGTCGCTGGGAATACCGGCATCATCCTTCAGAATCGCGGATCCTATTTCTCGCTGGAGGAAGGCAGTCCCAATGAGCTTATCGGAGGGAAACGCACGCTGCATACACTGATGCCGAACATGCTCCTGCGGGATGGTCGCCTGCTCGGTCCGATTGGGACGCAGGGTGGAGATGCCCAAGCCCAAATCAATCTCCAGCTGATGACCGACGTGATCGACTTCGGGATGGATCCCCAAACGGCCATCGAGTCGCCACGCTGGATCTCGGGAGCGGGTTTCGAGCTCTTGCTGGAAGACGGATTTCCGGCCGAAACGGCAGCGCATCTCGCGGCTCGGGGGCACGCAATCACGCTGATCGGGCCGTGGAATCCGGACGCCGGTCACGCCCAGATGATCCTCGTCGACGACCGGCGAGGGATCATACAAGGCGGTGCGGATCCGCGCGCCGATGGAACCGCCGACGGTTACTGATGTCGCCAGGCTGTTTTCTGGGGAGATGTGGGTGACGCCGACGGTATCGGGGTGGAGCGTGGGTTGATGAGCCAGTCGTTGAATTGCGCCGTGAGGTCCTCTTGTTGTCCGGCCCAATAACTCCAGTTTTCGAAGAACTGTCCACCGATGTTTTGCGGAGCGTTTGGCAAACCAGCCACCACATCTGGACGCAGCAGGGGAAACGCTTCCTTGTTGACCGGGCCAAACGGTTGTATCCGGCTGAAAGAAGCCGCCGTCACGGATCGCGTCGCGAAGTTGATGAAACTCAAGGCGACATCGGTGTTGGCTGAACCCTTCGGTATCGCCCACGAATCAGCCGAGAGCATGCCGCCACCCCATGATGTCTTGACGAGCGATGTGACATCCGGCAGATCCGTTCGCACACTCCAGGCGCTCGCGAGGCCAACTTGAGCCGTCCGCACAAGCTCGACCGGCTGTTTTCCATCCTCGTAGAAGAGTGTTGCATTCCGAATTCTATTGAGCGATGCGAAAGCGCGAACGATGTCGAGAGGATAGAGGTCATCGATTCTGACTCCATCCGCCAGCAACGCGAATTCGAGGGTGCCGACCGGATCCTTGCGCATCGCCCGAGTTCCCGAGAACTTGCTCAAGTCCCAAAAATCGGTCCAACCACTTGGCACAGTTGGCGACTGCAATGAATAGACAATCGCCGTCGAATAGATCGCCTGTCCCACCCCGTGCTGCATCGCTATCTCCGGATACAGAGCGGCTGGATCGACGATGTTGTAATCGATCGCGGTGAACTGTCCTTTTTGGGAGAGAGGCAATATATTGTCGGTCGGAATCAGAACGATGTCCCAGATCACGTTCGCGTTGTCGATTTGATCCGAGAGGCTGCCGATACCGTCGCGTCCAAATTGGGTATGCCGCACCGCCGCACCGGTAGCCGCCGTGAACGCGTTGAAATACGCTTCGGTCAGGGCGTCCAGATACGTTCCGATCGCGGCGCTGGCGACCGTGATCGATCGACCCTTCCAACGGGCCGGATCGAGATATCCCGGCACTGGCGAGGCGATTGGCGGCTGCGTGGGGGTCGGTGCAGACTGTGTTGCGTCGGATGGCACGATGGCCGTCATAGTCGCCGTGGGCGACGAAGAATCGTCGCTACCGCCGCATCCGGCGAGACCGACAAGGACGGAACTCGTGCCGAGACCAAGCAAACCTCGCCGTGTCCATCGCGGAGTGGGGCGGGGAAGATGAGAAGTAGATGTTGTCCTGGACACGCTCGAGTACCTTCGTTGCACAGAAGTAGCAGTCATAGCAATTGCAGTCTTCTCGCAATCGCAAGCATCCCTCGGAACGTGAGAACTGCAACAGATCACATGCCGGTGGTACTCCTGAAATTGCCCGGGAATTCCGGCAATCCGGCGTACCGACCCGGAATGATAAACGAAAGTCAACGCCTTTGCCCCATGTGTTGGCTCCCAAAGCATCTGTTCGTGTAAAGCGTGCACGATTAAGTCATGCAGGATATGCTTAGCCTACCGTTCCAAAACTGGGATGGTTTTGCGTATCGGCGGCTTGTCCGCCTCTCGGCACTGCTGGATACGACGGCCGACACCGGGCACATAGCATCCGGATCATCGTCCGAGGCTGGGTTGCGATTGTGTCAACACATCGGCGGGATCACCGAAACGCTGATTCTACGGGAGGAAAAACGCTTTCATGGACACCTATAACATCTATATGGACGAGTTGCCGGCCGGCGAGGAAATTGACGGCGAGGAGATGGTCGAGGTCGAGTTTCGCGTGGTGCCGGGCACGGACGACGAAACCGACTCCGAGAACAACGCGGTCATCGCAGGTCTTGATCTCGTCGATCTCATTAATCTCCGTGATGCGCTTCAGCAAGAAATCGACAATTACGCACTCTCCGCCCTCGAAGCAGAAGCTGGGAAGCTCGCCGAGGACGCAGTCTGATTTTCCGGCTCCCGGTTGCAAATCGAGAATCGATCATGTAACGTCAAAAGCGGAACCGAATTTCCCGGTTCCGCTTTTACGTTGTCGTTGGCCTCGCATCGTGCGAATGCATTTGGCCCAGTATGGAGCATCTGACAGTTGACAGATTAGGCACTCCCACGAGCGGACCCCCTCCCTTCGTGGCTCAAATGACTTCTCGCGCGCTGCACTAAAGATGTGCCCGGTGTTCCGGTGCATGGTGCAGCTGGTTTGCGATAGAGGCAGTGCCATGCTGACCGTTACACATCTTTCCCAACGATTTGGCGATAAACTCGTTCTCGACGATATTTCCCTTACGTTCAACCCAAGTGATCGGATCGGTCTGGTTGGACCTAACGGAGCAGGCAAGACGACGCTTCTGCGCCTCCTCGCAGGTGTCGAGCAATCAGATTCGGGCGTCATCTCGCTCTCTTCCAATCACACGATTGGTTATTTGCGTCAAGGGTTTGCCGGCATGTCCGACGGGACGTTGGGCGACCTTCTCGATGGTCCAACGCACGGTCTCGTCGCCGCACAGAAACGACTCGATGCCGCTACTTCCGGGTGGGATGATCGAGACGGTGATCAAGGGGCAATCTCAGCCGCATTCGACGATGCGTCCTCCAGGTTCGAGGCAAGCGGTGGGTACGCGGCAATCGACGAACTGGAACTTCTGCTGAATCGATTTGGACTGGGGGACGCAGCATTCGACCGTCCACTCTCGACCCTGTCGGGAGGTCAAAAAACCAGGGCCGGCCTCGCCGGCCTGCTTTCGTCGCGACCTGACCTCCTTGTTCTCGATGAGCCCACAAATCACCTTGACATCGAGGTCCTCGATTGGCTTTCCCGCTTTCTGGTTGCGTATCCGGGTGCGATCGTGATGGTTTCTCATGACCGCGGATTTCTGGATGAGGTCGCGACACAGATATTCGAGCTTGATCCGGCCACCCATCACCTGACGGTGTATCCGGGCAACTACAGCGCCTATGTGGCCGCCAGGCAGCATGAAGAGCAGGAGCACGCTGCTGCCTGGGCGCGCCAGCAGAAAGAGCTCCGTCGCGTCAGGGAGGACATTCGTCGCCTGGAACATCACGCGCAAACGATCGAGGCGAACACGATCGATTACGCCGTTCGCGCGAAGGCGGCAAAGATTGTCCGCCCGGCAGTCGTCAGGAAGGCGCGACTCGAGCGCATGCTGGATTCCGAAGAGGCGATCGAGCGCCCCGATCAGACGTGGACGATGGCCATTGAACTCAAGGCAGGAAGCCATGGCGCACGAAATGTCATCGATATCGACGGCGCTAAGGTAAGCCTGGGCGGGAGGAGGGTGCTTCAAGGGGTATCGCTCACCGTTCGCATCGGGGATCGGGTTGCGCTTGTAGGTCCCAATGGGAGCGGTAAATCGACGCTCATCAAGCTGATCGCTGGTGAACTTCTGCCGCAGCAGGGATCCGTACGGATCGGCGCGAATGTCAGGATCGGGTATTTCTCGCAGGAGCAGGATTCGCTTCATCTCGAGAAGACGGTCCTCGAACAGGCCCGAAGCGACGCCTCGATGTCCGAGAGCGATATGCGAACGTTTCTGCACAGGTTCCTGTTCGGCGGGGATGTGGTCCATCAGTTGATCGGGGATCTCTCCTACGGCGAACGAGCGCGCTTGATGCTCGCGCTCCTGGTGCTCCGAGGCACGAATCTCCTGTTGCTGGACGAACCTCTGAATCATCTCGACATCTCCGCTCGCGAGAATTTCGAGCGTGCGCTGTTGCAGTTCGATGGAACGATCGTTGTGGTCTTGCACGATCGCTATGCTGTGGGGCGGCTTGCGAATCGCATCATCGAGGTCCGAGAGGGCGAGCTTGTCGAAGTCGACCCGTCAACGTTCGCGATGAAGGCATCCTCATGAAATCACTCCAGGCTTCGGAAGACGAGATCTGCGACGAGGTGTTCGCGGATGGCAACATGACCCCGGTCTTACGGCGCGGAGCGGAAATCCGACGCACGCGATCGCCTTGGTGGCATGCCAGTGAGGCGGTCCTCCTCCATCTAGAAAGCGTAGGTTTTGCACACGCACCGCGTATGCTCGGTCACGACGGGGAGACCGAGCGGCTCTCCTTCATCGAGGGCGCGAGTGCTCCGGCATCACTCGAAGGGTTCATGGGTGATGACACACTTGTATCGGTGGGTGAGTTGATTCGTTCGTATCATGAGGCAATGCGATCCTTCGTCGCGCCGGTCGGGCTTGATTGGCCGACGATGATCGGTGTTCCTGTCAGCGATGGGACCATCTGTCACAATGATATCGCTCCCTGGAATATCATCTTTCGAGATGGTCGCGAAGTCGCGCTGATCGATTGGGACCTCGTTGCTCCCGGGACCCGTGCATGGGAACTCGCTTATGCCGCATGGCGATTCGTCCCGTTGTATCCAGCTGAGGAATTCGGGCCGCCGACAGAACGTTTGAGGCGAATATCGCAGCTGCTCGATGCTTATGGATTTCCAAGAACCGAGCGAGGCGGCTTCCTCGAACTCATCCGGCACAGAATGCATACCTCGTTTGAAACGGTCGAGGTATGGGGCAAAAAAGGCGTTCCCGGCTTTGAGAAGCTCTACAGGGAGGGCATGCACCGTGACGCGCTCGACCATATCAGGTGGATGGACGCGCATATCATCGGACGTGATGTATGAGTTTCACCGCGATACATATCCCTTTGGTTTTTCAAACCTTACATAATTAGGTCCCTTCCAGCTAAATGAACGCCAGCAATCCGTACCAACCTATCGACAGCACCAAGGAGAGGCAGGCAACGTGAAGATCACCGCAGTCAAGGGATTTCCGATTTTTGTGGGGCATAGAAATCAGTTCGTGATCAAGATCGAGACGGATGCGGGTATCTACGGGATTGGAGAAGGCGGCATCTCTGGACGTGAACTGGCAATGCAGGGCATGCTTGACCACTTTTCGGACATCCTGATCGGACTCGATCCGCATCGCATCGAACACATCTGGCAATTGCTCTATCGGGGCGCGTATTTCGAAGGCGGAAAAATCGTGGGAGCGGTGATCTCTGCGGTCGATATCGCGTTATGGGACATTCTCGGCAAATCGCTTGGCGTGCCAGTCTGGCAACTTCTAGGTGGCGCGGTAAGAGACCGCGTGCCCTGCTTCGCAACACCCGGATCGCTCTCCGGTCCGGACATTCTCGAGCGTTCGACGCTTGCGGTCGAAAATGGATGGAAGGTCTTGCGCTTCACGCCGGGAATGCCAACGCCCGGGTGGACTGGCGGCGATGGATCAGTCTTCGAACCGCTTGAGTCGATCAACAATTCGGTGGCCGGCCTTCAGATGATCCGCAAGGAGTTGGGACCTGACGTCGCGATATCGATCGACTTCCATCATCGCCTGAGTGCTGCGGAATCAGCCGTCTTCTGCCGCCGGGTCGAAGATCTTCACCTCTATTTCGTCGAGGAACCGATGCGGTGCGAGGATCCCAACGCGTATGCGCAGCTGCGATCGATGACTAGCATTCCTTTCGCGATCGGCGAGGAGTTCTCAAGCAAATGGGCGTTCGCACCGTACATCGAGCGTGGGCTCCTCAACTTTGCGCGAATCGACCTCTGCAATGTTGGTGGGCTGTCTGAGGCTCGGAAGGTTGCAAACTGGTGCGAGACGCACTATATTGACGTCATGCCCCACAACCCACTCGGCCCGATTTCCACCGCCGCATGCGTACATCTCGCTGCGGCGATCACCAATTTCGCCTACCTCGAGTACATTCCAAGCCACTATACGGATGCGCCGAGAGACCTCTTTCCGCAACTGATCGACATGGAGGGAACGACATTCCCGCTGCCTACCGCGCCAGGGCTTGGTATCAACTTCGACGAAGCTGCCGCGGCAAATCATCCCTATCAGACCTGGATAGCCCCACGCTATCATCGCGAAGATGGAAGCTACACCAACTGGTAAAAGCAGTTCGATTGCACACGAAAGCGGCCCAGCCTTATCAAGTTGGGCCGCTTTCATCGCTCTCTTACCCTCCACCCACCCTTTTACGTTGTGGTGTTAGGGAATATTATATATCTTCCTAAGGGATATGTTGTGTCAGAAGTATAACGGAACTAAGGTCTGATAATCGATCCTGTGCTCGTCCGCACCTCGGGCCACGCCCCATTGAATGGATGCTCAGGAAACGGATACTTCGCAGCTTCTCCCTCATCGATATCGATTCCCAGTCCCGGCATCTCGTTGCTCCACATCGCCCCATCGTGGATTTCCGGGCAGCCCGGGAACACATCGCAGGTCCTTTTCCGGAAGAAGCTGACTTCCTGAATCCCGAAGTTTGGGCATGTCAGGTCAAGTGCGAGATTGGCGGCATGTCCAACCGGGGAGACATCCCCGGGGCCGTGCCAGGCGGTGCGGACTCCAAAGAATTCACAGAGTGCCGCAAGTTTGCGAGCTGGTGTCACACCGCCGATATCCGAGATATGGACTCGGATGAAGTCGATCAGCCGGTCCTTGATCAGTGGCACGTAGTCGTTCTGATTGACGTACAACTCGCCCATCGCGATCGGAATCGTCGTATGTTGGCGCATCAACGGAAAGTACCCATTGTCTTCCGGCGCAAAGGGATCCTCGAGGAAGAAAAGGTGATATGGCTCGAGGTCCTTCCCGAGCTGGATCGCCTGGATGGGCGCGATACGTTCATGGATGTCGTGAAGAAGCTCGACTTCGGGCCCGATCCGATTGCGAAGTTCATCGAACAGCGCGGGGACCGTTCGGCAATACGCCGCGGGATTCCAACGTTCCTCGGCAGCTTCCTCCAGCCGTCCCGAGTACCGCCGGCCGCTGTCCTTCGCCTTGCTGGACGAAACGCCGTACGTCGCACCCCCCTTGATACCAACCTGGCAACGGATATGGGTGAATCCCTGCTCCATAAGCGCACGAACGTTTTCTTCGACTTCCCCGACATCGGCCCCGGAGGCATGCGCATAGAGCGTGGCCGAATCGCGGTTCTTGCCGCCCATGAGCTGATACACCGGCAATCCGGCGATCTTGCCCTTGATATCCCAGAGTGCCATGTCGACTCCGGAGAGCGCATTGTTCAGCACAGGCCCACTTCGCCAGTACGAACTGAGGTAGGAGGCCTGCCAGATATCTTCGATGTCGTGAACGTCCCTCCCGATCAGAAAGGGCCGCAGGTATTCTTCGATCGCGTTCTTCACGGTCAGTGGACGTTGGGTGAAGGTCGCGCATCCGAGCCCGTAAAGCCCCGGCTCTGTGGTCTCGATCTTCACCACCACGAGGCGGATGCCATCGGGCGCCGTGAGTATCACGCGGACATCACGAATAAGTATGTTCCCGCTGCCGGAATCGAAGGCATTCCATGGCGGGGAAATGACGGGAACCGGGGTCGTTGAATCGGATTGTGATGTTGTCACGTGATCACCCTGTTCGCTGTATGTCGGGACGCTATTCCGGGTTGGCCGTCGTCCAATCCCGGTAGTCGGTCTCAATGTGCTCGGCCCAGTACGGGCGGTCGATGTCGCCAGAGGTGTAACGACTTTCGGACAGTCGCAGCTTTCCAAAGACGTCTCTTCGGCGGGTATCCTCTGAGTGCTCCACGACTTCCTGCACCAGATGCGGTGGAATGAACGTCACGCCTTCACGTGTGCCAAGTATTGCGTCGCCCGGCATCACGGTTGCATTGCCGATGCGCACGGGTCCGTTCACCTGCACGAGGGTCATGTCATTGATCGCGCTCGGGTGAACGCCTCTGCAATACACCGGGAAGTCGGTCAACTCGTTGACTCGCGCGTAATCCCGGATGCCGCCGTTGACGATCATCCCCGTGCCAGAGCGAGCCCGAGCAGCCGTCGCGAGGTTGTCACCTATGAAGGTGCCATCCTCGATTTTGCCGAACAGGTCAACGACGAGCACGTCACCGGGCTGTAACGTATCGATGACCCAGGTATTCTGGCCTCCGTCCCGACCTTCAGCCACGCCGATACCCTGGACGACGTCGTGGAGGTCCGGTCGGATCGGCACGAAGGCAGCAGTCACCGCCCGCCCGACTAGGGTCACATCATCATGTAGATGCTTCCAGTCACCTTCGAACTGAAAATGATAGTCGTGGCCCTTCTCGATCGTTCCCCACGCCTCGTCGTTGGTCACAAGGGCGAGACGCTTGAGGAGATCGTCGGGAACATGGGGACGGCCATCATCCGATCGATCGAACGGGTTGAGCGGTGTCAGCGCGGCAATACGATCAGGATCGTTGAAGATCATCGCAGCATCTCTCCGGATTGATGATTCGGAGGCAGAATCCTCCCATCAGGGAGACTCGCCACAAACATGAGGGTGTACGCGTCACTATACGGATGTGCCCGAAGTCTGCAAGGGGGGTCTGATAGTTTCAACGGCAAATCGCAGTTCGTTTGGTACCATCTGCGCCTGATACTTGACCTTTACATACGTTTCGCCGCCTGCGCTTCCCTGGACGGGACCGACCGCGTGAGGATGACACCTTCTCTATGACTTCACTGGCGCTCGCACTCGTTCTCACGTCGGCCATCTTGTACGCATTCTGGAACCTCACAACGAAGCGCATCAATGGCGGGGTCGAGGCGGTCTGGCTCTTTACTGCTGTGAGCGCTGTCGTCTTCGCGCCCATCGCCGCGCTTGTCTGCATGTTGGAACGTCCGTACATCGGACCTATCCAGCTCGTGTTCCTCGCCGGATCAGGCATATTGCAGATGATCTATTTCATAATGCTATCGAGGGGTTACCAAGTCGGCGAGTTGTCAGTCGTATACCCATTGGCGAGAGGAACCGGTCCATTGCTGGCAACCGGGTTGGCCATCGTGCTTCTGGGGGAACATCCGAAGGCACTCACGATCATCGGTGCGGTGCTCATCTGCCTGGGCGTGTTCCTGATCGCGACGAGTGGTCGCCGGCGATGCGGAGGAGTACCCAAAAGCGATCCTCTATGGTATCGGCACAGACCTCGTGATTGGGTCTTACACAGTCTGGGACGGACACGCTGTCAACGCGCTGGCGATACCGGTGATTCTCCAGGCGTGGGCCTCAGATGCGGCGAGAGCGTTGTATCTTGCTCCCTATGCGCGGAGACGGTCGACGCGGGTGCTGGAACTCTGGTCATTGCATCGACGCGACATCGTGACGGTAGGGATCCCGAGCTCGGCCTCCTACATGCTGGTGCTGACAGCGATGTCGTTTTCACCGGTTAGCTCGATTGCACCTGCACGCGAGGTGAGCATCCTGTTCGGCGCCGTCATGGGTGTCGTGGTTCTCAAGGAACCACTCCGTCCCGTTCGATTGGCGGCGGCAGGCATCATTGTTGCTGGCGTAATCGCGGTGGCGATCGGATGACAGGGAAGGCTCCATCCAGGTCGCCTGATCACGGCTTGAGTCGGACGTTCTGAATCGCCGCGAGAACGGAACTCGAGACGAATACACCTGGTAGGCGCCACGCGCAAGGGTTCCAGGCATCGGAAACCGATCGACCCACGAGAAAGGACCGTCGATCGCCTCAATCTGCGAGAGCGCACCGCGGCCAATAGCTGGATTCGACGGAAGTTCAAATCCCAATGCGTCAACATGCAATCGAGGGAACGAATCGACTCCTTCGATCGCAAGGACGATGAAGTCCTGATCCAGCCTCCTTCGCACGAGGACCGGCAGCGGCAGCAGTCGGTTTGCTTTCTCCATCGCGCCAATGATCCGATTTCACTGGAACAGTTACCGTCTCAGAAATTCGATCCGACAGGCGATCCCGCCTTGTAGAGTTCCGCCTGCCACGTCTGCACGTCGAAGCGGGGGGTTCCCTTGCCCGGCCGCGCTGAGTCGTAGGAGCCATCCGATTGCAGAAGATAGCTGTTTACGGTATCGCGAAGGTATCCGTCGAGGATCACGTCTCGCACATGAGATGCGAGTTCGGGCGAATCGATCGGTGCGACGACCTCGACTCGCCGATCAAAATTTCGTTCCATCGCGTCTGCGCTGCCGATATACACGAGATGCGCTCCGCCGTTGCCAAAATAATAAATTCGGCTGTGCTCCAGAAATCGACCGACGATGCTGCGAACGCGGATATTGTCGCTCCAACCAGGAACATCGGGCCTCAGGCAGCAAATTCCCCGAATGATGAGATCGACCTGCACACCGGCGCGAGAAGCCTCATAGAGCGCGCGGATGACGACCCGGTCCACCAGCGAATTCATCTTGAAGATCAGGCGACCATTGCCATGCATCTCGTGTGATGAAATTTCTGCCCGGATGGCATCAATCAACCGATCCCGCATCCCATGCGGAGCGACCCAGATCTTCCGAAAACTGTCCTGTTTGGCGTATCCGGTGAGAACGTTGAACAGTTCGGTGACATCGCTCGCCAGATCCTCACGAGACGAGAAGATGCCTATGTCCTCGTAGATGCGGGCAGTATTTGCGTTGTAATTGCCCGTGGATATATGGACGTAACGACGCAGGCCATCTGCTTCCCGCCGGACAATCAGCGTGAGTTTGCAATGCGTTTTGAGTCCCACCAGACCATAGGCGACATGCACTCCGTGCGTTTCCAGCGTCTGCGCCCAAGATATGTTGTTCTCCTCATCGAACCGCGCCTTGAGCTCGACGAGCACTGCGACCTGGGTGTCATCATCGCGCGCAGCGATCAGCGCCGGTATGAGTGGTGAATCCTTGCCAACGCGATAGAGGGTTTGCTTGATCGCGACAACGTCCGGGTCCGTTGAACCCGCCTTGATGAAGTCGACAACCGTGCCGAACGACTGAAATGGCAAATGCACCAGAACATCATGCTTGCGTATCAGGTCGAATATATCCTCGAAAACCTCTCCCGTCTGCGGAACTACCAAGTCTTCGGGAAACATCGGTGCCGGAGTGAAGGGTAGATCCTTCAGGTCGGGCCGGTCGACTCGCGAGAGCTCGAACAGATCCTGCAGGGCAAGCGGACCCTGGATCACGTACAGATCCTGTGCATTGGAGTGGAGTTGCTCCAGCAGCCAATCGCTCACCGCTGCGGGCATCGTCGCATCGATATCCACCCTGACAGGGAGACCAAACGGCCGTTGGGAGAGAGTCTCGCGCATGACTTCCAGCAAATCGGCGCTATCATCGTCGTCTTCATCTGGCTCGACGTCCGAATCTCGAAGGACATGGAACGGGTAGGATGCGATGACCTCGCTCCCTGGGAACAGTCGATCGAGATGCGCAGCGACCACTTCTTCCAACCACGTAAAGCGAACGCTGTCTACCGCGACCCCGTCCAAACGGGAGGCAAGCACTCCACCGCTTGCTCCTTCCTCTTCATAGACAGGAATCGGGACCAAGCGAGGAAGGAGCGCCGGTACTTTGACACGTGCGAATCTCGCCGATCCCGCACTTCGGAGCACGACGATCAGATTGAGACTGCCATTCGAGACGTGTGGAAAGCGACGGCCCCGGTCGATGGCCTGAGGCGTGAGAACCGGAAATATCTCACGCTCGAATACCTCGCCAAGTTGTCGCCGATCTTCTGCTGTAAGTTGCGCATATCTGAGGACCGAGATGTATTCAGACGTCAGTGCCGGCAATATTTTCGTCTGGAACAAGGCCGTGTGCTCAGCCAAGAGCCGATTTGTCAGCGTGTGAATCGCCTTCAACTGCTGGACCGGCGTTCGACCATCGGTGGAGCGGGTCAACACGCCCTCGGTGATCTTCCGCTTCACACCAGCGACCCGAATCATGAAGAACTCATCGAGGTTGGAACAGAAGATAGCAGCAAACTTTGCTCGCTCAAGAAGAGGCGCGCTCGTCTCTGCAGCTTCCTGGAGTACGCGCCGGTTGAACTCCAGCCAACTCAATTCACGATTCAGATAGACGGCCGGTTCAAGTGGTGGCAATTCCCGATCCTGCATCGCTGCTCGGCGCTCATCCTCCTGAAGGCTGGGTGCGCCGAATACTGTCTCGGATTCGGAAAGCGAGTTCTCCATTGTTCCCCCTGAAAGGCCTTCGGGCATTGCATCAGCTCCATTAATGGACGTGGCCGGCTCTTTAGTCATTCGTGCATATGCGATTCATGAACACATCGGCAGCTTCAAGTATCCAACACCACTCGCAACTTGCGCTATTACGTAACAACACCTTAGCAATCGTCATACGGGTGAATGACACGGCGCGAAACCGCCGGCGTCATGCGGGCGGTTTCGCAGGTTACAGTCGAATCAGACGACACAAGGAGCCTTACGGCCAGGGAAGCTTAGTCCGCGACCGGGCTCGGCGCAGAATTGCGACGCGCTGCCTGACGAAGTTCCATCCCTGCCTCGATGTCCTCTTTGACGGCGGGAGAACCGAAGATCTCGGTCACCTCCGGCCCGTCGAGCGTCTCCCGCTCAAGCAGTGCGGAAACCAAAGCCTCGAGCTTGTCCCGATGGAGGGTGTTCAATTCGACCGCCTGCTTGAGGGCGGTATCGACCATGCCATGCACCGCGATATCAAGGCGCTGCGCAGTCGCATCAGAGAATGACTTGTCCTGCGTGATCTCTCGACCAAGGAAGACATGCTCATCTCCGGTGCCAAGGTAGATTGGACCTACGGCCTCACTCATGCCCCAGACGCCGACCATACGACGCGCAAGGCTGGTCGCCTGCTTGAGATCGTTCTCGGCGCCGGTCGTGATCTCACCAAACACCACCATCTCGGCCGCACGGCCGCCGAGCATTCCGGAGAGTCTTCCCAGAAGATAGGTTCGGCTGTAAAGACCGCGATCTTCTTCCGGCATCTGAATCGTGACGCCGCCAGCGTTGCCACGAGGGACGATGCTGACCTTGCGAAGAGGGTCGGATCCGGCGGTGTAATGACCGACCAGTGCATGACCAGCTTCGTGATAAGCCACCACTTCCCGTTCTTTCGGATTCGACAGACCGCTCTTCGCGACTCCAAGCAGAATCTTGTCGAGCGCTTCGTCGAAGTCTGCCGGCAAGATTTCCTTGCGGTTTCGTCGTGCTGCGGTCAGCGCCGCCTCATTGACGAGGTTTGCAAGGTCTGCACCGGAAAAACCAGTGGTCGAGCGAGCGATGTGCTCGAGATCAACCGCGGCAGCTAGCGGAATGCCACGTGAATGAATTGCGAGGATGTCGTTTCGTCCCTTGCGGTCCGGCAAGCCAACGGTAACCTGACGATCGAACCGACCGGGTCGGAGCAGTGCAGGATCCAGAACATCCGGGCGGTTTGTGGCCGCCATGACAATGACTTCCTGATTGGTCTCGAAACCATCCATCTCGACGAGTAACTGATTCAGGGTCTGCTCTCGCTCATCGTTGGATCCACCGAGACCGGCAAATCGCTGACGTCCGACCGCATCCATTTCATCGACGAAGATGATGGCGGGTGCAGCGGCCTTGGCTCGGTCAAACAAATCCCGAACTCGGCTGGCGCCGACACCAACGAACATTTCAACGAATTCAGATGCCGAGACGCTGAAGAAGGGGACCCCTGCCTCACCTGCGACGGCCCGAGCCGTCAATGTCTTGCCGGTACCCGGAGGGCCCACGAGAAGCACGCCTCGTGGGAGCCGTGCTCCAAGCGCGTGATACTTGGCTGGATTCCGCAGGAAATCAACGACTTCCATCAACTCTTGTTTCGCCTCGTCTTCACCTGCAACATCACCGAATGTGACCTGCGGCCGTTCTGGGTCGTTCTGGCGCGCCTTGCTGCGTCCGAAGCCGAAGACGTTTTGCTGACCGCGACTCATCGAACGCCCCATGAAGACGATCAAGCCGAGGAAGAGCAGGAACGGCAGGAAGCTGAAGAGCAAGCTCGTCCAGATGCTTCCGTTATTGACTTGTCCCGCAATCTGAGCGCCGGATGTCTCAAGTCTTCTAAGCAAATCTGGATTGTCGACGCCTTGAGGCAGAGTCGCCTCAAGCTTGGAACCCGTTTTCACGTTCTCGTCGGCAGATGGCGGATTGGCGACGATCTGCTTGTTCTTCGAGTCCCAGGAAATGCTCTTGTCCAGTTCAACCTTGATCTTGGTGCCGGACAATGTCGCGGTCTTGACGTTTTTGTCAGTGATCTGCTGCGTGATCGCGCTGTAGTTGACCGGGATGTCGGTTGGGCTCTGGCTTGGGCCGAAGAACTCCCAGATGTACCAACCTACGAGCGCAATAATGAGTGTGGCGACGATCCAGGTCGGTATTCGAGGCGTCCGCTGAAGTGGATTTCCAGGTCCACCCTTGCCGCCGTTTCCGTTTTGCTGCTTACCGTTCCGATTATCGGGCTGCGGCAACTGGGGTCTCTTTGGATCCTTGGGTTGCATTCTTGTTTGTCTTTCCTGGGCGATAAGCGGTTTTCGCATCGTGAATCACCGACAAAATTGGGAAATCGAAAACCATTTCCGATCTACATCCCATAGTATAGCCAAAGCTTAGTTCACTCATGTAGCCTCAAACACCCACCAATCGGCTAGCGTGTACCAAATAGCGAATCAGCACCCTATTTCAATGCTATCTCCGCCCCTTCCTTTCAGGTTCAAACAGCAACTCACTCAGCGGGGTTTTCCATAGAAACGATCCGCCACCATGCCGGAACGCCGAACGCGTCATCCGCACCATGGGCATATCCCGTCCATTCAACATGGCCGGAGCGACGCATCGCTCCCGGAATCGCCTGTCCATGAATCACCAGCTTGGAATGGCGTTCGCTCTCGCCCCAGTGAACGATCGCCTGTTGATAGGCAGCTACACCGACAGGGGTCGATAGCAAGAGTTCGACAAAATCGTTGGTGGTGAACTCGTCACCGTCTATTCGCTGCAACAGGTCGTCCACCACCGGGTAGAGCTCATCGATCAAATCGTCGACGGTTATCCCGTTGGGACCCGTATCGTGGTCTCGGCGAGCCATTACCTCTCTCCGGGGTCCATCTCTTCGCCGGTGCGAAGCGCGACGTAGCTTTCGTACCGGGTCAAAGGAATATCGCCAGCTGCTTGTGCCGTGCGGACGGCACAAGCAGGCTCGTGAATATGCGTGCAATCCTGATAGAAGCATTCATCCAGATAGGGTAGGAACTCCCGGTAGCATGACGGCAGTCGCTCGGGTGGCACTGCATGCATCGCCAGGGCACGCATTCCCGGGGTGTCTCCGACGAATGTCTGAGTACCGATTCGATGCAGTCGAGCTCCCACAGTCGTATGACGGCCCTTGCCGGTGGCCGTCGATATGACTCCGACATCGCGCATGTTCAAAGGATCGAGCAGGTTGAGGAGGCTGGACTTTCCTACTCCGGAAGGACCTGCAACAACCGTCATCTTTCCCTCCAGGCGACTGCCCAATTCCTCAACTCCCGCGCCGGTCAAGACACTGATATAGGAGACTGGATAGATGCGCTCGTAATCCTGAAAGATTGTGCGGGCAGAGCGCGCCGGGTCGTCGCCTTCCAGGTCCATCTTGCCGATCGCGAGTTCAATTGGAAGATGTTGCAGTTCTGCCAGAATGAGAAAGCGATCCAGCATGCGGAGATGAGGCTCGGGATCATGCAGCGCAAAGACGAAGAGGACCTGATCGGGATTTGCCAGGATGACCTGGTCCGTATCTCGCGTGTTTCTCGCGGTACGCACCAGCGACCCCCTCCTCTGCTCGACGAATTCGATCACCGCCTCCGATTCCGGCAGCAACGTCACATGTACGTAGTCGCCAACAGCGACGATGTCCGTGCGCCGCATGAGGCGCTTCAACTGACCCCGGATCGTTGCAAGAACGACTCGATCGGTCTCGCCGGGAGCCATGAGCAATACTTCATACCAAAGGCCATGCGCACGGATGACGAGCCCTCGTACCGTACCCACTGGCGGCACACCGGTTTCGGTAAGCTCTTCGGTGACGGGACCGGAACGCCCCACGGCCTTTCGGGGTGCGCGACCAACTTTTGAGGCTTGTTCCTGAACGTTCGATTTTCGTCTTGGCAAACGGGATCCAGTTTTCGTTGTGAGCACAACCCGACCATCTCAACTGGGGGTCGAGCGAAATGCACCCGGACGTGATGTCTTGACACATTACGTGAAGAGGCTATCCTTACTAATGGAAAGCGGTTAAAGTGATTATACGCTTTACGCTTCGCAACGTCTGAGCCTTTCGAGGGAGCAACACATAATGATCACGATGACGACCGAAGCTGTCGAGCAGCTTCGCGATTTCCTCACCGAGCAGGGAACGCCAGAGCATGCGCTGCGTGTCTTCGTTTCCCCCGGTGGATGTTCGGGTCTGCAATACGGCATGACGATCGACGAAACATCCGATGAAGGCGATGAGGTTATTGAGACTCAGGGAGTCCGGGTTCTCGTCGATAATTTCAGCGCCATGTATCTTGAAGGCGCAGAGATAGATTATGTTAATTCTCTGATGGGTGGCGGGTTCACCGTTCGCAATCCGAACGCAGTAGCTTCCTGCTCATGCGGACATTCTTTTGATACCGGTGAGAACGCTCCGACAACCCAAGGTTGCGGCTGCGGCGCCTAATTAGGAACGGTCGACCCTGAGCGAGCACGGGGAAAGTGGGTTTCGACCCACTTTCCCTGTGCTGCGCTTTTTGATCGCCTGCCGGGGGCAAAGGGTTTACAAGCACACGCGTTTCTGGTATGCTGACGCCTTCAAGTGGTCATGCTTTGTTGCAGACCTCTTCTTCGCCGTGCTGCACGGCAACATTATTTCGATCCCCAACGTGGGTTGCGCACCCAAATGTCAATTCAGCATGGTAGCGGTACATCTTTTTACCGTTATCAAACGTATATCTATGTAACCGAGAGGGCTCGAGCTCGTTCGCAGGTTGGTTTGCTTGCGTTTTCGGCGAAAGTAGCGGTTCAGCCGACACTCGCCCACAGCTTTAAGCACTCGGTGCCATATAAGGAGAACCAACAACATGAGTGATGGAATGGCTACGTATGATGTATCCCAGATCGATAAGCTGGTAAGTGACAACATCAACGGCGATGATAAACTCGAAGTTCCTGAAGAGATTACCACACAAATGGCGGACACCGTCGAGGCGGAACCGGATCTCGAAAGAGACCTTGATGTCCTCCAGCGGTTGGACCCAAACTTTATCAATGATCCGGTTCGCCTCTATCTTCGAGAGATAGCTGAAACCCCTCTCCTGACCCACGCTCAGGAAATCGACCTTGCCAAACGCGTAGAGGACGGAGATCTGCAGGCGGTCCAGCAATTCGTGCGGGCCAATCTCCGGCTGGTGGTTTCGATCGCCAAGCGCTACGTCAATCGCGGTCTTACCCTTCTGGATTTGATCCAGGAAGGGAACATCGGCTTGATGCGTGCGGTGCAGAAGTATGACTGGCGCAAGGGGTTCCGATTCAGCACCTATGCGACCTGGTGGATTCGTCAGGCGATCACCCGGGCGATCGCCGATCAGAGTCGCACGATTCGACTTCCCGTCCACATGGGTGATTCGATCTCCCGCTATCGAAAGACGTTGAACCTCCTCGCCCAGGAACTTGGCCGACAACCAACGCCTGAGGAAGTTGCGGAGGCGATGGAAGTCGCACCCGAGAAGATTCATCAGATCGTCCAAGCCGCTCAGCGAACGATCTCGCTCGAGACGCCGATTGGGAATGAAGACGACACCAGTCTCGGTGATCTGATCGCCGATGAAGTGTCCGAGACACCTTACGAAGCCGCGAGCGAATCGATGCTCAAGCGTGATGTCAACGCGGCACTCGATACGCTATCGGCCCGCGAGAAGCTAGTTCTCCAATTGCGCTTTGGCCTTGGCCACGGCCACCAGCACACCCTCGCCGAGGTTGGCGAGCAGCTCCAGATCAGTCGGGAGCGAGTGCGTCAAATCGAGAATGAAGCATTGCAGAAGCTTCGAAAACTCGATGGTGATCGACTCTTCGCCTACCATCAGGAATTGTAGAGCGACGCTTTCCCGAACGTATTCAACATGCTTCGCAGGGGATGGCACATGCCATCCCCTTTTTTCGATCGATTCGTTAGTTATGCGTACTTGGAGATGACCACGTTCCATTCGAGAATGGTGGCGCCCTTGATGATACCCGCCTTTGCGTACGGATCGTTCGCGACCAATTCCTGCACATCCGCAAGATCGGTCGCCTCATAGACGATCAGCGCGCCACTGTTGTCAGCGTATGGTCCAGATTCATGCAACTTCCTGGCATCCAGCAGAGATCGCAGGTACTCTCGATGATGGGGTCGAATCTGATCACGATGTTCCAGATCCGACGTGAACTCGAGGTTGGCCGCAAACAATGCCATCAGGTGCTCCATTCAATGTTGTATCGCAAATGTCACGACCGCCGTTGAGGCGAATACCCTACGATACCATTGAGATCACGAGCGGCACGATTTCCACGACCGAAATGCATGCGGTATGCTCGCTATTCATGCATTGAACGCTTTTTCGCTCGTCCATTCCGTCCCTCCCACGTCGCCGATTCGCCTGGAGATCACCTACAAGCATGGCTACCGCAACGCGCACACTCGACAATGCTGGCGGCGATGTTGTCCCTTTGCGGAAACAGTATCTCCAAATCAAGGCGCGCTATCCGGACACGGTTCTGTTCTTCCGACTCGGAGACTTCTACGAGACGTTTGACAGCGACGCCGAGATCGCGGCCCGGGTGCTCGATATCGTCCTCACCGGCCGCGAAATGGGCAAGAACATGCGCGTTCCGATGGCCGGTATTCCCTACCATGCTGCCGAGGGTTACATCGCGCGACTGATCGCAGCCGGTCACAAGGTTGCGGTGTGTGAACAGATTGGCGAGGTGACGAAGGGCAAGGGTCTGGTCGAGCGGGATGTCACCCGCGTGGTCACGCCGGGCACGGTGCTCGACACGTCGATGCTTGATGCCCGAACCAACAATTACATCGTGGCAGTCGCGGTGGACGGATTGCGCGTCGGTATCGCGTTCGCAGACATCAGTACAGGTGAGTTTCAGACAACCGAGATTGTGGCGAACTCTGAGGAGGAAGCTCTTCTCGCCGCTGGCCGTGAGCTTCAGCGCATGCAGGTCGCCGAGATCGTCCTGACCGCAGACATGGCTGATTCGGGAATCCTGCCGATGGCGGCGTGGATACCGGATGGAGCCAGCCTGAGCAAGACCGAAGCATGGCGTTGGACTACCGAGCGTGCCGGTGCCGCCCTGCTACGCCACTTCAACGTCGAATCTCTGGATGGCTTCGGCTGCCAGGGGAAATCACTTGCGATTCAGGCTGCGGGAGGGCTCCTTCAATATCTCGAGGATACCCAGATCTCCGGTCTGCAGCAGATCAGCACGCTTGCGACCTACACGATCGACTCGTTCATGACCTTGGATGCGCAGACACGGCGAAATCTCGAACTGACCGAAAGCGGTCGCGGCGACCGCAAGCACAGTCTCACGGCGGTGCTCGACCGAACGCGTACTCCCATGGGCGCGCGCATGCTTAGACGCTGGATAGGACAGCCGCTGCTCGATATCGACGATCTCAACGCGCGGCTCGATGCTGTGGAGTGGCTAACCGTGCAGTCGTCTGCCCGAACGCGCGTCCGAGAGGCGCTGGCCAAAGTCGGAGATATCGAACGGCTCGCTAACCGGACAATAACGGGAAACGCGTCGCCTCGCGATCTCGGCCAGCTGCGAACGGCACTGACCGGATTGCCAGAGCTCGAGCGCATGCTGGAGGGGCTGCCGGGATTCTCCGGACTGGCCAACTGCGACGAGCTTGCGGCCCTTCTGCACACCGCGCTGGTGCAAGAGCCTCCGGCGATCCTCGGAAAGTCACCGGTCTTCGAACCGGGTTATGTGGCGGATCTCGATGCTTTCAGGGCGAAATCAAAAGAAGCCCGCGAATGGATCGCGAATCTGGAACGCAGCGAGCGCGAGCGGACGGGTATCCGCACGCTCAAGGTGGGGTACAACCGGGTCTTCGGATATTATCTCGAGATCACGGCAGCGGCGCTTGCTTCGGCCGAGCGTGATCGAGCAACGAGTGGGCAGGCGGCGACCGTGTTGCCACCGGATTACCTGCCGAAGCAGACCCTCGCCAACGCGACCCGCTATTTCACTCCACAGCTCAAGGAGTACGAAACGATCGTGCTGACTGCGGACGAAACGCTTGGCCAGATCGAGGCGGATGCGTTTCACAAACTGGTCCGCGAGGTGGCGGCACAGGGAAATCACCTGATAGCGGTAGCTTCCCAGATTGCCTACGTCGATACGACCGCAAGCCTTGCCGAAGTAGGGGTCCAGCAGCACTACGTCCGCGCCGAACTCGACGATTCCGTCACGACGGACATCGTTGCCGGCAGGCATCCAGTGCTAGAGACAACTCTGCCGCGCGGCGACTATGTTCCGAACGACGCAACACTGGACGCGAACGGCGATCAGTTCGTCATCCTGACCGGTCCGAACATGGCAGGCAAGAGCAGTTGGCTGCGGCAGGTCGCGCTCATCACGCTGATGGCCCAGATCGGGTCATTCGTGCCTGCGCAACGGGCGACAATCGGGATCGTTGATCGTATTTTCACCCGAATCGGCGCGCAAGATGACATCGCGACCGGCCAGAGCACATTCATGGTAGAGATGCTGGAAACCGCAAGTATCCTCAACCACGCGACGAAGCGCAGTCTCGTTGTGCTCGACGAGATCGGTCGCGGAACCAGCACATACGACGGATTGGCAATTGCCAGGGCAATCGTCGAGTACATCCACAACGCGCCGGCGCTCGGATGCCGAACCCTGTTTGCAACGCATTATCACGAACTTACGGAATTGAGTGAGATCTTGCCGCGGGTCGTCTGCTGCAGAATGGACGTCCTTGAAGATGGCGATCGCGTCGTGTTCCTACGCAAGGTGGTGGCGGGCGGCGCGGATCGTTCCTATGGTATCCACGTGGCGCAACTGGCAGGTGTGCCGAAGGGAATCATCCGGCGGGCGCAGGAAATCCTGACCGAACTCGAACAGACCGACGTGGTCAACAACGGTGCCGGCAAGCGGCGGGAGGCGATGCACGCGGGAAGCGCGGGTGCAGGACAGGTGCAGCTGACCTTCTTCGATCAGCCGAATCCGGCGATCGAGGCTCTCAAGTCGCTGCAGGTGGAAGCTCTCTCGCCACTCGACGCGATCACCAAACTGTTCGAGCTGAAGCGGCTCGTGAGAGACGCATGATTTCCACCCTTCCTTAGCGGTCAAACAAATTATTTAATTAATATACCGATCGGTACACGCGACATCACGGTCGAGCGACGAACCACACTTGCAGCCCGCCATTCGAGGCTAAGCGCCCGGGGATTAACGACCGATCATTTCGTTCAGACGAGACATAGGGTTGGACAAGCGATCCCTTCGGCGTCAGGACAGCACCATCCCGAGCAACGCGATGAACCATGTTTCACGAGCGGGAGCTTCTGCCGCAGTGTCGTTGGCCAGCGCGATGACGGCTATGAAGCAACCGACGCGCTGCCCGTCGCAGCCGCCCGTCGCACGACGTCTACCCGCTGGGCCGCGAGGCTGTGGGCATTCAGGGAGCAATTCTGGCGCCAGTTCGTTCGCGCCGGACCGGGCCAACCGGTCTGTCTCGTCGACAGTCTCCCGATTCCGGTCTGTACCTATGCTCGCGCCCTCTGCTGAAGGTGCTTCGGTGCCTCGGAGACACAATCATCGATGGCCGCGATCGCTCCATACAGCAGACTCAACCTCCGCGTTTGCTGGCATGGCTCCGGACGGATCGAGGGGGTGTGTCTGACCGGGGCCGACAAGGGGACCTGGAGCTCTTGCCGGAGATTGTGCCATCGGTGTCCCGCGTGTGGTTTGGGAGACCAGGGTCAACGCGGGGTTGCGGGTCCGCCGCGCTGCACACACGGGGTTGACCCCTGCGCATGTTCCGGTCCCGTACGGGCGAAAACCCCGTGTTCGCCCGGCACACGTCATCGCCACGACATGCCCCCAATGCGATGCCGCGTCGAATGGGATCACACCTTCGGGTCAACACGGGATTGACCCCTACGAATGTTCTGCTCCCGTAGGGCCAACCCCGTGTTGACCCAGACGTTTCATTCGCCAATTCGGGCGTATGTTGCAGGGTCCGGCTGTCAACGATCACAGCGCCTGGAGAAGCGGCTCAGTCTTAGCCGAGTCAGATGAGCGCACGTTCGTCGCCGAAGGTCGAAGCGCCGATCTCAGCGCTTCGATCTTCGCCGGGTTCGCTGGTAGTCGGAATGCAAAGGCAGGAGATCGTGGGACATATACCGCCCGCCTCTGGAGCCAAGAGCGGGCGATCACATGACACCCGTTGAGCAGTTCCCCGAGGAAATGCTGGCGTTGGGGGCATACGCGCATCAACGTCAGATGGGGACGAGGAAGGGCTATTCGCCATCTGAGACGTCAGTCGGGGGAAGATGCATAGCAGACGCCAGGGCGTGTCAAGGATGAAACGCTGGGCCAGGTCGGGCTGCGCCCGATGCGCTTCGCGCGGGGATCCTTCGCTCCGCTCAGGATGACGGCAAAGGGAGGCGTGGAAGAGTACCCAGCAATCGAGGCTTGACGGTCCACTAGGGCGTGTTTACACAGCCGTCCAGATACGCAGCTCCAACGAACTATGGCCCTGTGGGCCATCGGAACCGATGAAGCTTCTCGATGCAGCTGCTGGCATCGCCGGCAGCTGCCAAGCCGTTCCCTCCGGTGAGACCGGAGACCACGTTGCTCGCCGGGATATCCATTGCAAACACACCCAAGCCGGCATTGATACACCACCCCACACCCAATGTGCATAGCAGGCCCTAGTCGAACATGATGACCGAACGCAACGTCTCGCCACGATGCATGGCCTGGAACGATTCCTCGACCTCGTCGAGCGCAATCTTCCTTGTGACGATCCGGTCGAGATCGAGATTGCCCTGCCGGTACCAGTCGGCAAGAATCGGAAAGTCCCGGCTGGGGAGACAGTCGCCATACCAACTGACGCGCAGTGATCCCCCGAGATCGAAGAACTTGCCAAGCGACAATTTCTCCAACACCGAGGACGGACCACCAACGCCGATCATGACGCAGGTTCCGGCGAGATCACGGCAGAAGAGTGCCTGCTCAAGGGTGTCGGCGCGGCCAACCGCTTCGAACGAGTAGTTCACGCCAAAGCCGCCAGTCAATTCCTTGATCCTGGCGACCGGCTCTGTCTCACGCGGGTTGACGGTATGGGTGGCTCCGAACTGGGTTGCCCATTCGAGTTTGCGGGGATCCAGGTCGACGGCGACGATCGTGGTCGCGCCGGCCAGCTTCGTGCCCATGATGACCGAATCACCTACCCCGCCACAGCCAAAAACCGCGACCGAGGATCCCGCCTCGACCTTGGCCGAATACAGGGCGGCGCCGATGCCCGTCATGACCCCGCAGCCGATCAGGCTCATCTGCGCTGGCGGCAGGCTTGCGTCGACCGGGATGCACTGCCGTGAATGAACCAGGGTGTACGTGCAGAATGTGCCGATCCCGAGGACAGGAGTAAGTTCGACGCCATCCGATTCCGCGTGCATCCTCGTCGTCGCGTTGAGGCTCGCGGCGCACAAATGCGGCTTGCCGGCAAGACAGAAGCGACAATTGCCACAGGGTGCGCGCCAGGCGAGGATGACATGGTCGCCTTCCGTCACGTTTGTGACACCTTGGCCAACGCTTTCGACGATTGCCGCACCTTCATGCCCGAGCAAGAACGGGAATCCGTCGGTGCCAAATACGCCGTTCCTTGCTGACAAATCCGTGTGACAGACGCCACTCGCGAGAATTCTCACCCGCGCTTCACCGGGGCCGGGTGCCGGGACGATAAAATTCTCGATCTGTGCCGGTTTGTTGACTTCACGCGCAACTGCGCCGCGGGCGACGATCTGTTCGGCCATCCAATTCCTCCTCTGGAACGCTCACGAGCTGTGTACGATCGGTAGCGACATGCTGCGTTTTTTGCTGACCCGTCTCGTCGTTCCATAGGTTACCCTACCGTGTGGTGCCGGCGGGCGCCGCCTGTCCTTGCAACGGGCGAAATGCGCTCAAAACGACTAGACTGCTTACCGTGAAAACCGATCTTTCGACGGACAATGCCGTCACCCTTTCCAACCCATCGATCACCCCCACGTTCGTGAATGAGCTCGACGCGGTCGAGACCACAACCGACGCATCTCCGGCTGTTGCCCCGCACCGTCGCTGGTTCGAACGCGCTACGCCATTGCAGCTGGCTGCCGTACAGTGGATGGCGGCCGCGATCATGGTCTTCGTGCTCCTGTGCACGCCAGTGATGGCAGGCAAGAAGGGCCTTGCCGACATCACCGGCAACGATGGTGCGCTCGAGCGCGTGGCGTTGTGGCAGCGGTCGCTTTCCTGGCTGCCGGGTGCAGAATCAGGTGGAAGGTTCCTGACCCTGCCGCCCGGTGCGATCGTCTACTCGCTTCGATTCGGCCTGCTCGTGATGTTCGCGCTGCAGGCATGGTCGTTCTGGCTGGCGTGGAACGGGCGGCACGTTTCGTTCTGGCGGTGGCTGATCGGACCGATCGGGGCACACCTCATCATGTTGCTGATGGTCCCATCGAACGCCGATGTCTTCAACTACGGCATGAGCGGCGACCTGGCAAACACGGGTTTCAACCCGTACGTCTACCCACTGTTCGATTTTCCCAGCCATCCACTCTATGCGTACAACTACTGGGTCGAGATGACCACGGTCTACGGTCCTTTCTGGACGGATATCAATCGCTTGCTGATGGGAATCGTGGGACCCGATCCATTCCTCGCGACGCTGACCTACAAGATCTTCCTCGGCGCCGCCGCTGTTGCCCTCGCCAGTCTGGTCTACCTGTTCGCGAAACGCCTGACCGGAAGCGTCACGCTGGCCTGTGCGGCGGGGGTGCTCCTAGCCTGGCAACCGAACATGATCATCGAGACATCGGGACAGGCCCACAACGATCCGATCATGCTGCTCTTGATGACAGCTGGGGTGATGCTGGTGATCACCGGGGGATCTCGGGCGATCCGAGGTGCTCTCGTGCTCGTGACGGCCTCGGCAGGGATCAAGTACGTGACATTGCCGTTGCTTGCGCTTGTTGGCCTGATCAGGCTGAGTGATCGCAAGGCACCACACGCACCGAAACGGCTCCTGGCAAATTGGATTCTGGACGGCATTACCATCCTCGCAGTGCTTCTGATTGCGTTTCTCCCGTACTGGACAGGGTTTGGCGTGATCAGCGAGATGGCGAGTGAGCCAGGACGCAACTTCTCCCATCCATTCTGGCGGTTCCCCGGCAAATTACTCGACGGTTTGTCCATTCAGCACTGGTATTACAGCATCATGCGGATTGGCCTGCAGCTGGGTACCGTCCTCCTGATCGCCTTCGCCCTCTGGAGATTCGGGAAGATCGTGCGGGACGGCGTCAATCCTGAGGAGAAGGCGGAGATGGAGGTGACGGATGAAGCACGGACTCTCCCTGTGTGGACAGGCGATTTTCTCGTGTCCTGGACAATCATTCTTGCCACTCTTGCATTACTGCCTGCAAATTCCCATTCCTGGTATTACACGTGGCCCGTCGTTCCCATCGCTCTCCTCATTGTTTGGCGAGCAAAGAGTCATGCCGTAGCTGCCGCAGAAACCCAACCAACTCTTCCGCGCTGGTTCTGGGGCTATGTCGTGATGACATGCGTCATGACCCTGATCTACCACACGACGGTCTACAATTTCTGACCCGGACCACGCCTGGTCACGACCGCATGCTCCCCGTCCAAATCGCTCACCCTCCGTCAACACAGCGACATCCACCTTCAGGGGACCCACAATGCCTATCCCGTGGCTGCTTGCGAATGAACGGCGTGCGATGTGGCTGATGGCGATCGTCGGATTCATCTCTCGCATGATGGTCGCGCCTTTCCTCGGTCACAAATATGATGTACGCGCCTATCTGACGTGGACCGAGTATTTCCAGCGCAATTCGCTCGGCTCGTTCTATGGGGCGACGCTCAGCACGCCGCCAGATCACCTGCCCGGTGATCTGATGATCTTTGCGGCAATCGGTCGACTCGCACCATGGCTCTTCCAAGACTTCAGTTTCGAGAGCTGGTACGCAGAACTCATCATTCGTCTGGTTCCGATCACGTCGGACATCCTGCTCGGCGTGATCGCCTACCTGTTCGTGCGGGGACGGCAGGGAGGACCTGTGGGTTTGCTTGCGGCGGCATGCATCATCTTCAACCCGGGCCTGTTCACGGTCTCGGCGATCTGGGGTCAATGGGATTCGTTCGCGGCGGTGATTCTGCTCGGCACGATCATGCTGGCACTTCGCGGGAACACGGTGATTATCTGGCCACTTATGATGTACCAGATCCTGATCAAGCCGCAATATGCGGTGTTCGGTCTGTTGCTGGCGTTCTACCTGATACGGCTGGCCTTGACTACCGGGCCGGTTTCAGATGAACGAGCGCGAAAGTCTCCCATGCATTTAGCGAGGGACATTGCCATCGGAGTCCCGCTCTCGCTTTTGGCATTTGCCGCCATATGCTTTCCTTTTGGAGTGGGATTTCCGGGACAGGTTGGCATGCAATGGACGATATCCGAGCGAGTCTCGTTTGCGGTCAACCGATACAACGACATTACCCTGGGCGCGCAGAATCTCTGGTCGATCTTCGGCAAGCGTCTTGGCGATCCCGATAGCTTGCTGCTGGTTGGAACTCTCACCTACTCGAGCGCGGGAAGAATCCTGCTCGCCGCGTTCGTCGTGATCGCCATCGTTACCACCGTTGTGAGAGCTCCCGCGGATTGGGCGTTGTTGTGCGGAAGTTTCATCGCGGCGATGAGCATCTACAGCCTGCCTACCCGAGTTCACGAACGATACATGATGCCGACCCTAGTGTTGATTCTTGTGATGTGGCCGATGGCTCGCAGGCTGCTCCCGATCGCCTTCGGCCTGACGATCACGTATACGGTCAGCCTGATCCTGGCAATGTGGTGGGATGCTCCCATTCGTCTTTCGTACGTGGATTTTGCGCTCGCGCTCGCGAATCTCACCCTGTTCGGGTGGGCCGTCGCAGAGATGTTTCGAGCAACGCGGTACCGATGGAAGGCACCGCACAGCCTGATCACGGCTCTGAAGTCATAAACCTCCGACAGACAAAAGAAAGGACCCCGATGCTTCCGCATCAGGGTCCGTTTCAACGACCACCAGGCACCAAAGAAAGTCATTGGTTTTTCGGAGGTCGGTTTTGATCTCGGCTAGGACTCAAGCGTCGCGTTGAGAGTGATCTCAAGATTGCCACGAAGGGCACTCGAGATCGGGCAGGTCTCCTCAGCCGTCTTCGCGAGCTTCTGAAATTCGTCGTTGGAGAGTCCCGGAACCTTCGCGGAAACCGTCAGGACCGATGACGTGACCTCGAAGCCGCCGCCGTGCTTCGGCTCGACAGTGACGACCGATTTGGCGTCGATGCTCTCGGGCGGCGTGCCATTGGCGGTGAGGGTGGCTGCGAGATTCATGGCATAGCAGCCGGAATGCGCGCCAGCGATGAGTTCCTCAGGGCTCGTGGAACCGTTTGGTTCCCCGAAACGCGTTGCAGCGGCGATGCCGAGTCCGCTCCATGCGCCGGTGCCTGCGGAAAGAGATCCGCTGCCGGTCGAGATATCGCCTGTCCATACCGTTGTTGCCGTGCGTTGCTGACCTGCCATGAAACTGGTGCTCCTTATATCATCGAGAAAAACATATCGTCCCGCGCTTCGGGCCGAACACCGCTGAACCCAAGCTTTAGACTGTTACCAGGATACCGTCGCGCTGCCGTCGCGCTGCGTGCAAACGACCGGAGGCCGATCGGGCGACCCAACAACGTCCCGCACATCCGTGGCCATTGCAACCGGAACTTCATGTCGAGCTAATCGGTCAACGGCGGCGGATCGAAATAGACGGTCTTGATCTGAGTATAGAACTCACGGGCAGCCTTGCCCTGTTCGCGAGAATACGAGCTCGACCCCTTGTAGCCGCCGAACGGAACCTGTGGCTCGGCTCCAGCGGTCTCCGAGTTCACGTGCACGATACCGGCGTGGATGCCCTGCACGAACTTCAGCGCCTTCGCGATATCGCGCGTGAAGATCGAGGCGGACAAACCGTATCGCACGTTGTTGGCGACGGAGATTGCCTCGTCCAGTCCATCGACGGGAATGATGCCAAGCACCGGCCCGAACAATTCGTCCTGGCCAAGGCGGGAATCCGACTCCACATTGGCGAACAGCGTAGGTTCCACGAAATAGCCGCCGTTGAGGTCGAGACGCTTGCCGCCGGCGATGAGCTGTACGCCGTCCCCGGTCGAACGCGCGATCTCGTCCGTCACCTTGGTCGCGGCATCGTCCGAGATGAGGGGACCGATGTTGGTGGAATCGTCGAGCGGATCGCCAACCTTCAGCGCCGAGATGCGAGTGCCGAGTCTGGCGGTCAACTCGTCGACGACCCGGCGATCGATGATCGCGCGGCTGGTGGCGGTGCACTTCTGCCCAGTGCTCATCATCGCGCCGTTCACGACCTGGGTCACGGCTTGCTCGATGTCGGCATCGGCGAGCACGATCGCGGGGTTCTTGCCACCGAGCTCGAGCTGGATCTTGGCTCCACGGTCGGACGCGATCTTCTTGATGCCGTTGCCGACCGCATCGGAACCGGTGAAGGAGATCGCAGCGACGCGCTCGTCCTTCACGAGCGGATCACCGATCTTCGAGGCACTCCCGGTGACGAGATTGAGGACTCCGGCAGGAAGTCCGGCGTCAGCCAGGGCGGACGTCAGGTGCACGGTGCAGAGCGGCGTGAAACTGGCCGGCTTGAGGACGACGGTATTGCCAAAGGCAATCGCGGGAACGAGCTTCCAGGCCGGAATCGCGATCGGGAAGTTCCAGGGAGTGATGAGCCCGACCACGCCGATCGGCTCCCGAACCGTGAACAGGAACGTGTTGATGTTGGCCGACGGATAGTGCTCGCCATCAGGCTGCTGAATCTCGCCCGCGAAATACCGCAGGATCGCAATCGCGCGGGAGGTCTCTCCGATGGCCTCCTTGAGCGTCTTGCCCTCTTCGCGACTGAGATCACGCGCGACGACCTGTAGTCGACTGGCAAGGATTTCAGAGGCCTTGTAGAGGATAGTGGCGCGGGCGATGGCGGATGTCCCGGCCCAACCAGCATAGGCTTCGTGGGCAGCGGTGACGGCTTTGTCGATATCATCGGTATCGCTAGCCGCAAACAGTCCGATTACTTCGGACGGATTGGATGGATTGCGATCCTGGAAGGTTTCTCCGGAAACGGCAGGCTGCCATGCGCCCTCGATGTAATTGCCATAGACGGGGATTCCAGCCTGGTCGCGCAACTTCGTCGTGTCAGTCACCAGAGATATGCTCCTTAGCGATTCGCGCCCTGGGATTGCAGGCGTTTCATGTGTCTTCCTCAATTATCACGCATGACAAGGGACAGCGGGAGAATGAATGGGAATGGCTTCGGTGATGGGAGGAGTTATGGCAGGTAAATACCGGAAACATGTGCGACAGGCGCGGCAGGCTTCCGTAGGGGACGACTTGGTTGCGCGAAAGACCAATGCGCAAGGAGTGAGCCGCATCCAATCTCGTACCGCGAGGGTTGGCATTCAGCACGACGGCCCTGAATCGAGGCCAGACGCATTCGTCTAGCGACCGCCACGGCGGGAAGACATTGCGGCCAGTCGTTTTCAGTCACACTCGTATAGCGGCCGCATGTCCTCGCCGACAGAGGCGTGACCGGTGGCGTTCCAGGCTTCCGGGTCGTTCGCCGAATGTCGCCATGACAAGTGCATTGCCGATGCCGCTCCGGGCTGCGCGCTAGTCCGGCCAGGCAATACGTGCGGATCGGTTGAGAAGGTAGAGATCGGCGAGCACGATGGCGAGCATCGCCTCGACCACCGGGACCGCGCGGGGAACAATCGACGGGTCGTGGCGACCGTAGACGGTCAGCTTCCGCGGTTGCAGATCAGTGTCGATCGTGTCCTGCTCGCGTTCGATCGAAGAGGTTGGCTTCATCGCGACGCGAACGACGATCTCCTCGCCAGTCGAAATGCCACCGAGCGTTCCACCAGCATTGTTGGAGCGAGCCCGGACGACGCCATTCTCGACCGTGAAGGCATCGTTGGATTGCGATCCGCGCTCGCGAACGACCGCAAAGCCGGCCCCGATCTCGACACCCTTGGTGGCCGGAATACTCAGCATTGCCTGTCCGATCAGCGCGTCAAGTTTGTCGAATGTCGGTTCTCCCAGTCCGGCAGGAACGCCGGAAGCACGACACTCGACGATACCTCCGAGACTGTCGCGATCATCCTTGGCCGCAAGGATTGCCGTGACCATCTTTTCGGCGGCGACGGGATCCGGGCAGCGAACGATGTTCTGCTCGATCTGATCGCGGTCGAACGTTTCCATCTCGATGCCGCCGATCTCGCGTGCAAAGGCGTAGACGTCGATTCCGGCGGTGGCAACGATCTTCTTGGCGATCGCGCCGGCGGCGACGCGTCCCCAGGTCTCGCGAGCAGACGAACGGCCACCGCCCCGATGATCGCGATGCCCATATTTGCGCCAGTAGGTGTAATCGGCATGGCCGGGCCGAAACACGTTCCGCAGGTTGTCGTATTTGGATGAATCCGCATCGGCGTTGTAGGTAATGAGGGAGATTGGCGTTCCGGTCGTTATTCCCTCGTAGACGCCGGCAAGGATTTCGGCCCGGTCCTTCTCGTCGCGCGGTGTGGTGACCTTGCTCTGCCCGACGCGACGGCGATTCAACTCCGCCTGGATGTCCTCGATGCCGAGCGGAATACCCGCCGGGCAGCCTTCGATGACGACCCCAAGCGCGGGACCGTGCGATTCGCCCCAGGTCGTGACCCGGAAGATCTTGCCGAAGGTGCTGCCCATGCTTCTGAGAATCCTGTCTGTCTGAACGATATGTCGCAGCTCGCTCGCGACGGAGAAGAAGGTTTGATGGATCCTGCCACCGTGATCGGGCCCCGACGACCTGGCGTGCCATGCCGTCAGAGATAGCAGCTATTCGTGGACGATCACGCGGCCGGGGTCGAAGACGACACCATAGACAGCATAATCGTGCACAGGCGTCGACGTGAATCCATAGTCCAGATAGAGCTTCTGAGACTTGATGTTGTTCCCCTGGGTGCTCAGCGCGACCCGCTTGCCTCCATGCGTCACCATTCGATCGATCGCAAAGGAGAGCGCCTCACGGCCGAGACCGCGCCGCTGATGGTCTGGTCTGATGGCGATCCGGTCAAGGTGACCCCAGCCGTAGTAGTGCGTGAAACCGACGTAGGAAACGACCTCGTCGTGCAGAATCCCGGCCCATACCTCAACACCCGGAAACTGCAGATAGGCTTCGAATTCCGCACGGGTATTCCACCAGAACCAGGGGAACGCGTCATTGTCGACCTGGATGACGGCGGCGATCCACGCGGTGTCTCGAATGGGAACACGAATGAATTGCTGAACGCCCCTTCGCTGCTGGATCGGCTCGGGACGGGGCCGATCGAGCTCGAAGGTGACGATGTCCTCGATGCGCTGAAACGCGTGATTGACGTAGAACGCCGGACGTCGGATCTCATATGAGTCGACGTAGACCAATGCCGCTGCATTCGCCTGACGTGCCGCTTCCGTCGCCGCTCGCAGGAGCACCGTTTCATGGTGGATTGCGGAGATGATATGGATGGTCGGCAGGTCCGGACGATGACGCCAGGATGTGACCAGCACGAATTCGCCCGAGTCCGGATGCCAGAAGGAGCCTCCAGGTTGCTGAATGAGGAGCGAAAGCACGTCATCGGCATCGAGTCCGCGGCGAGGATCGAGCGCGAGGTCATCGATATCGGCCGAGGTCAATGGACGAACCTGCTCGTGCGCGGCCGTGTTCGCTTGCGAGGTCCTCACTACAACTCCCATAATCAGGACGAAACCTTCTCGTAGACGCTCTCGAGACCGAGCATGCCGATGGCGGTCACTGGCACGCCGGCGATCTCCGGTCGAATGGCAGTGTAGCTAATATCGAAGAACAACGGTAACAGCACCGCGTCATCGATCAGCATCTGCTGAGCCTGACGGTAGAGCGCGATGCGATCACGTTCAGCCGGCTCACTGCGCGCCTGCACGAGGAGCGCATCGAAGGCATCGTTCCGGTACCCCGTGTAATTCTCGCCGCTGCCGCTCTCGAACAGGACCGCCAGCAGGCTCTCGGGATCGGGGTAGTCGGCGATCCAGGTAATGCTGTAGGACGAAAATCGCTGTCGTGGAAGACCGGTGATGAAATCGTTCCAGTCCACCGAAATCGGCTCGATGGTGATTCCCAGATCCACGCCGGCGGTCTCCTTCAAGGCGAGACCCACGTTGTGAAGCGGATCGCCGAGCGAGGTCTCGCCGCCGTAGATCGCGATCGGCGGAACGTTCGCGGCGGGTCCGTACGCCGACATCCCGATCAGACGTCTGGCGGCTTCGAGATCGTAGGCCGGGAGATCCGCTTCCCACTGTTCGCCAAGCATGCCGGGAGGGATGAACCCTTCGGCGGCGGTCACGTTACCGGCATTCGCCCCAGCGAATCTGGCCACCGGGAAGGCATGCTGGAGTGCACGGCGGATGTTGATATCGTCCAGCGGCGCTTCGGTCGTACTGAGCGCAAGATAGAAGACGGAAAAGAGCGGCGTGGCGATGCTCTTCGCCATGATCATCCCACTGGCAGGGTCTTCAAGCAGGCGCATCTGATCGAACGGCACGCCATCGATCAGATCGATCTCACCGCCCTGAAAGAGGTTGAGCGGCAGACTGGAAGCGGTTCCGAGCCGAAACGAGATATCCAGAACCGCAGGAGTCTCGCCAAACCACGATTCGCTGGCCCGAAGATCGAGCGATTCGCCCGCCACGAAACCGCTCACGGCGTACGGGCCGGTGCCATTCGGAAATTCAGACCCTTGTGTTTGCGTGGCATCGACGATCGAGGCTGGCACGCTGGCGAGTTTGAAGGGAAACGCGGCGTCCGGTTCGGCGAGCGAGATCGTGAACGACCGCTCACCGATGATCTCAAATCCGGTGAGGCTGGATGCCGCACCCGTCGTGATCTCGCGTGCTCCAAGAATCCCACCGAGAAAGCTCGACGCCACCAACGACGAGACATCGCCACCGGCGATCGATGGACTCAACGCGCGGACGAACGACGCGTGGATGTCCCTGGCGAGCACTGCGCGCCCGTCGTGGAACCGGGCATCCTGACGCAGTGCGAACGTGTATTGTCGGGCGTCCGCACTGACATCCATAGTTTTGGCAAGGACCGGAACCGCGGCGAGGTCCATGTCGAACCCCAGGATGCCGCGGAAGATCTGGCGAAGCACGGACATCTCGCGAAAATCGCGCGCCAAGGCCGGATCGAGGACCGACAGACCGACCGATGGCCTGGCCAGCCGCAAGCCATCCGCCGCTTTCCAGGCATTGGACGATGCCTGAGCGCGAACGGTCGGAAACATCGGCCGAAACGAGGAGAACGCGAACGCGTTCCCGCCAGCGCCTATCAGCTGTCTGCGGGTGGCGAGAATCCTACGTTTCATTCCCGGATGCTCCTGCGTCAAATGCCGCCACGCCCGGCAAGTCGTGCGAGACTTGCAGGTGCCCTATAGAATGAAATCCAGAAAACCTTTTGTCGCTCCGACATGCAAGGATGCTTTTGGCAAACATGACCGATCTCCTGCCCCTCTTTCCATTGGGAACCGTTGTCTTCCCGGGAATGCCGCTTCCCCTCCATGTGTTCGAGGAGCGATACCGGCGGATGCTCGCCGATCGTGGAGATTCGGATCCGGCGTTTGGAATCGTACTGCTTAAATCCGGTAGCGACTCCAGTGTGGAGCAGGACATTCACGACGTTGGTACCGCCGCGCGCCTCGTATCGCGACGGACGTGGCGCAACGGCCGCTCCGATATCGTGGTCGAGGGCATGCAGCGATTCGAGATTGTCTCCATCAACTGGGAACTGGGCTATGGACTGGCCACGATCGCTTGGCGCCAGGAACTAATCGGTGACGAGAAACGCCTGCAGCGCTCGATGGATCAATCGATCGCGTTGTTCCAGCGGTATGTTCGCGGAATCACGAAACTCACCGGCCGAACATTTCAAGGGGTCCGGATCAGCGACGATCCGATCACCGCCTCGTACGACATGGCATCGCGATTGCCTTTGCATACGTGGGAGCGGCAGCATCTGCTCGCGCTCGACCGGGTCGATGAACGGTTCGAGCGGCTACACCAGATCGTTCGTCGAGAAGTCGCCCTCCTCGTCAAATCCGGTTCGGCGGGACTCGCCATCAATCACCCCGGTCAAACGTTCACGCTGAATTAGTGATCGGAGGGTCAAGCGTTGCGAGACTGTCTGGCGGTGCGGTGCGTTTCCAGCCAGCTCAGAACACGGTCGGCGACCGCGTTGGCATCGTTGCTGGCGGAATCGACCACAACGTCGGCGGCAGCGAAGGCGGATGCGAGCCGACCTCGCTGAACGTCATAGAGATGCTCGGGCCAGGCCGAAGATCTTCGCAGCCGCAAGGTAGGCAGGTCGACATCCAGTGCCACGAGCACGTCGGGATCCATCAACCGCCAGAAATCGCGAATACCGCTGTGTTCCTGCCCGCAGATACGAACGTCGTGCCCATGTGCTTCGAGATTGTGGGCCAGCGTGGTCTTTCCCGACGCACACGGCCCTACCAGCACGATCTTTCGACGGTCATCGACGGGATGGTGATGCAGGCTTCGCTCCGATACGTCCATGGCTTCCCCTCCGTGCTCTGTAAGGATTGGATCCGGGGTGGTCTCGACTCAAGCTCTTGTAATGGCATGCCACCATGTTAACGGGGTGTTATGCATTCTCCCATTGTATAGGAACGAACAACGGGACCGCGGCACGGACTCACATGACAGGAATCTGCGCCTGCATGCGGCGAATGACTGGCGCCGAGGTTTGATCCATCGGCAGCAAACTCAGGGCGACCACTGCCATATCGTCACCGGGGTGAAACCCGTCGCGCTCCATGGCGATGTCGAGGACGGCGTCGGCAATCTGCTGGGCGGAACGTTGCTTCCCAAGCTGGGCGATCGCGATCTCGAGAAAATCCGGAGGCGGCAGGTTCTTCTTGCGACCGGAATGAGGGATGCCATCCGTGAACAGAACGAGCTGGACGCCGGGCGTCATTGGAAACTGGGATACGGCAGGCTTGGTCCAACGATACCGACCGATCGGCCCGGCCGAGGTATCGAGGACACGCGCACCCTGGTCGTCAAACAGCAGCATGGGAGATTCGGCGTTCCTGGTGATTACGACGGTCGAGGTCTTGAGATCGAGTGAGAGCAGGTCAAGGGTCGCGGAGACCTGACCGTGACGAAAGGCGAAAAGATAGTCATGTGTCGCCCGCGCCACCACGCCATCGCGAACACCTTCCTTCACCAGTGCCACAGCCTTGCTGGACAGCAACAAGCTCAATGTTTTCGCAGCACGACCGCTCCCCTGACCGTCGATCATCACGATGGAGAACCCTCCTCCTGGCCGCTCGATCAACTCGACGGTGTCACCACTTTCGCGGCTGGCGTATTTCTCCGTCTTGGCGATCGCGACATCAATCAAACAGGACTCGCTCACAACCGTTCCTCATCGTGGGTAGGGACGAAATTATCCGAACAAAGCATACGATGTTCGCCTGAAGTGATCCTGGCGCTATCCCCCAGACCGGACCATTCTTCGCGAACGGGAGACAGCAAGGAGATAAGCATCACAAAGAACGGTCGTACCGGTTGGACCCCCTCGGAAGATATCTCTCCATTCGCCACTCAAGCCTATTGACAAACCCTTCGTCGCTATCTATACTCATCGTAGGTTGATCGACGCTTTAGCCGATACAAATCAACCTTAATGCTTGATAGACTTTCTTCTAAGCGGAAATATGCCCAATTGGCAATTCGCGTTTCACGACTGAACTGGCTCCGAAGGAGCGTTTCAGCACAGCGAGGAGTCAGCCATGAACAACGGTCTCAAGTGGGTCTAGCCCCAGCATCTCCGGCATTCGTCAGTAGCACAGCGAGGAGTCAGCCATGAACAACGGTCTCAAGTGGGTCTAGCCCCAGCATCTCCGGCATTCGTCAGTAGCACAGCGAGGAGTCAGCCATGAACAACGGTCTCAAGTGGGTCTAGCCCCAGCATCTCCGGCATGTGCTGATCTTCATGCCCATGTTTTCCAAGGGGTAGAGATATTTTTAAAAACATAGCTCGCGTAGCGACAATTATATGCTACCAACAAAGAGAGTACTTCGACAGCGGAGATTTTACGTTTTAAACGCATTGTCTAGCACAATTAGCGTGTAAATAGGATGTTCGGCAGGCGGATATGTGTTTTCCGTGTAGTTTGATCTTGTTCGTATAGCCCATTAGTACTGACCCTATGGTTGGCTATCCGCGATACGATCAAGTATAAAATAAGAAACCCGTCATGCTCGTGCTGCCCACCCCGGCTTCCGAACTTCCTGATTCTCGAGATTCACAACCCGCGTACATCACTTCAGGCGCAAGGCACCACATCCCAATGCTGGGAGACTCTTTGAGAACTCGATTATGGCTTCTCATCTTATTCATTGCGACGCTTGCCGCGGTGCTGTTCAGCGCGGCCTCGATTCCGCCCCTGTCCACGGACGATTGGCTGGTCGCTGCTGCCCTGGTGGCGCTTCTTTTCGCCGTCGAACACTATGACGTCACAATCTCGCTTTCCGATGGACCCTTCTCCATGTCCGTCGGCGCGACGATCGCGATGGCGGGTGCCCTCCATTTCGACGCCTCGACGGCCGTGCTGATCGTGCTGCTCGCCCATCTCCTGGATTCGGCCATCGCCCAGCGGCAGATGATCAAATCCATCACGAACATCGGCACGTACGTATGTGCGACGTTTCTTGCCGCAACGATCTACCATCTCATAGCGAACACGCAGGTTTCTCCACTCGCCGATCTTCACAACATCCTGTCCGCGATCGGCGCATCACTGGCGTTCGTCATCGTCAGCACGTCGACGTTTGCGCTGATCGTTGGTCCCATTTTCGGCATCCCCTTCTTGCAGCTCTGGAAACAGAACATCAGGACCACCGCGCTGGAAACGGTGGGCTTGCCCGCCCTTGGCGGGATGGTGGCCGTTCTCGCGAACGAGAATGCCGCAGCTGTCCTCCTTGTCGGCTTTCCTCTCATGGCGCCCCAGCTGGCATACAAGGCGCTGAGCAATGCTCGTCTCAGCGTTCGCCTCACGATCGAATCACTGGTCGACATGCTGGAGCAACGAGATCGATCGACCGCCGACCACTCGCGGAGAGTTGCCATCTATACCTCCAGGATCGTTGAAGAGATGGGTGAAGTTCCTCATCAGATGACCGAGTCGATCCTGTGGGCCGCGCGGGTTCACGATCTCGGCAAGATCGGGGTCCGGGATTCGACGCTTCTGAAAACCGGCCCCTTGACCTCCAACGAACGAATCGACATGCAGGGTCATCCGGTGCTTGGAGCAGACGTGATCGCGAGGTTGGCGCAATCGGACTCGGTTGCAGTCATCATTCGCCATCATCACGAGCGATGGGACGGATATGGCTACCCGGATGGTTTGGCAGGCGAAGCCATCCCCCTTGGATCCAGGATCATCGCGATCGCCGACACGTTCGAGGCCATGACGGCGGATCGACCCTATCGTCGCGCACTGCCGGTCTCGGTCGCCTACGACGAAATCGTGCGAAACAGTGGAACGCAGTTCGACCCAACAGTGGTGCGAGCGTTCGAGCGCGCGTTCTCGCCGGAACAAATCCGGGTTCGCGCCGTTCAGACTCAAGGCATGCTCTCACACGCCTGATCGCACGCAACACGTATCGAGTCTGAACGGGATCAGTCCTGCGGCTCCACATCGATCAGCCCCCGTCTGTTCCCCCCTCGCGTATCATTGCAATCAAATGCGCCATACCCCTATTGGCTGCGATCGGGTCTCACCAAGGATTGCATGTGCCTCTCGTCACGTTCGACTTCCACAATACGATTGCCCATTGTGATACGTGGTTCGCCCTTGAAATTCGCGACCTCCCCGCAGGTGTCCTGCATCTGATGCGCGAAGATGCATTGATCGAGGTGTCTGGCGAACTGGCTGCCCTCGCAGCAGACACCTACCGTCAGATTCGCAGGAATGTCACCCTCAGCGGCATCGACATCGACGCCCAAACGGCTGTCATGACGACATTTGCCGACATCGGTGTCATCGCCGAGCCGAGGACAGTCGAGCGATACATCCGAAAGATCATGCGTGCCGCCCTCTCCGACCTGCGGCCGGTCGACGGCGTGCTCGAGCTCATTCGTGAACTGCACAATGCGGGGTTCCCTCTCGGAATCATCAGCAGCGCGGCCTATCACCCCTTCCTCGAATGGTCACTCAAGGAATTCGGTGTCTCCGACTGCTTCGACTTCGTGGTCACATCCGCATCTGCCGGCTTCTACAAATCAAGTCCCCGGATCTATCTCCATGCGCTCGAGCTGGCTGGCATGGAGCCTCAACGAGCCCTCCACATCGGAGATTCGCCACGTTGGGATGTCACGACGGCGAACGCTGTGGGAATGATCACGGTTCTGCTCGACCCGCATCGTGGCGGGGCGTCCCAGATTGACGAAGGATTGACCGCCCCAGATCTCGAAGTCGACAGCTTTGTCGATTCGCGAGATGCGATCGTGGCGCTCGCGAAGTCGCTGCCAGCGGATTTACCCGCCATGACTCCCACGCAGGAACCAGCGGTTCCCGTACTCCGGGTGGACATCTTCACCCTCTTCCCGACGATGTTTGCCGGACCGTTCGACGAAAGCATTCTCAAACGCGCGCTGGCTCAAGGCATCGTCGACGTCCGCATCCACGACATTCGGGATTGGACGAAGGACAAGCACCACACAGCCGATGACACCCCTTACGGCGGCGGCGCGGGGATGGTCATGAAGGCGCCGCCGATTGTCGAGGCGATCGAGGATGTTCTCGGCGATCAACTCGAGCGTGCGCATATCGCGATCACGTCCGCCGGAGGGCGAAAGTTCTCGCAGAAGATCGCACATGAACTCGCAACCTGTGAGCGACTGGTGTTGATCTGCGGTCACTACGAGGGAATCGACGAACGGGTGTCGGCGCTGCTGGATGCAGATGAACTCTCTATCGGTGATTATGTCATGACTGGCGGTGAGCTCCCGGCAATGGTGATCGTCGATACGATCGCCAGGCTCATTCCCAACGTGATTACCGCCGAGAGCATCGCGGACGAATCGCACGCGGAGAGTCGCGCCGCGATTGTCGAATACCCGCACTACACGCGGCCCGCCACCTACCGCGGACATGGCGTGCCTACGGTGCTGCTGAGCGGTCACCACGCCAGAATCGACGAGTGGCGACAGGGTGAAGCGCAAAAGCGAACCTCCCGATGGAGACCCGATCTCATGGAGCAGGGTAGTGACGCCTGAGCGGCTGGCAGTGCATGCTATCCCCTGCCGTTTCTCTTGATGTCTCGCACCGTTTCAGGGGCAGATCACGACGGTGCCATCATGAAGTCCTCAGGCCGGCGCCTGGAGGTTTCATATCGAGTCCGGTTGGATGGGATATGACCCGATACCGCAAGCGCCGATCGCATTGCGCCCTGAGGTGGACTTCATACTAAAACCGGCTTTCGCTCACAGCCATGGCGACGGACGGTTCAGCACCGACAGCACCCGCAAGCTGGAGAAATCGCGCTCCGAAACGAAGCGCAGGTATTCGCTCGTCGTGCGTTCGATCTCCTGACGTTCATCCTCCGAAGGTTGCAGGCGAATTGTGGCAGAGAGGCCGTTGCGAAGAAGTTCGCGCAGATACTTCTGGGCGTTGATCGACAGTCGAATCGCGCCCGGATCCGTACCCCGGCACGTGGGGCAGAGAATGCCGCCCAGCGTGGCCGAGAACGTGTGGACCTCCGCCTCAATCACGCGACGGCAGTTGACGCAGCGAAGCAATTCGGGCCGATACCCCAGAGCACTGAGCAGGGCGAGTTCGAAATGACGGGTAACCGGCCAAGGATCCACTCGCTCATTCAGAACGCTGAGAGACCGTTTCAGGAGATCGTAGACCTGTCGATTTTCCTGGCGGTCCTGCGTCAGATGTCGGACGAGTTCGGCGTAGTAAGACGCGTAGCCGAACGCGTCGAGGTCGAGCCGCAATCGCTCGTGGGGATCGATCAGTTCGGCCGAGGTTACGATATCGAGGTCTCTCCCACGTGCGAGATGGAGTTTCACTCGACCGAAATAATCGAGCGCCGGGCCGATCTTGCTGCCACTGCGACGTGCTCCCTTGGCAATGATCCCGAGCTTGCCGAAGTGAGGCGTGTAGAGGGTCACGATCCGGTCGGCCTCACCCAAGTCGAGGCGCGTGAGCACGATCGCTTCGGTCCGGTAGTTTCGATCTCGTGGTGATTCACGCACGGGAGGGGAAGAAGCAGAATCAGTCATGCTGGGCGACTTTCAACATGGGAAGAACGAAGGCGTAGTCCATCGAAAATGGTGTCTGTCAAAGTATCGCATTGCGGCGCCAGTGAGCTGCCAGAGCCGCAGGACGTGCAGGCATGCCTCTAAGCAGACGGACCGGTGCCGGAGGTCGTTGACGGCTATTTTCTCCGGGTGGTAGGGTTTGCATCATGATAGGTGATGTCTCCTTCCTGGCTGCATTTGTCGCTGGAGTCTTCTCGATTTCCTCCCCCTGCATTCTGCCTCTTGTGCCAATTTACCTGGCCCATATCGCAGGCGTGACAGTTGGCGAGACCGGGACCGCAGCGCGTGCCTCGGTCATCAGGAATGCGCTTGCATACATCGCCGGGTTTTCTGTGGTCTTCGTCATGATGGGGGCGGCCCTGGGCGCCGCTGGGGCAGCAGCAGAAACGCTCGATTTCTTCACACTCAACCGGATCTGGCTCGTCCGCACCGGTGGGCTGATGCTGGTGCTCCTGGGCCTCTATCAAACCGGAATGATCCGGATACCATTCCTCGACCGGGATCGGCGCGTCTCATTAACGCCGGGATCGCCGGGATCGGTCACGTCCTCGTTCGTGATCGGGATCGGATTCGGCGCTGGCTGGTCGCCATGTGTTGGACCGATCCTCGGCGGAATTCTGACAATGGCTGCCGGACAGGGAAGCGTCGAACGGGGAACGCTCCTCCTCTCGCTCTACGCCCTCGGTTTGGGCGTGCCCTTTCTGCTGGCGGCTCTCGCGTTCGGATCGGCCCCAAGACTCCTCCGCAGGATCAATGGGCGTCTGCACACGATTACCTTGATCAGCGGCGCAATCATGCTCGGGGTTGGGGTTATCATGATCCTTGGCATCTATCAGCAGCTGTTTGTCGAAATCTCGCGGATTGCTCCATGGACACCGTGGGAGCCTGCGCTCTAGTGGCCCGTCAAGGCGCATATCCTGGGAAGCGCGATACCCCGCGAGCACAAGAGAGATTGCTCGACACGGTTGAAACGACGAGATCACTCCCACTTTCCAGTAGATGAGACCGAGCGAATCTTCGTTGGCAGACCACTTGCCCAGTCGCAAGATCTGCCAGCTACTCGAACAATCTCTGAAGCTCGTGCCTTTCCGTCGCTCGCTCTCAGGTATCCATATCGCGCGATCTGATTTGAAACGGACAGTTGATGGCCGATATTTCCTTACGAACCCAACCATCGCGACCGATGACGGAGATAGTGATCGACCGTATCTGGCGATTCTTCTGCTCCGTCAGAGCGGCGATCGCCGAGATCTCGCTTCTCGCTCTCATGGTGCTGATTGGCACGCTCCGCGGCAGCGAGGCTCCTCGATGGTTCGCCGACGGGTTGCCGTTCCTGAAACCGATCGTCGACAAGTGGTACAGCTGGGACGTCTTCAGCTCGATTCCGTTTGCAGCGCTGCTGGCCGTGCAGGCAATCGCCGTGGCGGTGTGCACCATCAATCGATTGCCCGGCATATGGCAGACGATCAATCAGCCGCGGGTAACGACGTCGCGCGGTTGGTTGCGGAACGCCGACATCTCGGCGACGTATGTAAGCGAGGTCAGCGTTTCGACGCTGGCCGGCGACATGACTGGCGTCCTGAAGGAGCAACGCTATCGCGTGCTGCAGGAGGCAGACGGTCGTGACATTCACCTGTATGCGGACAAGAACCGGTACGCCAAGCTGGGTACATTCCCGTTCCATCTAGCGCTCATCCTGATTCTGGTCGGCGGCATCGTTGCGACGCAGTATGGATTTCGGGATCAGGAATTCATCGTCGTCGAAGGCGATACTCTGGCGGTCGGTCACAACACGGGCCTGAGCGTGCGCCTCGATCGTTTCGAGGACACCTACGTGCCGATGGGTGTGGCGAGCCAGTACAAAAGCAATCTCACGCTGTTCGACAACGGAAAAGAAGTCAAGACGGGCGCAATCACGGTCAACCATCCTCTCACGTATCATAATGCAACGATCTATCAATCCGACTTCGGCACGGCGAAGCAGTTTACGATTACCGACGCGACCGGCAATGTCGTCTACCAGGACGCCTCGCCGATCGGGATCTTAAATTTCAAGGGAAATCCGGACGCCCCGGCCGGGGTGATCTCTTTGCCGACGATCGGCGGACAGTTGGTGTTTGCCGGTGCGGATATCGCACCCTTCAACCAGCCGCAACTGGATAAACTGCATCTCGCCAGCAATCAGCTCTGGGTGCAACTCGGTCAGCGAGATGCTGCCGGGACGTTAGCGAACGGTGAGGGAACGGTCCTGACCCTCAACCAACCGCTTCAGATAGGAAACTTCACGGTTCTCTACAGGGGGACAACGAATTATTCGGTGATGCAGGTGGCGTATAACCCCGGCGTCCCAATCTTCATCATCGCCGCCGTCCTCCTGATTGGAGGACTCGCGGCGACGTTCTACTTCCCACAACGGAGAGTGCGCGCGATTATCAGCGCCACACCGCAGGGAAGCGTCGTGCAGATGGCTCCGCTCGCGAAACGCGACTGGAGCGGAAAACGAGATTTCATGCAGATCGTGAGCAAGGCGACCGGGAAGCTGGGAGCACCACAGAATCTAAAAATCCCCGATAAGGGAAGCGAGTGGGAAGCGTATGCTCACTCACCCACCTCGACCCCGTAGAAACAGGTTGCACGGGCCGCAGAAGGTTCCATGTCTACCGCAGGCGCTCGCACAGGCATCGATCACCTCGCCAACATGTCCGAGTTGATGGAAAGTAAGGAATTTATGGAAGGTCTGGTCAGGTTCTCATTCTACTGTTTCGCCGCGAGTTCGCTTGCGCTGTGGTCATCGGCGGTGTGCTACATCGCCTATGCAGTTGGCAGGGTTCGCGTTCAGCAGAACACGATGATGACGTCGGCCGGCACATCTGTGACGAGCACAAGCGCGGAGTTCAGCTCTGGCTCGCTCGGATTCGGACGCACCGGGACGATGATGGCCTTCTTCGGCGCATTTTTCGCGGGTGCATCGATCGTGCTGAGGGCCCTCGCGGCCGAGCATGTCGTGTTATCCAACATGTACGAGTATTCACTCGTCTTCGTATTCTTCACGTCCAGCGCGTACCTGATCTTCGAGCGCATCTACAAGGTTCGTCAGCTGGGTGCGATCGTCATTTCGGTCGCCGCATTGATGACCGGGTATATCTGGTCACTGCCCGCCGAGATGCGCGAAATCAATCCCGTGGTGCCTGCCCTCCGCGCCGGTGCCATCATGCCGTTCCACGTTGGCAGTGCGAACCTCGCCTATTCCGTGCTGACGGTCTCGTTCGGTGCGGCGGTCTTCTTCCTTATCGCCAACCAGTGGAGTCCACGTTGGCTGCCGAGCGCCGAGATGCTCGACGACATCGCCTTTCGGGCTGTGACGATCGGATTCCCGTTCCTCGCGCTGATGCTGATTCTGGGCTCCGTATGGGCCCATCAGGCGTGGGGTGCGTATTGGTCGTGGGATCCCAAGGAGACGTCCGCACTGTTCGCATGGCTGGTGTACGGCATCTACCTGCACACGCGAACCCTCCGCGGCTGGCGAGGAAAGCGCAGCGCATACATCCTCATCCTCGGCTATGCCGCGCTCATCTTCACCTATTACGGCAACTATTTCTTCGGTGGCCTGCACGCGTATGGTGGAGTCTAGCGGAGTACCGTTGCCACATCGTTCCGAGCTGGATATCGCTCTGCCGCGTGTCGGTGGGACACGATGCCCACCATGCGACGTCGCAATTTCGCGTTACGTTCCCGAGGCTTCTCACCCACCTGATCGGAGAGACGGTTCATGCCCAACGACGAGTCCCCATCACCAATGCCGATTCCCGGCGTGCGATCGACGCCTGAGCGACGGTGGCCGCGGGTCCTGCTCGTGCTCGTGGTGGCGCTCGGAATAGTGGGAATCACGTATACGGTTGGCCAGAATCAGGGCTGGTCCGCGATTGGTTCAGGCGGAGTGAATGCCCAGCTCCTGCCGAAAGTCGGTCAACCCGCCCCCAATCTGTTCACGTTGACCGCCGACGGACAACCGGTGCTGCTCTCGACCCTCCGGGGCCAGCCGGTCTGGCTCAATTTCTGGGGTTCCTGGTGCGCACCCTGCCAGGCCGAGATGCCGATGATCGAGGCTGCCTATAAGGAACTTCAGCCGCAAGGACTGATCATGCTTGGGATCAGCCAGAAGGAAGACGTCTCGGCGTCGGTGGCGTATGCCAAGGACGCCGGTGCGACCTTTCCAATACTGGTCGATCCGACTCTGGTCTGGAACAGTATCGGCGAGGACGACATCCCGGCCGAAGTGGTGGCGATTGCCAAGGAAACCAAGTCGTGGCAGGTGAACAACTTCCCGACGCATATCTTCATCGACCGCAATGGCATTGTGCAGGCGGTGGTCCTCAAGCCAATGTCCGTTGCGGAAGCGGTCCACTATGGCGAGAAGATACTCGACGTGCCCTACACCGGTCCTGCGCTTTCCGTTTCATCGCCGGTGGCACCGCCGGTAGCAACGCCGGAGTCCTCGCCTGAAGCAACTCCAGCTGGCTAGCATGCCGGGACCAAGCACGCGTGTCACCTGCTGATTTTTCCTCGCTTTCCCAACCAGATGAATCCGACCGGCAGTGACCTCGAAACCCCTGCTCCACTTCCACAATATCGACATCGTCGCGTGATGTCTCACCTGTATGCAAAAGGCCCCGACATACGCCGGGGCCTTTTGCATACAGGTGGCTGTGCGTCAGGACGGCCAGTTCAGCTTTGGAATGACGTTCTTGCCATAGGCTTCGATGAACCCTTCCTGGTTGCGGTTCACGTTGTGAATGTGAATCTCCTGGAAGCCCAGATCGATGAAATGCTGGAGATATTCGACATGCTCATCGAGATTGGCGGTCGTGAGAACGCGATTCTTGAAGTTCTCGGGACGAACGAGCTTGGCCATCGCCTCGAAATCTTCCGGATTCCGGATGTCTGCCTTGGGAAAGTTCATGCCGCCGTTAGGCCAATCCTTGACGGCAGAATCGATTGCCTCCTGCTCAGTGGTGGCGTAGCTGACCTTGACCTGAAGGATCCTGGCCATCCTGGATGGATCCTTGCCGGCGTCCCGGGCACCCTTCTCGAATCGATCGAGCAGCATCCTGATCTTCTCGTCGGCAGCGCCGACGGTGATAATGCCTTCCGTCAGCTTGCCCGTTCGCCCTGCCATAATCGGGCCAGACGTAGCGACGTAGATCGGGGGCGGGGTATCGGGCAGGGTGTAGAGCCTGGCGCTTTCGACCCTGAAATGCTTGCCCTGATGCTTGAGGACCTTGCCAGTGAACAACTTCTCGATGATGTCGATCGCTTCGACGAGTCGTTCGAGTCGGATCGGCGCCTCTGGCCAGTAATCGCCGACGATATGCTCGTTGAGCGCCTCGCCAGCGCCGAGTCCGAGATAGAACCGGCCGGGATACATGGCTTCGAGCGTCGCTGCAGCCTGCGCGAGAACCGCCGGGTGATAGCGCCAACCGGGTGGTGTCACACCGGTACCGAAACGCATGCTGGTGGTCGCTCCGAGCGCGCCCATCCAGGCCCAGACGAACGCGGATTGGCCCTGGGACGGCACCCATGGATGAAAGTGGTCCGAGGCGGTGATGACCGAGAACCCGTTTTTTTCGGCCAGCTGACTGTACGTGAGCAGGTCAGTAGGATGGAATTGTTCGAATGAGGCGGCGTAACCGATTGCTCCCATGATTCCTCCGGGGTGACTGACGATGGGCGGACGATTTGTCGCCCTTGAAAACATGTCGAGAGGCGAGCTAATTGAAGAGACTTCGCTCCTCTGTCATCACGAGGTCGAGCGCAGTGCCGGTTTCGCCCAGAGCGTGCACGTTATATCCACGGATAACGGCGACCGGGCGCGCTGCCAGCTTGTGCATGACGAGTTCGGCTGCCGAAGCGAGTTCATCTGCAACCGCGAGCACCGAGGCGCGAAGCTCATAGCCGTTCGGATCGTACTGACCGCGATAATCCGCGAGCGGCGCCATCCCGGCGACGCCGATGGCAACATTCACGATGCCGTTTCGCCAGGGCCTGCCGAACGAATCGGTGACGATCACCCCGAACGGGTGCTCGGCACCGTCCGTCCCCGCAAAGAACTTGCCGAGCAGCGATTGGCGGATGGATTCCGCCGATGCATCTGCATCATCCGGCAACAGGCAGACTGTTTCGGATGCCACGTTGGATGCATCCACACCTGCATTCGCACAAATGAAACCGTGTCTGGTTTGGGAGATGATCAGTCCCCGAACCATGCGCACGATTCGCTTCGACTCTCTGAGAACGACTTCGACCTGTCGAGCGTCCTTCTCCCAGTCCGTCGCGATCTGACGCGCGAGTGCTGACGGTTCGATATCGGGGAGGTACACGAGCTTGTCTTCGGCCTTGCTGACCACCTTCTGCGTGACCGCAACCACGTCGCCGTCTTGCAGTGCGCCGATCGATCGCGCGATCGCCTCACCGACGATCGCACCAAGGTCGTCACCGGGTTGAATCTCGGGAATGCCTTCGACCGGGAGAATCTCGATTGTCCCCTCGATCCGAGGGCGATTCATAGCCATTGCTGAACGCTCCATTATTGGGTCCAAGTGGCAGACGTGGCCCGAATTACCGACTCAGAAAGACCTGAACTCGTGTCTTGGCGGGCATCTCCATCTGCACGCTGCAGGGTATCACCTTGAAGTTCCGCGCGGATGCCAGCTGGTAACGAATTCCAGTCGTCGATCGTATCCAGATCATGTTCGGTGCCATACATGATTCGCGTGCTCGCAGACCACCCGAGACGCAGCGCTTCCGCGACATGAGCAGCATAACTGCCTTTGCCGAACTGAAACACGAACTCCCGAGTGTCATCGTGGATCTCAATCGCACGATCTGCAACCCGAAGCAGCAGGGCGTTGGTTCCATCCCGATGCCGATCTGGCGCGATCACCGTGCGAGCATCATCCGTCACCAGACGTCGAACATCATTCGGCCCCAACAGTGGCAAGTCAGCTGGCGCGACGAGAATGGCAACCGCACCCTGTGTAATCGCCCACTCGCGACCAGAGGCAAGCGCGCCGTTGAGACCGACGGCATCGTCTTGCTGGCGCATGATGTGGACTCGATCGTCGATGGCGCCGAGGTGGATTTCGGCGAACTCCGGATCTCTCGTCACGATAAGCACGCTCGCGATCACGTCCGACGCAAGCAGCACGTGGACAACGTGATGAGCCATCGAGACGATCAGGTGGGTGCGTTCGGCGGGTGACAGTGACTCCGCGAGACGGGTCTTGCCAGACGTGCCGTTGCGCAGTGGTACGATGGCGATGGTTCCGCTCACTGGTGGACTGACCGTCGGTGCAGGGTTGCAGCCGTCAGCATCTCGCGGGCAAAACGTTCTCTATCCTCGGGCCCACCCATGATGGTGTTGGTGACGACTACCTCGATGCCCAGCCGTTCAATTTCCGGCCCAATCGAGGCGTCCTGCTCGTCGATCACCAGGATATCCAGCAACCCCGCATAGATACGCGCCACTCCCAGGGGGGAAACATCATGACCCAGTGTGGCAAGCATCCTGTCGGCGGGGCCCTTCAGCGCCCTGCCTCCGACGATCGGACTCACGCCAATGCGGACCGCCGTGGAACTCGCCAGCGCGTCCCGGATTCCCGGCACCGCGAGTATCGGGCCGATGCTGACGATCGGGTTGCTCGGTCCCACCACGATGATGTCGACATCCAGCAGCGCCTCGATAACGCCGGGCGCTGGCGTCGCGGTCTCGACGCCCTCGAACGTGACCCCAGTAACATCGTCCTGCTGACGGCGAGCAACGAAGTAATCCTGAAATCCAAGGGTTCCAGCAGGAGTGTGGACATATGTTGCGATCCGATCGTCGGTCATCGGCAGCAGACGGGCAGAGATTCGCAGTGCCGCAGCCAGCTGAGCCGTGACCGTGGAGAGGAGCAAACCCTGTCGAAGACGAACGGTACGGATGATATGCGTGGCGAAATCCTGGTCGCCCAGAAGAAACCAGGGATCTTCCCCATATCGTGCGATCGCATCAAGTGTCGCCCTCGTATCGCCAACCACTCCCCATCCCTGGGCCGGATTCGCCAAACCAGCGAGGGTGTACATGACCGTGTCGATATCGGGGCTGATCGAGAGACCATAGAGTTCGAAATCGTCAGCCGTGTTTACGATTATGGCAAGCGTATCCCCGGAAACCACGCGGGCCAATCCCTGCGCCAGTTTGGCGCCGCCGACACCCCCTGCCAATGCCGTCACTCGTCGTCCGGTTTGTGCCACACTCACGCTTGCGTCCTTAACCATCGCGACCATCGTTGGTCACCGTGCCATCACGGTAGCATACGATAGGTAACGAACCAACTGATCATCTTGCCAGTCGTCCCTATCAGGGTCGATGCCACAAGCATTATTGTTCATCCCCGATCCAGGCAGTAGGCCTGGCGAGCAGATGATCAAACGATCTCGCCCATCCACGATCGAGAGAAAGGCACCGATGCCAAACGTAGAACTCATCCGGGCAACCGCGCCGCTCATCCTCGCGATCGATATCGGATCGTCATCGGTGCGAAGTCTCCTCTACGATGCTGCCGGCCGCCAAGTCAATGGAAGCGAGTGCCAACTTGGCCACGTCTTTCGAACCGACACCGATGGAGCCGCAGAAGCTGTTCCAACAGCGTTGCTGGCACATGTCGTCACCTGTGTGGATGCGACTCTCGAATTCGGGGGTGATCGAAACATCGACATCGGGGCAGTGGCCGCCTCGAGTTTCTGGCACAGCCTGATGGGGATCGATGGCGACGGCAATCCTACTACGCCCGTCTTTACATGGGCGGACAAACGAGCCGGCGTCGAGGTGAAAGAGCTGACCAAGGAGTTTTCGATCGATGAGGCGATCGGCGCGACGGGATGCCGAATCCATTCGAGCTACTGGCCGGCCAAATTGCGGTGGATCCGTCACGAGCGCCGGGACGAATTCGTTCATACAACGATGTGGCTTTCGTTCGCCGACTTCCTGGCACTGAAACTCACCGGTCAGGCATTGACCTCGATCTCGATGGCTTCGGGAACGGGGTTGCTGGCAGTCGAGGACCTCATCTGGCATGCACCGATCGTCGCGGCGGCCGGGATATCGATGAATCAGTTGCCGCCAATCATCGATCGCAACGACCCGTTGCCTGCACTCATCCCCGAGTTTCGACAACGTTGGCCAGCATTGGCTGGCGTGCCGTGGTTTCCCGCGATCGGAGATGGCGCTGCGGCTAACGTGGGTGCGGGTTGTGTTGGCGCCGACCGCATCGCCCTGACGGTGGGCACGTCGGGGGCGATGCGAACGATCATCCTCGCAGACGAGCGAGTCCCAGGCTCTCCTCCAGGTCAGCTTTGGGTCTACCGTCTCGATCGAGCGCGATGTGTGATCGGTGGTGCGTTGAGCAATGGCGGCAACGTAACCTCCTGGTTGGCAGACCGTTTTTCCGGTGGCGATTTCGCGGCGCTTTCCGACGAGGCTTCGCATATCGATCCAGACCTGCACGGCCTGACGATATTGCCGTTCCTGGCCGGCGAGCGGTCACCGAGTTGGGATGACAAGGCGACTGGCATGTTTGCCGGACTGACACTCGCCACCACGCCAGCCGAAATCTACCGTGCTACGCTCGAAGCGACGGCCTATCGCTTTGCGGCGATCTATGACGATCTCGATGGAGTCGTTGGGAACGACCACGAGATTCACGCCAACGGTGCCGCTGTACTCAACTCCCCGTTGTGGCTACAGATCATGAGTGATGTGCTGGGTCACTCGATCGATGCGCTCGATGCCGAAGCGGAAGCCTCGGCTCGTGGGGCTGCGATCTGCGCGCTGGAATCGTTAGGCGTCTGGCCCTCACTCCGACCTGCCTCAAGCGATGTAATCCATCACTACCGGCCTGACGAGTCTACTCGCCCCGCATATCGCGAGGGCCGAGCGCGACAGCGGCGATTGGAGCAGGCGATGCAGGTGTTGCAAGCGTTGGAGACGCACTGACAGGATGACCAGTTTCTTCTGCCGTCTACATCTGGCAGTCTTCATACAACAGTTCGTCGGAAACGTCCGATCGTTTCTGCTCCTACCTTGAATGTGAGGAAACCTTGGGTATCTTGTGGATTTTGGCACATCCTGATGACGAATCGTTCGGTGGCGCAGGGATGTTCGCCTGGGCCAGGCAGCAGGGGATCGCGACCGGCCTGGTCTGTGCGACGCGGGGAGAGGTCGGCGCGATCAGCGATCCGGCATTGGCGACGCCGATAACCCTCGGTGCCGTCCGCGAGCAAGAACTCCGGGGAGCGATGAATGTCGTCGAACTGACCGACCTGCGACTGATGGGCTACCGGGACTCAGGAATGGCCGGGACGCCGGAAAATGATGATCCGCGCGCGCTGATCAACGCGCCAAGAGAAGAGACGATCGCGCATCTCGTGGGCCAGATCCGCGAACTCCGCCCCGAGACGGTCATCACATTTGGTCCGGATGGTGTCTACGGACATCCCGATCACGTCTACATCGGTGATGTTGCGAGCGAAGCCGTGCTCGAAGCCGCGAAGCCAACGACGGTCGCCCTCGGTGAACCATGGAAGGTCTCCGCGCTCTATCACGTGGCCGTCCCGCGCGACGTGCTGATCGCGTATCGCAATCGGCCGGACGGGCCGTTCCGCTCGATGAGCGAGGAAGAAGTGCAGCGTCTCGGAACTCCAGCCGAGGAGATCACGCACTGGCTCGATACCATCGACTATATCGATGTGTCCCGGCGCACTGTCCTTCACCATGCGACACAAATCTCGTCGCCAGCCGATATTGCGGGAGAATCGCCGCAAGCCACCGCCCGGCTCCGGTATCAACAGCTCAAACGCATGCCGCTGCCTTGGGATGAAACACCCAACATCAGAGATGCAATCGATCGCTTGCAGGAGCAATTTCCCAACAGAAGCCGGTCCCTGACCCTGCCAGAGTAGGGACAACGATCGTCCATGGACGCCGGCGAGAACGGTCAGCTAACCTAAAATGAGTGGGATTGTGGTACAGTTGAGACATAGAACGCATTCTTGCCAACATTCTCAAGTGAGTCACATCATGTCAAATCATCAAGAGTACGCTTGCGTCTGTCCTCGTTTTCATCGAGCCGTCGAGTTAGTCGGTCGTCGCTGGACCGGCGCGATCCTCAGTTCGATGCTCTCTGGAGCAACGCGGTTCACCGATATCGTTCATGCAGTGCCAGGATTGAGCGACAGATTGCTCTCCGAGCGTCTCAAGGAACTCGAAGTCGAAGGCATTGTCGTTCGTATCGTCCATCCGGACACGCCGGTACGGATCGAATACAAGCTGACAGACAAGGGTCGCGATCTGAGCAGCGTGACAGATGCCGTTAGCGGCTGGGCTGAGCGTTGGCTCGATGCGACGCCCGCGATCGCAGTCCAAAATGATTCTGCCCGAATGCAAGAGCTTGCGTCCGTAGCGAACTAGTCGCCAGAAGGACCAGCTCGCCGCTCGTTACGGACAGCTCGAGTTGATGTGGAGACATCCGACTGCCCCTGCCTGTTCTTTCGTCTCACGTCGCAGCGATTACCTTACAACATATACAGAACACCCCCACCGAATGCGATGGGGGTGTTCTGTATGTCTGTCAAATCTCGTTAGAGCTCGGTGACGATGGGGAGGATCATCGGCCGACTTCGAGAGCGGCGGCGCAACGCCTTGCCAACCGTCTCCTTGGTGCGCTGGACGACATACCCGTACTGCGGTTCGCCCTTACGCCGACGTTCGAGCGTCCGGCGAAGCTCGCGCTCCGCCTCGCGAAGCGCGGCGGCGTTCAGTTCCGGTTTGAGACCCTTGGCGAAGAGTTCGGGTCCTGCAATCAGCTCTCCCGTCTGACGGTCGACCACGATGTTAACGACCACGAAACCTTCGTCGGTGAGATTCTCGCGGGTTCGCAGAACCGATTGGCCCTCATCCCGATCCCCAAGGCGATCAACGAGCACACTTCCAGCCCGAACTCGTCCTCGCTGGTTGGCACTATCGCGCGTGAACTCGATCACGCCGCCGATTTCCGGCAGGAGCACGTGATCACGGCGAATTCCGTTCTCTTCGCACAGCTCACGATATAGGGCCATGTGCCGGTATTCACCATGGATCGGCACGGCGAACTTCGGTCTCACCAGCTCGATCATCTTCTGCAATTCATCACGACCCGCATGCCCTGAAACATGGACTCCCTTGTTGATCGCGCTGTAGACGACCTCACATCCGCGGCGGAAGAGGTTGTCGATCGTCTGGCTGATGGTGTCTTCGTTTCCCGGTATTGGAGACGCGGAGACAAGGATCACATCACCCCTACCTACGCGAATCTTCGGATGTTCACCAGCAGCAATCCGCGCCAGTGCGGCGGCGGCTTCCCCTTGGCTGCCCGTGCTGACGATTACACGCCGTTCCTTCGGCAATTTGAGCAGATCGTCGAGCGGGATGAGCAGTCCCTCAGGCGGATCGAGATATCCCAAATCGATGGAAACGCGCGCATTCTGCTCCATGCTGCGACCCGCCACCGCGACCTTGCGGCCGTGCTTGGCAGCAGCATCCAGTGCCATGTAGATTCTGCTGACATTCGACGCAAACGTCGCAATGACGACCTGTCCCTTGGCATTTCCGATGACGTCCGCCATGGTATCCATGACGACCTTCTCGGAGGGCGTGCTGCCGGAGGTCTCGACGCGAACCGTATCCGAGAAGAGGGCCAATAGGCCATCGTCCCCCAGACGCTTGAGCCGCCGTTCGTCCGTTTGGTCGCCCATCACCGGGCTTGGATCGAACTTGAAGTCGCCGGTATCGAGAATTGTACCGACCGGCGTATGGAGAGCGATCGCGCAGGCGTCCGGGATCGAATGCGTCACGTGGATAAACTCTGCCTTCATGTCTCCCAGCTGAATGGATTCCCCGGCGTTGACCGGGATCAATTCAACCGTCTTTTCGAGACGCGCCTCGAGCATCTTGCGCTCAATGAACCCAAGGGCGATCGGTGTGCCATAGATCGGTACAGGGGTCCCGCTCTTGAGTTGTGGGATGATATACGGAATCCCGCCGATATGATCTTCATGACCATGCGTGATCAGAATGCCCCGAAAGTTGTTCATTCGCTCGGCGATGAACGACACGTCAGGAATGATGAGATCGATTCCGCGCTGATCGTCGTCCGGAAACTTGGATCCACAGTCGAGCAACACGAGATCACGACCGCATTCGACCGCGGTCATATTCTTGCCGACTTCGCCAACGCCGCCAAGCGGAATCACTCGAAGGCGATCGGAACCAATCGGCCCAAGTGCCGGGCCGACCGCTGGGTCAAGTGGCGTCGGACGGGTCAACACGCGATCTGGCGCACTATCCTCGGCGCCCGGCGCTCGACGTCCGCGCTGATGCAAGGGGCGAACGATTTCGGGGCGATCGACCGCTTCGTCCTCGCGGCGAGGACGCCTGATCTGATTGCGTGGATCCGGACCGAGGTACGACTCGGAGACGCCCGGTGCTGGCTGCTCGGGCCGTGTCCGCTCATTGCCGGGAGGACGCGTGCTGCGAGCCTGGCCGGCGCCACTCTGCGGAGCTCCGCCCGGCCTCCGCTGTCGTTGCTGACCTTCGCCATCCTGGGAAGGCGCTGGTCGTTGCCGTTGTTGTTGCTGCCGACCACCTTGCTGCTGCTGTCGCGGACGCTGGGCTTGTTGCCGTGGCTGCTGCTGACGTTGGCCGGAATCCTGCCCCGGTTGACCGCCATCCCCTGAATCCATCGAGATCTGATTCGGATCCTGCGGCCGAGTCTGGCCTTGACCTTGGCCTCGACCCCGGCCACGTCCACGACGCGACCGTCCCGAACGCTCACCGCTCGACTCATTCCCTGCGTCCGGTCCTGAATCGACGACAGAATCTGACGGGCGACCCTGACCATCCCGCTCGTTTCCAGGCAACGCTGGCTCAAGGTCCTGCGGAACTGGTCGTCGTTGTTGCCCACGATTCTGCTGCTGATTCGCCTGGGCGTCAGTTCGCTCCAAACCCTGCGGGTTCGGCCGTCGTTGCTGCCCACGATTCTGCTGCTGATTCGCCTGGATGTCGGATTGAGGGTGATTCCGGAGGTCGGGCGGACGCTGGTTCCCACGATCCGGTTGTTGGTCCTGCTGATTTTCGGCAGGACGCTGATTTGGAGCCGGCCGGGTTTGTTGTTCTTGCTGCCGAGGACGCTGCTGTTGCTGCTGCTGCCGGGACTGAGCTTGCGGATCATCCTGATAGGATGTCTGCTCGTCCTGCGTCTGTGGTGACTGAGTCTTGGCCTGAGCGGATGCTGGTCGGCGACGCCGCCGCCGTGGACGGGAACGTTGTTGTTGCGTATCAGATTGGTCAGTGTCTCTCGGTTGATTATCTTGTTGGTCGTCTGTCAAAAGGGTTCTCCTCTTGCACACCCCGCCAGAACCCGTTCACCCAAGCGTCACGATCGTTCTCCATGGAACGCGAATGGGCCAAGGTAAACCGGGTGATTGCAGTGCAATCGAACGGTCATGCAAGTTTTTAATAGTGTTGTGGCGGACGTGACGAACATCGATCCGTTACATTCACCTGGTTCAAAGTCGTTCGGTCGGTGTGGGTATCAGTAAAAAGCGACATGACCCACGAGGAACGACCACACGGTGCGAAAAAAGTTTCACGTTAGTGCGTGTTCAGACGCAAGATTCACTTCCCGAAACCCGGATGGTCGCGGCAGCATCTCCCGCTGGTGTATGGAAACATCGACACTGGTCTGCTCCGTTGCGAGACCGGCCCGTGTCCATACCGGATTGCCCTGATCCACAATAAGAGCCCGTACAGACGTGGCAAGATGCTGAACGCAAAGATCTGCAAAACACGCAAGGAATCCGCGTACGTTTCGACGAGCGACCCATGAGTGCCAGGGGCATGTCATCAAACCGCTTGCGCAAAAACCCCACAAGGGATAGTTCATCCATGAATTGTTTGCAGTTCCGAGCTGAAGCCCTATGCCTTCATCTCGATGACGTCTGGCAACCGAAGTGGCTAGCAGTTCCACTCGGTTCGAGAAACCTTTTACCCATCACAAGGTGAAATGCTGATGGACGTTTCTTCAGACCTCAATCTCAAGTCCCTATCAGTATAGCAGGTCGTGAAACGGAAGCGATCGAACCTCACCGTTCGAGCCGGATCGATCTGCATAGGGTCTCTTGTGTTGTATGGAATCGCGCGTATTCAGCGGAAACCGCGCGGGCCAGGTCGATCGAAGCAGAACGCACCATATTCAGCCTCGGTCTGTCAGCACATTGGCTAACGAGGGCGGACTGGTTCATCGATCAGGCGAGTGTGACGAGGTATTCCAGTTTCAACGAACGCTACTGAAGGCGTCCGCTTCTCCGGGGAACCCACGGATTGCCGGCAATGTGGTGGAGAAATCGCCCAGTACGTAGACGCTGCATTCATGACTCATCGAATCGCGGCATTGATTCGAAGGATGACCAGCGCAATAACGATCAGGAGGACGGTGGCAACAACGCACCCCAGCGCAATGGATGTCCCAGTTCCAACCGTCGATTCGTCGGTCCCTGCGGGGGTTGGAATCGGCGCCGATGGATTGGTCGAGGGTGGATCAGGGGCGAGGGGATCGTAGGCAAATTCGGCTGCAGGTGTTTCGGCTGTCTGGTCGCCTGGATGTTCCGTCACAAATACTCCCTGGACCTGCGCCCAAACGCTCTGACGTTCTTGCGCTTCGGCACTCCGGCACGACAATGGGATTCACCCGCGCCGATGACTTCATATCGCAATGTGAAGCATAGTGCAGGAGGACGGGGGGATGATGCGATGCATCATCCCCCCGTTCCCCTTCACGAGTGCCGTTTCGAGATGGCGTGATCGCTAACGACCTAATGCGTCACCAGCTCGCGATCGCTGGCAACCGGCTGGCTTGCCACGGATTTCCCGGCCAGCGTTGTTATGTCGGAATCCTTGTAGATGACACAGGCGGCGTCCTGCTCGTCGATCCGGATCAGCTGGGGCCGATGTTGCCAACATTCCTCCACCACGAACGGGCATCGCTCGGCAAACAGGCAGCGGTCCCGATCGAGTTTGCGCGCGGTACTGACGAGATCGAGTTCGCTCGCGGGGATTGCGGCATTTGCCCATCGCTTGTCGGGATCCGGCGAGGGAATGGACTCCAGCAGCAGCTTCGTATAGGGATGCTTGGGGTCCTCCATGACCGATATCGAGGGGCCCATCTCAACGGAGCGACCGCGCTGCATGACCATGATATCGCCGCCAAGATAATAGGCCGCAGAGAGATCGTGGGTGATGAAAATCGTCGAAATGCCGAGTTGTTCCTTGAAATCCATCAAAATATTCATGATCACGGCGCGTACGGCGACATCAAGCATGGAGATCGCTTCGTCGGCGACGATCACTTTGGGCTTGAGCAGGTAAGCACGGGCGAGCATGACTCGCTGACGCTCACCACCGCTCAACTGGTGAGGAAAGCGACCGAGCACATCGGGCGGACGCAGGTTCACCGCCTTGAGCGCTTCATCGATCAGATCACCGTGCTGCTGTTTTGAGGACGCGAGCTTGAACTTCTTGATCGCGACATCGAAAACCCGGTTGATCGGGTAATACGGGTTGAAGATGCCATAGGGATCCTGAAACACCGCCTGCACCTCCCTGCGGAAGTAAAAGCGGTCCCGCTTGCCCAGCTTGTAAATATCCTTTCCGCGCCAGAGTGCCTGGCCGGTGGTCGGATGCTGCAGGCCGAGAAGCGCGCGTGCCGCGGTCGTTTTCCCCGATCCACTTTCTCCGACGATGCTGATCAGGCGAGGCGGGTCCTCGTCGATACGCAACGACACATGGTCGCTCGCATAAGTGGCGCCGACTCCCTGACCGAATATGGTCGAGACGTCGCGCAACTCCAGCAGCGCCGAACCGTCGCTCCCGTGATCGGGTGCGAGGTCGCTGTGATGATTTCCGAACACTCCCATCAGCGGCTCCCTTCAGGCGTTGATTCCGGATAGAGATGGCACGCCACAAGACGCCCGGGCACAACCTCGATCACTTCCCGACCCGCGGCCTTGCGATTGCCCGCTTCGACGTTGGCAAGGATCGGTGTGACAACCGTACAGATGTCCATGACATGAGGACAACGATTGTGAAACCGGCACCCGTCCGGCCACTCGACCGGACTTGGGGTCGCGCCCCTGATGCCCACAAGACGCTCTCGCGAGCCACCGATTGCAGGGATGGCGCGCATCAATCCATCGGTGTATGGATGAAGAGGGGTCTTGACCGTCGAGCGGATATCGCCTGTTTCCACAATCTGGCCGGCATACATGATGCCGATGCGTTCGACAAGCTGTGCATGCACAGGGAGGTCATGACTGACGATCAGAATGGCAACGTTGAGATCATCCCGGAGGTGATGCAGTGTCTCGAGAATCAGGCGCTGGACATTGACGTCGAGCGCTGTTGTCGGCTCGTCTGCAATGATGAGTGCTGGTTCCATCGCAATCGCGATCGCAATGATCACGCGTTGCTTCATGCCGCCGCTCAACTCGTGGGGATACAGTCGGGCGACGCTCTGGTCGAGCCCTACCTTCTCCAGCAGCTCAGGGACCTTGGCCTTTGCCTTTCGCTCGGAAATACCATGATCGACCATTCCCTCCACGATCTGATCGGCGACCCTTGCCACCGGATTGAGCGAATTCATGGAGCCCTGCGGAATGTAGGCGATATGCTCGCCTCGCAAACGCCGCATGTCGCGGTCAGAAATCTTCATCAGGTCGATCGGCTGGCTGCCATCCGGGGAGAAGAGGACCTGGCCACTGGTAATGCGGTTGCCGAACCGGATGATCTGCAGGATGGCCTCGACGAGCGTGGTCTTGCCAGAGCCGGATTCTCCAGCGATACCGACGATCTCGTTGCGGTGCAGCGTCAGGTTCGCACCGTCCACGACCCGGGCAAGCCCGCGAGGGGTATCGAAATGAATGTTCAGATCGCGGATCTCGAGCAGGGGGATTTGATCCACCGGCCGACTGGCGCCGGAAGTGTCACCTACTTCCGTGCGCGCCTGCTGTGCGATTGTAGCCATGGACGTACTCCTTCGCGCATGTGTGTCTGTCTGGTTGAGATTCGATGTTGCCAGACCGTACCCCGGTTAGCGACCCTTGAGGCGAGGATTGAAATATTCCTCCATACCCTGGGCCATCCAGGCCAGCCCCACGAACAGGAGAACAAGCAAGGTGACCGGCGCGATGAAGATCACTTCCTTGTGGAGGCTGATAACGCCCCATCCGAGCGCGTCGCTGATGAGACGACCGAGGTCCATCTGATTGCTGGGGCCGAGCCCAAGCACGGTCAGGCCGACGAGCGCGAGGGCCGACCCGACGGACGCGCCGGCGAATCCAATGGCCACGTAGGGAGCCATGTTCGGAAAGATGTCACCAACGATGATCTCGCGATCGGACATGTTGTTCATCTTGGAAAGCTCGACGTAGGGCCGTTCCCGAAGGCTCAGCACCTGGGTCCGGATGACCCGGGCCGCGAACGGCCAGCTGAACGACGCCAGGATCAGTGCGAGCTGGATGCTTCCGAGGTTGTTCGTATAGCGGGCGAGAATGATGATCAGCGGCAATGACGGGATGACGATGAACATGTCCGTGATCGTCCGCAACACGGCATCCACCTTGCCGCCCTTGTACCCGGCGGCGAACCCGACGAACGCGCCGATCACCGTCGAGACCGCGCCCGCAAGGAACGCCACCGTCAGCGAGACGGGCAGGCCGAGCAGAACGAGACCGAGGACATCGCGACCGTAGCGGTCGGTGCCCAGCCAATGCTTGCCGCTCGGATCCTGAAAGATCGGGAACGATCCAACCTTGAGCGGATCGATCGTCGACCCCAACCTCCACTCGATGAGCGGTTGGTGAAAGAGCGCAAGCAACACGAGCAGGAGGGTAATCGACGCGCCGAAGCGGAACTTGCCGCTCCCCTTGAAGATTCGAAGCAGAGCCATTGTCGTCCCCCTAAATCTCGTACTTGACGCGAGGATCGATCAACGGCAACACGAGATCGATGATCAGGTTGATCGTGAGCACCATGAAAATGAGCATCGTGACGACGGCCATCGCAGTGTTCACGTCCTTGATCACCACAGAATCCACCAGAAGGTTGCCAACGCCCGGATAACGGAAGAGGCGCTCAATCAGCACGTTTCCGTTAACGACAGCGCCGAGGGAGATACCAAGCGCGGCGATCTGCGGCAACCATGCGTTGCGGAGCACGTACTGCAACAGAATCCGTCGTTGCGACAGACCCTTGGCGTTCGCATATGTCAGGAAATCCTCACCGAGGAGCGTAACGACAAGTGCTCGCATCCCGATGATCCACCCTGCCGCACCGGTGATCGCTGTCGCGAACACGGGCAAGATCCCGTACTTCATCGCGCTGAGCAAAAAGTCGAGCGTCCACGATGGCTGGAGGGCGGTATTGTAGGCACCGCTCGGTGGAAGAAGCTTCAGGCGATAGGAAAGAAAGATGATGAGCACGAGGGCGATGAAATACGCCGGGATGTTGGAGAAGACGAGGCAGAAATTCGTCACCCAAGAGGAGAGTCGGCTGCCGCGCTTCCAGCCGACGAGCGTTCCAGCCAGGATGCCGGCAACCCAGGCAATGATGGTTGCAGCACCGATCAAGCCGAGCGTCCACGGGATCGATCGAATAATGAGATCGGCAGCCGGGGTGGGATAGCTGAGCACTGACGGCCCGAAGTTGAAGTGCAACAGGACACGCTGGAAGTAGTTCAGATACTGCTCGAACAGGTTGCCGTCGAGCCCGAATTCCTTCCGGTAGAACTTCTCCATATCGGCGGACGGGCTCAGGGTTGAATACTGTCCCTTCGACTGAAGCTGCGTGATAATGCCCGAGATCGGATCCCCCGGCAGCAGCCGAAAGAAGAGAAACGACGCCGTGAGCGATCCCCACATGGTGATCAGGTAAAGTCCGAATCGCCGTATGTAGTATATCGCGGTCGGCGAAACCCGAGACGCTTTGAGCGCGACAGGTTTCTCGATATTTTCAAGTTCAATTCCGGCTGACGCGGCGGATGGTGGGACATGAACGGCCATGGACAACTCCAGCGTGAAACAGCTCTGTCAAACAACCTGCATTTGCCAAACGGTGTACAACGATCTTCTCCGCGATCCCGAACGATGGTTCAAGACCGGTTGGCGGGGGGAAGATTGCTCCGATACTCGACCTGTTCCGACACCGTCGAATGCGAATCACATTCTCGGAGAAAACTCGAACGGTGAATCGGCGCTGAGAAGGTTCTGCGTTGATTCTTCAGTTCGCACGATCCACCGAGCGGCCGAGTCCTGATTGGCGAACGACCACAGAGACATCCTTGAAGATGGGGTCCAAGTGTCTCCAACAACTCACCCTTGCCATTCAAAACATAGGATTCATTCATGAATTTCTTCAAAAGGGTGTTCGACGCACACCGAATCATGTCTGTTGGAACGAATGCGAAATATCCACGCTTCTCATATACATACGGGGGATCGAAGACGAGCAGCCCGCCGAAGCCACTCACCGTCACACGAAACTCACCTGCACCTCGCAACTCGTCGAGCGCTCGCCCATTGCGTCCATCTTCGCGAGTCCACATCTTGCACCTCACCATCCGTGAGTCCCTTTCCTTCGCGCCAATGTCTGCCGGACCGGCCATCTTCAAAGCCGATCGCACGGTGGACTCGTCGCGTTTGCTCTCTCCGATTATTCATTTCAAGCGCCCGGCACTGAACCCCCGTGCCGAAGCCGCATACGATCTGCCATCACTTTCGACCATCATTCAAGCAGTGCTGACGCCGATCGGCAGCAGCACTGCTTGATCGGAGACCTGCGGCATGATGCGCTGCATCGATGTCGCAGGTCTGGGATTTCATAGGCGTCGAACCTGGCGCCTAACTCCCGGCAGCGGTCAGATTGCCGATCGTGAAGAGAAACTGTCCCCACCAGTTGGCAGGAATCGTGGTCGGATTCTTGTCATCCGGCCATCCGGTCCAGTAGGTGGTGTTGAACATGAATGGATAGAGCGTCTGGATGCTGGGCACGCAAGGCAGCTCCTGCATGAAGACCGTCAAGCCCTCCTCGAAGAGCGCCTGGTTCTTTGGTTCGTCCGGGTTCACAACGTCCATCTGGTCGATGATCTTGTCGAACGCGGCGCTCTTGAAACGCGTCTTACCCGGATCGCCACCCTTGTTGGCGCGCTTACCGATGGGCGTGTAGTTTTTGGAGTGGAAACCGGAAAAGAGCTGATCCGGATCGAACTGCATGCCACAGAGCCAATGAGTCGTGAGGTCGAAATCGCCCAAATCAAAGGCATCGCCGAAGGCCGATCCTGGCAAGCTCTTGTTATTAACGACAATTCCGACTTGTTTGGCGGCGTCGGCGAAAGTCTGGCCGATCTGAAACTCGGCCGCGTTCGTCGGCGCTGGACAAATCATCGTGAGAACAAGCGGCTTGCCGTTGAGCGAGCGCGTATCACCATTCTTGGTCGCACCGATTTTGTCGAGCAGCGCGTTCGCCTTGTCGATGTTGTAGGAGACATCGAACTTGCTCATGACGCTGTCGGGCGCCCACTTCTTCCAGCCCGGGTAATCCGCCCAAGGATAGGTAGCGGCATGGGAAGCGGGCTGCCAGATCGTCTGCGCAATCGTCTCGCGATCGATCAGGTACGACATCGCGAGGCGACCCTCGGCCGTTGCGAAGAGGCCGGATGGAGACTCGGCGTTGAACCAGAACCCACGCGGACAGGGATCCGGGAAGATGTAGCTGGACGTCTTGTCGTACTGGGAGGCGATCACCTGCTGGTTGAGGAAGTCGGCGCTGGTGACATCGACGTTGCCGGCGAGGAATGCCTGAACGGCGTTATCCGGCACCGTCTGCTGGGTGTAGATCACGTATCCCGGCTTCGGGTCGAGAACAGCCTTGTTCCAGTAGTTGGGGCTTTTCTTCCACACGTAGTAGAGCTTGGAACTGGATGCTTCCTGCAATGTGTAAGGACCGGTATAGACGGGAGGGTTGAATGCAAACGTGCCCGGATCTTCCTTCTCCCAGATGTGCTTGGGGAGAATGCGCGTTGCATCGGCGATGATGCCGGCGAGAAAACGGTAGTGGAATCGAGGTTGCGCCTTGTTCAGCGTATAAACCACAGTCTGCGGATCCGTCGCCTTGACCGCCGTCACGTCCTCGGCAAGTCCGGCCGCGCCATTGAGATTCGGACTTTTGAGCAGGAGATTTTCCGTAAACTCGACGTCAGCCGACGTGTATGGCTTGCCGTCGCTCCACGTCACTGCCGGATTGAGGGAGAGCGTGCACTCGGTGAAGTCCGCGTTGTAGGTGTACTTCGTGGCCAACCATGGAGTAGTCTCGCCGGTCAGGAAGTTCACAACGAACATGTTCTCGCGGCTGAGCTGGGCCAGGCCGTAGTTATATGCCTCACCGTTCGGGATGAACGGGTTGAAGCTGTCCCAGACGTTGTTGGTTCCCTGCTCGATGATCAGGGTTTCCGCGCGGGGAGTTGGGATATTGGCAGCCTGCGCCAGCAGAGCATTCGTCGCAGCGGATGGTGCCGACGAGCCCGCACTCACTCCCGATGTGCCGACCGCCATGGCGATGGCACCGGCAGACGCGCCGGCGACAAGTTTGCGTCGATTGACTCGAGCCTTGCGCAACTCACTCATTCGTAGTCTCCTCATTCACCGAGTCGATCACCGAGTCGATCAATTCTTAGCATGATCGTGACAACATGTCTCGATCGAGACAACTGAGATATCCGCTTCACCAAACTGCCAAGTTCACATCGGAACGAGCGTCAAGCCGTGAGCTTTGAAGTGTGGCGGGCAGATCCCCGCGTTTTTCGGAACGTGGAATGTTTATACCAGAAGGCCGCTGAGACTGCAATCAGTCCGTCCGGCACAAGTGCCTTTCTTGCCATGGACGAGCGAAAACGGGCCAACATTCATACCGTACTCGTCGCTCAGAAACAGTACCATTGGCCCATTTTCCGGCGGGAAAACTTTATACCTTCTTCGACTTTCCGACCGTGAACAGGAAGCCTCCCACCAGCTCGCCGGGATCGTCTCCTGCCCCTCGGTTGTCGGACAGCCGGTGTAATAGGTGGTGTTGTAGAGCATGGGCGCCACCTGTTCGATACTCGGGCAGCTCGGCAGGTTCGTGAAGGAGAGATCGAGCGCCTTGTCACAAAGTGGCTGCGCGGCGGCGTCATCCGGGCTGATGGTGTCCAGCTGGTCAAGCACCTTGTCGAGGTCGGCGTTCTTGAATCGTGCCGATCCCTGGTCGCCGCCACTGTTGACGCAGGTGCCGATCGGCTTGTCGTTCTTGGAATGGAGTCCGCCGAAGACGTGGATCGGATGGTAGTCCATCCCGCAGAGCCAATGGTTGCTGATGTCGTAGTCGCCCATCGCATACGTATCCCAGAAGGCGGAGCCGGGGAGACTCTTGTGATCGATCTGGATTCCGACTCCCTTGGCGGCATCGGCCATCGTCTGCCCGATCTGGAACATCGGATTGCCCGTCGGCATCGGGCAGATCATGGTCAGCTGAGGTGGCTTTCCATTGAGCGAGCGAACATCACCCTCACGAGTAGATCCCATCTGATCGAGGTGTGTGTTGGCCTTGTCTGGATCGAACGAGAAATCGTACTTGCTGACGATCCCCTCGGGCGCCCACTTCTTCCAGCCGTCGTCGTCGGCCCATGGATAATTTGCCGGCTTCGAGGCGGGTTGGGAGATGATTTGCGAGATGGTCACGCGATCGATCAGATGCGAGATCGCTCATTTGCCTTCAGGCTTGCTGAAGAGCCTACTGGGGGAATCGAAGTCGAAATAGAAGCCCCGGGAACAAGGATCGGCGACGACGTTCTGCGCATCGGGAGCGGAGACTGCTGCGACGTCCTCCGTGGCGCGCGCTGCACCGTTGATCAGAGGATTCTTGAGCAGGAGCTGCTGGAAGAAGACGACATCCGCCGAGGTCCAGGGCTTGCCATCGCTCCATCTGACTTTCGGGGTGAGTTTGAGGGTGCATTCCGTTAAGTCGGCATTGTAGATGTAACCAAGCGCGAGCCATGGCTTGATCTCACCAGAAACGACGTTGACGTAGAACATGTTCTCGCGTGCCGCCCTTCCTTCTGAGGTGATCGAAAGACCCCAGAACTTCTGATTGTGCATCTTCGTTCAGCCGTCATAGCGGAGCATGCTGGTGCTTGCAATCGACTTCGAAAAACGCGACGATCATTTTGGGCGGCTACAGGCAGATCAGCGTCGAAATGTACGTTCCAAACCAGTCGAGGAAGCGCTGGGAGAGAACCGCCATGAGCGGTGGCGGGCCCGACGCAGCTGCTCGATGTGGCTACTCGATGAAGCTTCCGACATTGGACGCGCGCCGGTCGTGTGCCAACCCGACGATCGGCGCATCCACGTCGTCCCCTGCGAACGGTCACACCTTGTGAATTCCGCTCGACAGGGCAGTGCGGAGGCATATCAGCCTCCGCACTGACGAAACCGAAGATAGCGTCAGTTTCCGGCCGGCTCCAGGGCGCATAGCGCGAACATGAAGTGGGACCACCAGCTTGCCGGGATCGTATACGGGTTCTCTGGCGTCGGCCAGCCCTTCCACACCTGTGTGTTGAACATCATCGGGTAGATCGTCTGGATGATGGGCATTGCGGGCAAGTACTTCAGGTAGAGGTCCAACCCCTGATCGAAGGTCGGCCGGGTAGCCGGATCCTCCGGATTGGCAACATCGAGCTTGTCGACCACGGCATCATAGTCGGCGGCCTTGAAACGGGCTCCACCGGCATCCCCGCCCCGATTGGCGCGCTTGCCGACCGGGAAGTAGTTGCGAGAGTGGAAGCCGGCGTAAAGCTGATTCGGGTCGAACTGCATGCCACACAACCAGTGACAGGTGAGATCGTAATCACCGGTCAGGAATGCATCGCCGAACGCTGAACCCGGCAGGCTCTTGAGCGTGATCTGGATGCCGGCATCCTGGATCGACCGCACGAAGGTGTCGCCAATCTGGTATTCAAGCCCGTTCGTGGCGACCGGGGTGATCATCGTCAACTGCAGCGGCTTGCCGTTGAGCGAGCGGGAGTCACCATCCTTCTTGGCTCCGATCCCATCCAGCAACGCTCCCGCCTTGTCGACATCGTAGGAGAAATCGTATTTGTCCACGATCGCGGGCGTGGCCCATTTTGACCACGACTCGTAATCCGCCCAGGGATACGTGGCGGCGTGGGATTCCGGCTGCCAGATTGTCTTGCCGATCGTCTCCCGGTCGAGCAGATGCGACATCGCCCATCGGCCGTCCGGTGATGCGAAGAGACCGGATGCGGAGTCCTTGTTGAAATAGATGCCGCGCGGACAGGGGTCGGGGAAATTGAAGCGGGTCGTCTTGTCGCTCTGGTTCTCGACGACCAGCTGATTGAGATAATCGAATCCCGCGCCCTGATGGGCGACATCGAGGTTTCCCGCCAGGAACTCCTGGACGGCGGCATCGACCGACGATGCCTGCCGGTACAGCACATACTCCGCCTTGGGATCGAGTTCGGCCTTATTCCAGTACGTCGGGTTTTTCTTCCACAAATAATAGAGTTTCGAGGAGGAGGCTTCCTGCAACGTGAACGGTCCGGTATAGACGGGAGGGTTGAACGCAAACGTACCGGCGTCCTTGCCGTCCCAGATGTGCTTGGGAACAACACGCAGGTTGTCCACCGAGATGCCGGCGATAAATCGGTAATGGAACCGAGCCGATGGCTTCTTGAGCGCAAACACGACCGTGTGAGCATCGGCGGCCTTCACCGACACGAGATCGGCCTGTGCGTCCGCCGACCCGTTGAGCGTCGCGTTCTCGAGCAGAAGTGTCTGCGAGAACACAATATCATCGGCGGTGTAAGGCTTGCCGTCGCTCCAGGTCGCGGCCGGATTGAGTTTCAACGTGCATTCGGAGAAGTCGGCGTTGTAGGTATATCCGGTGGCGAGCCAGGGCCGCACTTCGCCGGTCAGAAAGTTGGCGTAGAAGAGTGCCTCGCGACACGTCTGCACCAGCCCATAACCACCGTTCTCGCCGTTCGCGATGAACGGATTGAAGCTGTCCCAAATGTTGTTGAGGGTTTCCTCGACGACGATGGTCTGGTTGCGAGGTGTCGGAAGGTTGCCTGATTCCTGACCACGCAGGACCGTTGGCATGTGGTAGCGGGTAGATGGACTGGCCGCCGACGTTTGCACGCCGATGGCAGTGGCAACCGCAGCGCTGCCAAGCCCGGCCAAGAACGTTCGACGATCGAGCCCTGAATGACGCGGACGATGCATCTTGAACCTCCATACGACGTTGTGGTGCAACCTGCGTTACGACGAACGCCTGCTGCCCACCTCCTGAATTAAAAGAGCTTGTATCGGCATTATAGCAACTTTGACTTCACGAAGACGCCATCAAAGATATCACCTGCTAAAACCCGTCGCGAAAAACGCCCATCGTCCATTCGATCCGGTCATCCTTGATGACTCGAGCATGCGTGCAAGACCGATTATGGCGACAGATATCAGCGTTGCGCACGCAGTGCCCCGCCACGACCACGCGAAACAAGAGGAGGCGACCGAGCAATCGGTCTCCTCCTCTTCAATGCGGATTCGTCATGGTGGGTTCCGCGATCGGAACCGGCGACTTACGGCCTGGGCGACGTTGTGAACGTGATCTGATCGTTGCCGAGCATCAGGTTGTCGATCTGCAGGCCTTGAGTGACGAAGTAGTCATTGACTCCCTTTTCGACAGCAGCTCCCAACTTGTTTGCAGGAAGAAGCCAGCCAAGGGTACTGTTGTCGACCTTCATGTTCTCCATCACGAGCTTGCCATCCCGGGCAACGGGAGTTCCGGTATACCCGAACGACTGCGAATTGGACGTGAATGAAAGCGTGAGCCCTGTCGAATCGACGCTGATCCTGGCGTCATTGACATCCTTGATGTTTTTCTGGAATTCCGTGTTAAGATCCGCGACCGACAGCGTATACGTCCCAGCGGAAGATGGTGTCATATCGAACTGAACCGCGACCTGCGTACTGATCTCGTTGGCGACGCCATCCCTGACGCCATCGCGGATACGTGGAACAGCGACGAACCAGATGGCTCCAACACAGACGACAACAAGCAGCAGGAATATACCCAGCGTTACCAGACAGCCTCGACGTCGCATACCAGTTCTCTTTCCAGTGACGGCACGTTCGACGCCAAACCGGCGCGAACAATCCTGCCTTGATTCCCGATCCGACCAGAAAGCCGGCCTGTAGCGCGTGGTCGAAACTCGCCTGAAACCCTGGCGAGGCCCACCAGATCGACTCCGATGACCCTTCTATGTCTATTCCTCGATCATAGCGGATCGACCCCGGATTCGCACCAGTTTCCTTTCCCACACCGACGTTTCTTCATCCGGTCCCACCCTCCCTCCGGATCTGACGGAGCGTTCAGCGACTGTTCAGCGTGCCGACGATCACCGCCCCTGCCAGGAGCCATCCGGTTGTGCTCCGATCCCTCGATTTTGGCAACCGCAACCCAGACGTATCAGCCAGCGGTGCAAGGGGAATTCACGTGGCAACTTGGGCCGGGATTGGAACGCCGGGTGTATCGGGATGTGGACCAATCTCTTTGCGGAAATGCTCGATTACCTTACAAACCGGGCGATGCGAACGTCATGCCCCGAAGAACTCCCGACCTCCGGCTCTCCGGCTCTCCGGCTCACTCGATCGAACCCACGCAATCGGCGACCTGCATGAGGCTGGCGACTACGTGCTCACCGTCACGAACGTGATGACGTCAGCTCCAAGCGTCAGATCCTGAATCTGCTGACCCTGTGCCGAAACATAGGTGTTCACCCCGCGCTCGAGTGCCCCTGCCAGCTTGTCCGCTGGCAGGAGGAAGCCCAAGACATCGTTGTCCGATTCCAGATACTCGATCACCAACTTTCCATCCTCAACCGCCGGAGTTCCGGTGAAACCAATCGTTTGACCGTTCGTATTGAAGGAGAAGGAGAGCCCCGCAGGCGAGACCGATACTCGCAGCTCGACGTCGTTGCCGAAAATTCCAGCATCCTGCATCTGCTGCTGGAGACCGGATACCGACAGCGTGTGCTCTCCCGGTTGCAGGGTGACACCACCAAGCTGATCGGCGATCTGCGTACTCAATCCATTGGAAATGCGGTCACTCACCGTATCTCGGGCCCGAGGTAGTCCAATCAGCCAGATCGATCCGCAACACAGGAGCGCCAGCAACATGAAGATCACCAACGTCGACATACATCCGCGACGGCGCATGCAGAACCTTTCAGGTGAGTCAGACATTCCACCTCAACGACCGGCATGCGTCTGCAGCAACGATACCGGAAAGGTATGGCGAAGATGTGGAGGCCAATTTCCATAGACTGCGGAGTTGCGCTGACATCCATTCGACCCTCAATCGACTCTCGCGGAAACGTCTTCAACCTGATCGCGTGATGCACATCGCCATCTCCCCTGAAGGTTTTTCACGACGAATTCAAAACGGCGTGAAGCGCTCGAACGGTTCCTTTCGAAGGTCCGAACGCTTTCAGGGCGCGACCGCCGCTGTCGATGAATGCGTTCAGGCAAGGTCAGCTCCCGGGCACGCCTGTGATACCCTAGGCAGAGTGGTCGATGTCGTCCCGAGCGCTGCACCGCATTCCTCCACCCGGGCCCGCACGGCATCGTATTGAAACAGCATGCTCATCCACTCATCTGGAGGACACGGTACATGTCCACTTCCGTAATGCAGCGCGTCATGATCGGCATCCCTGCGTACAACGAACAAGCGAATGTCGCTGCCGTCGTCAAAAAAGCTCGCGCGTTCGGAACCGTCGTCGTCGTGGATGATGGCTCCCAGGATCTGACCGCACATCGAGCGCAGAAAGCTGGCGCCAAAGTCATTCGCTTCACTCGCAACCACGGAAAAGGGGCCGCTGCCGCTGCGCTCTTTGAAGAGGCGAGGGCGTCGAGGATGGACATCCTGGTCCTTATCGATGGAGATGGCGAACACGACGCCAACGAGATCCCGGCAGTACTGGCTCCATGCCTCCAGGGCAGGGCCGATATCGCTGTTGGATCGCGCTACCTTACGATCCACAACGAGATTCCGCTTCGGCAGAACTTTCGGCAGCGGATGTTCAACACCTTGACGTCGGTTGCCTCCGGAGTACGTTGCTCCGATTCCCAAAGCGGCTTTCGGGCATTCAATCGCCTGGCAATCGCCACCATCCAGATCGATGAAACGTCGTTCTCGCTGGAGTCCGAGCAACAGTTCGAAGTGCGCCGTAACAACCTGCGGCTCGCAGAGGTTCCGATCAGCTGTACCTACGATGTCAAGGGAAGTTCAAGCGCCTGGCATCACTATGTGGTGATTCTCTATCGACTTGGCCGCATGTCATACATGCGACGTGTGCTTGGCTACGGCGCTCCGAGGACGTTTGTGCCCGCCGTAGCGCCGCATGGTACGGTGTCCCGCTCATCGGTCGAGCACCGGTAATTTCGAAATAGACGGTGGATGTGATTCGATCCTGGCAAGTAGAGGGACCATCGTGAGCTGGCTGGCGTGACAATCGAACTCTTCACCCTGCTTATCTTCGCCGCCGCGGTTGGTGCTGGCATGCTCGGTTCACTGGTCGGGCTTGGAGGCGGCATTCTCATTGTGCCGCTCCTCACCATCGGTTTTGGTCTCGATATCCGGCTGGCGATCGGTGCGAGCATCATCTCGGTGATTGCAACTTCGAGCGGAGCCGCCGCTGCCTATGTACGCGACCACCTGACCAACATCAGGGTCGCGATGGTGCTCGAACTGGCAACCACGTTCGGCGCCGTGACAGGAGCCGTGGTCGCGGCCTATCTCAATCCAAGAATCCTGTTCTTCCTGTTCGGTGGCATCCTCCTTTTCTCTGTTTTCCCCATGATCAAGAAGCTGGGTGAGGAGATCCCAGTCGGTGTTGTCAACGATGCGGTTGCCAACCGGCTGCGCCTGGACAGCTATTACCCCGATCGACAGCAGAAGGGCATAGTTTCGTACCAAGTGACCAGAGTGCCGCTCGGATTCGCGATGATGTACGTGGCAGGGATCGTTTCCGGTTTGCTCGGGATCGGCTCGGGTGCACTCAAGGTGCTGGCAATGGATACCGGCATGCGCCTGCCGATCAAGGTCTCCAGCGCGACAAGCAACTTCATGATCGGAGTGACAGCGGCTGCCAGTTCCGGAATCTATTTCTGGAAAGGCGATGTCGTTCCGGAGATCGCTGCCCCGGTCGCCCTGGGCGTCCTCGTGGGCGCCACCGTGGGAGCACGGCTCCTCGTGCGATTTCGCAGCAGTACCATCCGGAGGGCGTTCATCGTGGTACTGGTGATCGTCTCCGCCGAGATGCTGTTGAAGGGGTTGGGAATCGGATGAGCCAGTCACCGGACGACGCGCAGAAGCACGCTTCGGCTTCACGGGCAACTCCTTCAGAGGCCGCCTCCGACACGACGATGGAGCAGGCGATCAGCGTGGTGCTGCGCGTAGGCGTGATCGTGTCCGGGGCGGTGATCCTGCTTGGCCTGGTGCTTTCGCTGATTCCGTCGATGGACAAGGGATCGGGCGTCACCATTCACGAGTTGCTGGACAACGGAGGATCCCGGGTATCGGTGACACCCGGTTCCATTTTCGATGGCCTGAAGGATTTCGATCCGATCTCGATCATCCAGCTCGGTTTGCTCCTTCTGATCCTCACGCCCATCGTGCGCGTTGCAATGACGTTGATGTTGTTCGTCAAGCAGGCCGACCTGATCTTCGTGGGCATCACCGGCATCGTCCTGATCGTTCTGCTCCTCGGCTTCTCCGGTATCGTCTGATCGCCTCCAGCCTGCGTGGCAATGTGCAGACCGTTTGTCCATAGCGTGCTATGTTGTTTATTCAAACCCGTGATCAACATTGAAATATCCGCTACAATCCATTTCCGCCCAACCTCCACTGTCACCAGGAGCGTTCCGGATAACAGCAAGGCCACCGCCGCGCGCGTGCCTGCATCCTCCGATCCTTCCCTGTCCTCCTTGCCCTCCGGGCCCGTCCAGCGCACCCTGCCGAAGGCACTCGGTTTCTCATCACAGGCATCAACGGTCATCACAAAGCGGCAACGAAACGTCCTTTATGGACTGATGGTCGCGCTTGCCGCCTCACTGATCCTGTGGCCTCGAAACACCATCATCTCCTTGGTGCTGATCATCACGGCGATCTATCTCGCGACATCCGTCTATCGTCTCTATCTGGCATGGACAGGCTTGCGAACGGGTGGGGGCATCCAGGTTGGTGCCGATGAAACGAACGCGCTGATCGACGACGACTTGCCCAGCTACACGCTGCTCGTCCCGCTCTACCGAGAGACGTCGGTGCTGCCGGGCCTGACGAAATCCCTGGGAAACCTCGATTACCCGAAGGACAAGATCGAAATCTTCCTGCTGCTAGAAGAAGATGACCTGGACACCATCGCGCCAGCGATCTGCCCGCGCAGTTCCGGATCATCATCGTCCCCGACGGGATCCCGAAAAGCAAGCCGCGCGCATGCAACTTCGGACTGACCAAGACGACAAGCGACTACACCGTCATCTACGACGCTGAAGACATGCCGGAACCAGATCAACTCAAGAAGGTGATCAGTGTCTTCCGACGTCTTGGACTCTCGATCGGGTGTGTCCAGTGCAAGCTCAACTACCACAACCAGGGGCAGAATCAGCTTACCCAGTGGTTTGCGGCCGAGTACTCGATGTGGTTCGACCTCTATTTACCGGGGTTGGACGCGACTCATGCGCCGATCCCGTTGGGTGGCACATCGAACCACTTCCCGACCGACTATGTGCGGATGCTGGGCGGTTGGGATGCGTTCAACGTCGCCGAAGACGACCTGTGTTCAGAAGGTCCTTCGTCTGGTTCGCGACGATCGATTCGCTCGCCGTTGCCCCTGCCAACGACCAGGATTAACCGCCGTTCAACAAGCCCACGGAGGCCGTTTTCACGCAGTGCTACGGGACACGGATCGGGACCATACCCTCTTTGGCAACGCCAGCTGGATAGTGCCTGGAGACCACTTCGACATGTTGAGATTGCCATCGTTGTCTCCGCCCCGGATTCCATACTCCATGCCTCAACGACGTCCGCGATCGTTGAGGCGTAACCAGAACATGGTGCGTCTCAGGCCGATTGCCTGCCTCGAGGTGGAACGCTCCTCTGCCGGTTCGGGGCAATCGACGCAGGTGATCTGTCACGAGTTGGAGGGGTTGGAGGGGTCGGAATTTCGGCCCGTATGAACTTTCTTCAGGCGTGAACATATCATCTCATGTGTCTTCAATAGGGATATGTAGCCTAAACCAGGTTCACGGTACCTGGTTTCTGAACGTATGAATGTTCGGATCAAGCCCTTCCAGTTCAACGTGCTCTCAGCAAATGGGAGAGCTGGCGGGTGGCGAGTGCCTTATTTGAGGTATCTTCCAGAAGGCGAAAGCCATTCCGGCGAAGCTGCGATGGAACCGCATCGTGTTCCGAATCGCTCGATCGTGACCGAAATCGATCAGCTGTCGCGGCCGGTAGCGACCCGTCACCTGCATCACGGTACACCCCGCGAATCTCGCGAATTCAATGAGACTCAGATTTCATGGCACTGGGTTTTGTTCGACGAAAGCGTTTCCGGATCACGATCGGCGTTATCGCGATGGCGGTGGTTTCACTCTTCCTCGCTTTCAGGCTGAGCCCCTGGTCCGATGCCCTGTTGATCCGGCAGGTGTTCGAGAACGAAGCGAACAACGTCCTCAAGGAGATGGAGACGCACGCTGCTGCAAACGTTGCGTCGATTCTGCATGAGCGATGCCGCGCAGGAGATGGCGATGCATAACTGGACGTCTCTTTTCCGGCCAGTTCGGACAAGGCGCGTGTCTTTCTGCCGACAGTCATCTGGGCGCATGGGCGCGCGTGGATTTCGGGCAACAAGGACCAGGACGATCCCTATTTCCAACTACTTATATCATGGATGGCAATGGTGACCCATTGACCAAGAAGCAGTCGATGGCACTTGAGGCGAAGCTGGACGGTCTGGACGTCCAACCACACCGCTCTTCTACGCAGATGATCATCAGCCAGCGCTTCCTCACGAGTATCGGTTCCGGCTCGATTCAGCTGATGCGCAGAACGCGCTCGCTAAGACGCTTCAATTCATCAGGGACCACACCAAATAACTTGTAGACAGGACAGCATGTCAAGCGGAGGGACGCTGCTTCCTGCTGCCATCGAGTGCTTGCCGAGTTCATGTTTCAGATACCGGCCACACCGACCCACTCCGAGAATCCGTGGGCTGAACCCACCGGTTGCCCGCCGCCGCGATCAACTGGTCCGCTTACCCATGCGGTACAGCAACTATCGCCTGCTCGCCGTCGTTCACTGTTCCGAGGGTCGACGCAGATCTGCCCCTGGTTGCAGCACCTCACGCAACGATCGCACGCCCACCTCGTTGTTCCCACGGGCGCTGTCAAGCCGGTGAAGATCGAGAGTCTCCCAGCGCCTTGATGAGCGACATCGCGTCATATGGTCCACTATGGCGCTTGTTGCCAACGAAGAAGGTAGGAGTGCTATGGACGTCCATCAGTTCGGCATCCAGCATGTCATCACGAACACGATTCATGACGTCGCTGGAACGGATGTCCGTCTCGAACCGATCCAGGTCAAATCCAAGTGTTTCGGCGTAGCGAAAGAGATCATCGATCTCGAGTGCGTCCTGCCGCTCGAACAGATACGGTCCGTAGTCGAAGAACCGCCCCTGTGCGGCCGCAGCCTCGCTTGCGTGGGCTGCGACAAGCGAATGCGGATGTACTTTCAAGAGCGGAAGATGGCGCCATACGTATCGCAGTTCGTCGCCGAAGTAAGCTCTCACCTCATCGATCGATCCCGTCGCCCTGCTGCAGAACGGACACTCGAAATCGCCATACTCGACCAGCGTGAGCAGCGCATCGGCCCGGCCGCGAATGTGATCGCGCTCGGGATCGACTGGCCGTGCGAGGTACAGGTGCGCCCCGGACGGAGGCCGGAGTCGATCGACCAGACGAAACAGCGCCCAACCCAAAACCAGAGCGATCAATGATGCAACCAACACACCGACTCTGGCTTCATCCTGCAGAAGTGGGTCATCGATCGCGAGATCGATGATGAAGAGCGAGATCGTGAAGCCGATTCCGGAGAGTGCAGCGCCCCCGGCCATCCGGCCCATCGTCAAGCCGGGGGCCAACACGCCGATCCGGAATCTGCGCACGGCCGCCGTCATCGCGGTGATGCCGATCAGCTTTCCGATCACAAGTCCGGCGACGATTCCCCATGTCAGTGACGATCGCACCGCACCATTCAACGTTTCCGAGTTCAGCACGACCCCGGCGTTCGCCAAGGCAAAGATCGGCAAGATGATGAAGCTGGTATAGGGTGCGTAGAGTTCCTGGAGTCGCTCGTTGACCGAGACCGCGCTGTTGAGTCCCCGGGCAGCGGCGCGTGCGTAGGCAGGATTCGGCGACTGGCGGAATGCCCGAGTCAGATCGGCCGTGAGTTCGACTTCCTGACGGCGGGGTTCGTAGACAGGGATGAGGAGGGCGATGGCTACGCCCGCAAGCGTGGGTTCGACACCCGATGCCAGCATCGCGCCCCATACCGCGACGGAGAAGACCAGATAGGCCGGCCCCTGGCCGACGCGCACATACCGCAACAGACCGATCACCACCAGACCGGCGATCGCAAGCAGGAGTGGCAAGAACCGGAGATGATCGGTATAGAAAATGGCGATCACCGCAAGCGCCCCGACGTCATCGACGACGGCGAGCGCGAGCAGAAAGACGCGCAGATGACCGGGGAATTTCGGTCCGGCGATCGAGAGCGCACCGAGCAGGAACGCGGTGTCGGTGGAGATCACGACACCCCATGCGTGAGCCGCATGGCCAGACGGGTTGAAAAGCAGGAAGACGAGAGCGGGAACCGCCAGTCCGGCGATCGCGGCGAGTACCGGCACGATCGCCCGGGATCGGTTGCTGAGTTCGCCGAGCGTGAACTCGCGCTTGACCTCGAGGCCGACCACGAAGAAGAACAGTGTCATGAGTGCCTGATTGACTACCTGGCGGAAGTGGAGCTCAAGCGAAGACCCGCCGACCCTGAGCAAGACCGTCGAGTTCCAGAATCCGCGATACGAATCACCCCACGGCCAGTTGGCCCAAACGAGCGCCAGTACGGTGAAGAACAGAAGGAGCGCTGCAGCCGTCTTCTCAGAGTCGGAAACGCCCCTGCGTTCGGCGACGAAGCGCCGAAGACGCGGGAAACGAGGAGGTGAGCTATCGTCAGAAACCTGAAGCGTCGAATCGGTCACGTAATACTCCTGGAATTCTTCCAGCTGTTATCGCTATACCCTCACCCCTGCTCCGCGTAATCGTTGATCAGCTCCTGCCGCAGTCTCGTGATACATCTGGTCGATGATGGCCCGACGTCGAACACCGTGACCCGGTGATCAAGCCCGCGCAGGAGCGCCCGCTGGGACCACGACCGTGCGGTTTCCATCGTTGAGGTCATAGAAGGCGTTCGATCTCCGGAAACCTGGGGTTCCAGCCGCATGTCTCGATGTCTCACTGTGAAAGACGGGAACATCACTGAAATACAAGTGTCATCGCTCGGCCGACGTTATTGCCTGAGCGACCTCAGTTTTTGCTTTGCATGCATCATCCTGAGCAGAGCCAACCCACTTGCTATGACTGAACGGAATTGCACCCCACGTTTCCGAAGCGGATCCATCGAGGATGTGTATTGACGTGCAAGGTGGTGACTCCCCCGGGATTCGAACCCGGAACCAACGGATTAAAAGTCAATGGGATAGGTTGTGCTATAGGTATCGTCACGTGCAGGAAGCCCGTAATAACAGCTATTTACACTATTGCGAAGTGCATAGAGTATTACCGGACATTCTGACACGTATTCTGACATCGGCTGTATCGACACCCATAAAGAGTCGTCGCTTGCGTCGCTCGCGCGACGTACAAATTTTAGGAATAATAGCATATATAGGTGTGTCCCTCCGCAGGAACCGGGATTATCGGGATTTCGGGATATTCCTTATAACGGCGCGGAAAAACAGCGTTCGAAAGTGGGATTATCCCGATTACGCTTCCGGGATACCGGGATTAACCATACATCGGTCAGGATCGCATTTATGGCATACGTTGAGCACCTCAACGCGTGCCATAAGTGCGATGGTTGACACGGCGCGCATTGATGATAATATAGATGGAGTGGGCGAGGAATCGTCCACCAATCGACCCGAAGATTCAGCGCATAGCGCGAGAAGTGCAGAGCGCGTAAGGCATATCCCTAAAGGGGAAGCTTTGCGATGCAGCACATCTCTTGGACAATCGCATACGGCCAGCCCGGCATTCTTGTCGGTCCGCCCTCTGATGTTCCAGACAACGGCTTCACCGCCCTCTCTGGTTCAGCAGAGGGCCTTTTGCGTTGCCCGAAAGGAGGGGCATTGTCAGAGCGTTGGGTAGCGTCAGCATGGACGGAAAGGTGATCACGGTGGAAAAGAAAACCGAAGCGCTGCTTCGAAAGTATGTGCGGCCAATCGATGTCGTCAACGCGTCGGGCCTGAGCAAGAGCACGGTGATGGCGGCGCTGTGGTCTGGAGAACTCGAGGCGATCCGCAAGGGGCGATCATGGCTCATTCCAATTGATGCGGTGGATCGCTGGATTCGTGGCGAACAAAACGCCGCATAAGCCAAACGCTCACCGGCGGGCACCGGGAGCGTTTGAGAGAAGGGAACGTAGATTGAAGCAATCTTACCATGAATCAGAAGAAAAAGGATCTGTAGTCGCAGCAGTTATGCGCTGGCGCAAGGCCGGCGCGCAGGTCATTGCCGTCACGGAAGATGGCATGAAAACGCCTGACCATCTCAGATCAACCTCGACCACAGATCCTCAGGCGTCGCGTGCACCTTGGGCGACATTCCGAACATCGAGAATCCCTGACGACAAAATCGCTGACACTTTCGCAAAACGTACCGGTCTCGGCGTAATCACCGGCGTTGGTTTTCGGGGTGATGGTCTCGTGCTCGGCATGATCGAAGCAGATGATCCGTCTGTCGCGCGGCTACTCCTCGATACCGCAGAAGCCGCCGGCAGTGCGATCGTGACACGTCTGTTTCGGGGATACGTGGAGGGAACGCCGCGTGGCGGATGGCACATCTATTACTGGTGCCGTGAGGTTCCCAAGAATACCAAGCTTGCAAGTCGGCCGGCACCTACGAAAGAAAACCCGCGAGCCATCGATGTCTTGATCGAGACTCGCGGTACTGGCGGATATTCAATCACCGCCCCAAGTCACGGGGCGGTTCATCCAACAGGCAACGCCTATACGGTAATTACGGGTGATATCGAAGATATCCCCGTAATTACCGTGGAAGAGCAAGCAGAGCTGTTCGGGTTCGCTCGCCACTTTGATGAGATGCCCGTCAAGGAAGCGGGTCCCGTCTACAAAGCTGACGCCAAGGTCGATGGTGCCCGCCCAGGTGATGCATACAACGAAAAGGCGACCGAAGAGACATTTCGCAAGCTGCTTGCCGACTGGGAATGGCTCTTCGAACGGGGCGGCGTCTGGTATCTGCGTCGTCCCGGCAAAGAAACTGGCTTCTCTGCTACGTGGAACCATGGCGGCCACGGAATGCTGAAAGTGTTCACATCGTCCACGGACCTTGAAAGCGATCGGATGTATCGTGCATTTTCCCTCTTGGCGCAGCTGGAATATGGAGGCAGGTATGTCGACTGTGCCAAAGCACTTGCGAAAGAGGGATTTGGCAAGAGAGGCAATGGGCCCTCTCTGATCTTCACGAATCGTGATAGTCAACATGATCGAGATGACGGAGCAGATGAAGAAGCGAGCGAGCAGTCATCAATCGAGGCGATACAGCTGAGTGAGTCTCTCAGCCTCGGCAATGACCACCGATTCTATTGCAAGATCGGATTCGAGAACATTGCGATCTCGAATTTTTCGGCGCGCATCATTGGCGACACTACAGAAGAAGTTGCGCCTGGTGAGTTTGTTGGGGTGCTCACGATCACCGGTCAGCGGGGTGATGAAGTCCTGCCGCCGATCGATGTTCCAGCCGGCGAATTTTCGTCAATGGGTTGGCTGGCCACCTCAGGCGCGGCATGGCGACGTGCTATCCCGGCGGCTGGATCGGCCACGAGAGACAGGTTGCTTGCTTGTATTCAGCTCTATAGCGAACACCTCGGAGGGATCGTCGTCGGGCACCGCCATCGCGAAACCGGGTGGCACCTGCAGGACGGACAACACATTCACACGTGCCATGGGGGTGCCATTGGGGCTGGACGTCTACTCGCTGACGTTGATGCAAAACTGAGCGCCGGCTATGAGCAATACGTCTGGCCGGCACCCCCAACGGGTGCAGAGTTGCGGGACGTCGCGACGAGATACATGAGAACGTTTGACTTGGCCCCCGATTCGATTCTAGCTCCAATCCTCAGCGCACCTTCCCGTGCTGTGCTTGCACCTTTCATCCCCATCGATTCGGCCATTTTCCTTCACGGAGGAACCGGAGTTTTCAAGAGTGAACTTCTTGCGATTGCGCTCGGGCATTTCGGTCAGAAATTCACTCGAACAACAATTCCGTTGAATTTCGAAAGCACCGCGAATTCCACCGAGGCGATGCTTTGGTTCGCAAAGGATGTTGTATCCGGTATTGATGACTATGCCCCAGCCGGTCATCGCAATCAGGTTGATCAGCTTGCGGCGACTCTCGAGCGAATCCTTCGCGGAATAGGCAATTCATCTGGTCGTGGTCGGCTGAATGCAGATGCCTCGGCGAAACGATCGTATTACCCACGTGGATTGGTCATTATCACCGGGGAAGAAGTGTCACGCGGACATTCCGCAACCGCACGTGCTCAGCTCGTGGAGGTGAGCGCGGGGTCAGTATTGCCTTTGGTCCTCTCCCAGTGCCAAACCATGGCTAGAGAGGGCATCTACGCTGCACTGACATCCGCATTTGTTTCAACTATCGCGGCCAACTGGGATATCGTGGCGCAAAAAGTTGCGTCGCTTCACACGATGGCTCTTTCGTTCACTCGGGGCAAGTCATTTGCACACGCGCGAACCGGGGATGCAGTAGCCAGCCAGATCGTAGCCCTTCGGGTCTGGCTGGATTTCATTGAGACAACAGGCGCGATCAACGAGACCGAAAAAGAGATTCTTGTTGACCGCATGAACGCGGGCCTGCTTGCGAATGCTCGATCCCAAAGGGACGTACTTACCGAGAATGATCCCTGCACGCTCTTCGAGTCGTACATTCGCTCTGCTGTTGCAGGCGGCGACGCACATCTCGCCAGCAAGGAGACTGGCGAGGAACCTTGGCAATCCAGCCGCTTCGGTTGGCGAACCAAGATGATCAAAACACGTGACGGCATGGTTCCATCCGCGGATGAAAAGGGGCGTCGAATTGGCTGGGTCGATATCGAAGCCGATGCAGTGTATTTGCAGCCGGACGCAGCGTTCGCAGTGGCGCAGGATCTCGGCATGCGTGTTGGCAAGACGATCCCGAACACGTCAATCACACTGGCAAAAAGGCTCCTTGATGCCAAGAAAATCCTTTCCACCGAGCCAGGCCGAGTCAAGCAGAAGATTTATGTGAACAAACAGGCGGAACGGGTTTGGCACTTAAGGCTAAGCGACCTCTTTCCTGCGGCCGATATCCAGGAAGCCGATCGAAAGCCGACGCCGTTCAGTCGTGGGGAGGCAGCTTAGACATGACTGCTTCTACGCTCACCCTCCGCGACTATCAGCAAGAGTGTGTCGACGCGACACTTGCCGCATTCCGCAACGGAAAATCGCAACGCCTCCTGAATGTCCTGCCGACAGGTGCCGGGAAGACGATTCTCTTCGCGGCGCTGATCGCTCGGCTTCGTGACGGAGTTCGGTCGCTCGTTTTGGCCCATCGCGAGGAACTGCTCGACCAGGCTGCAGAAAAGATTCGTTATGTCATACCTGACGCCGACATGGGGATCGTGCAGGCAGGACGGAATGAGTGTAGCGCCCAGATCGTCATCGCCTCGGTGGCGACGATTCGTAATAAGAAGCGGCGTGACCAGCTCGGCTCCTTCGGCTTTATCGTTGTAGACGAGGCTCACCATAGCGCCGCGCAGTCGTATCGAGAGATATTGGATGACCTTGGAGCTTTCGCCCCCGGTGGTCCACGCCTGCTAGGCGTCACCGCGACACCGGATCGCGGTGATGGCGTCGGGCTTTCTGAAGTGTTCGAAACGATCGGTTATGAGATCGGGATCCTTGACCTGATCATGCGCGGGTACCTTTCAGATGTCCGGGGGAAGCGCATTTCGCTAGAGATGGACCTCGATTCTGTTCATAGCCGAGGCGGTGACTATGTCGAAGGTGAACTCGGCGAGGCGATGCTCAATGCGCACGCTCCCCAGGCTATTGCCGAAGCGATCACGGCTTATGCGTCAGATCGCACGACAATCGTGTTCACGCCGACGGTGGAAGTAGCTACAGAGACCGCAGCAGCAATCAGGGGCGCCGGAATGAGAGCCGACGCTGTGAGCGGTAAGACACCTGCTGGAGATCGCAGGCGCATCTTGAACGACCTCCGCCATGGCGATCTCCAGGTAGTCGTTAACTGCATGGTGCTGACCGAGGGGTTCGACTGCCCTCCAGTCGATTGCATCGTGATGGCCAGGCCGACCCAGAGCCGAGCTCTGTACCAACAGTGCATCGGTCGTGGCCTGCGAAAGTTTCCCGACAAACATGATTGCCTGATTCTGGATCTCGCCGGCGTCACCCAGCGGCATGATCTCGAAAGTGCGGCGTCACTGTTCGGGCTACCGGCAGACGCGCTCGACAAAGGGGAAACCGCGACTGAAGTCGTTGCCCGTCTCCAGCGGGACGACGTAGCTGCGGCCGCAGCCCTTAACCTCTTGGCCACCGATGTCGAGCTGTTTCGCACCTCCGATCTCAACTGGATCCGGACACCAGGAGGTGCTTATGTCTTGGCAACGGGAAGCGAGTCATACCTTCTCCGTTGCCTGTCGGATCAGGATTGCACGATCCATCGCGTCACTACCGGTGATCGGAATCGGGAGGACCGCATTGATGAGGTGCGTAACGGAGTAACGCTCGAGTTTGCCCAGGGCATCGTTGAAGATATCGCTCGTCGAAATGGGACAAACCTCCTCATTGCGAAAGAATCTTCGTGGCGCGACCGGCCGATCAGTGAAGGCCAGCGACGAATGCTCTGGGTGTTGAAGGTGTCGAGTGTGGGGATCAAGACACAGGGACAGGCATCGAACACTATTGCCGCTGCAAAGGCCGATCAGGCTCTTGAAAGGATTACTCGTCGTCCAACCCTTCGTGAACGAGTCCAAGGACCAAATAGCTTGGGTGGGCATGTAGAAAGGGGAGTTGCCGTATGAAGAAAAGCACGTATGCCGCAGGTGGGACGCTCATGTTGATCGTGGCGGTCCTGCTCAAGACCCTCGCCGGCGACGGGCCGGAACTCGCACTTCTCTTGATCGTTGGTCTCGCCTTACTGCTTGCCAGTGCGGACATACCGACCAAATCACCTCAAACGAACGGATAGGGCAAAATGACTTCTCGTCTCAATGTCAACGTCATGAGTTTTGGATACGGACCGGAGCGGGTTGGCAATATCCGGACCGAACTCAATAAACAACGCACTGCGTACCGGGCGGCTGCGGCCAACACGTTGGAAGAGGATGCCATCCGTCGCAACGTCGAGGACCTGGAGCCGCTGCTCGCAAGCGCAGAGGTAAACGACGTCCTGCTTCTCAAGCATGCAGCCGAGCGCCAGGCCGCCGAAGATGCCAAGACGAACGCCCACCGCGTTGCCGCCGAGGACGCGGTCAAATCCAGGCTCAAACGCGACTTCATGGCGCTGCCGGGGTCGTCAGAGAACGCGTTCGAACATTCTTACCCAGCGCTGCTTGAGGATTACCACCGGCGCGAGATGGCGAAATCCGGGGATGCCCTCGAACTCGCCAAGTCCCGCCTGCGATTCTGATCATGCCACGGACCTGCACCGTCTGCACTCACCCACAACGCCCGGAGATCGATCGGGCGCTGGTGGATGGCATCACGTACCGGATGATATCGGACCGTTACGGACTTTCGGAGACGTCATTGAAACGGCACCGCAAGGAGCACCTGCCGAGTCATGTTGCGAAGGCGCAGGAGGCTGCCAAGGTGGCCGATGCAGACGACCTGCTGCAGCAGTTGAAGGCACTGCGCAACAAGGCGATCGGCATCCTCCAGAAAGCCGAGACCGCCGGCGACTACCGGACGGCGCTTCAGGGCATCCGGGAAGCGCGCGGCTGCATTGAGGTCCTGATGGAAGTCGAAGGGGAACTCGATCGCCGGCCGACCTTCAGCGTCACCGTCAGTCCGCAATGGATCGAGATACGAACGGTGATCCTCGGATCCCTGCGCGAGTACCCGGAAGCCGCCACCGCCGTCGCTGCGGCATTGATCCAGGCAGAAGGACGCAGTACTCATGCTGCTAACTAAGGTGCCGCAGAGGGCGAGCATGAGTCTCGCTGATGACCTTGCTCTCGCTCTTGATCCCGTGATTTTCGCTCGCGCGGCTGGTGTAGAGCCGGATGTGTGGCAGGCCGATGTGATGCGCTCACGGCACAAGCGAATGCTGCTCAACTGCTCGCGGCAGTCTGGAAAGAGCACGACCACGGCGATCATCGCACTGCACGAGGCGATCTACGTTCCGGGCTCGTTGGTGCTGCTGCTCTCGCCGGGGTTGCGGCAAAGCTCGGAGTTGTTTCGCAAGGTCTCGGAATCGTACACGGCGCTCGGTGAAAGCGTATCGGCGACCTCCGAGACAACACTGAAGCTGGAGCTTGAGAACGGATCGCGCATCCTGAGCCTGCCTGCAACCGAGGCGACGGTGAGAGGGTACTCGGCAGTTAACCTCCTCATTGTTGATGAGGCGGCTCGGGTTCCGACCGAACTCATCACCGCTGTTCGGCCAATGCTCGCCGTGTCAAACGGACGGTTAATCACGCTTTCGACTCCGTACGGCTCGCGGGGCTGGTGGTTCGACGCATGGCGGTCACACGACGATTGGAAGCGAGTCGAGATCCCCGCCACGATGTGCCCCCGCATCTCGCCGGCATTTCTCGCCGAAGAGCGGCGCAGCATGGGCGAATGGTGGTTCCTTCAGGAATTCGAATGTCAGTTCATGGACGCTGAGACTAGCGTCTTTTCAAGTGAAGATATCGGACGTATGTTCGGACAGGAGATTGAATCATGGGCACTCTGAACCGTGTCATCCTCAGTATCGGCGTCGACCTCGGACAACGTCGCGACCCGACCGCCATCTCGGTGGTTGAGATTGTGGACATCGATGGCGACGAAACGCGATGGCGGTACGAAGCACGGCATATCGAGCGGCTTCCGCTCGGCACGTTGTACACAGCTGTTGCCGACCGTGTCGCTGAAATCGAACGCAACGCAGTCCAAACCGCGCGGCAGCGACAACTCGGCCGCTTTAGCGCTGATCCGGACGTCTTCCTGCAAACATTTATCGACGCCACCGGCGCGGTCCCTGCCCTCGACTTTTTTCGGGAACGTGGACTTGACGTCGTTCCCTGTTATTTCACTCACGGCGACCGCCGGACCGAGGGCGTAGACTCGGAAGGAAGAGCCCAGGCCACCGTCGGCAAGGCATGGCTGGTGAATCGGCTGCAATCCCTGGCACAAAGCGACCGGCTGCGCTTGCCGCCGAACCACCCGGAAGCCGCCGCGATGATCCGGGAACTTCAGGATTATGAAATCAAAATCGACCAAAACGCAAACGACCGATACGGCGCGTTCAAGGTTGGTTCCCATGACGACCTCGTCACGTCGTTGGGGTTAGCCGTCCAATGGACGCCGCTGGACACTCGATGGGCGGATGACGTAATCGCCTACATGAATGCCGAGCCTGCGTGACACGATACCCGCGCCCTTCCCACGCGCGCGCAGGTATGAGGGCGAAGTTACTAAAATTTGGTAGTTTGCCGAAGCCCTTCCCACGCGCGCGCAGGTATGAGTTCGTGCCAGAAGTCAAAACGGTATCGAAAGTCGCCCTTCCCACGCGCGCGCAGGTATGAGGACGGCCTAGGCGTCATGCCCGGGCCGTTTCCTTGTGTGCAATCACGCTCGGACGATCCTGAGGTTTCTCAAGGCCATGATCGTGACGTGTCCATGAAATCCTAGCAACTGCGCCAAATGGCGCAGTTGCTATCCTCGCGCCCGCGCACGCGGGGACTAAGGGGTTGCTGGTCGGTCGCGGTTAAATCAACCAACCCTCGCGCCCGCGCACGCGGGGACTAAGGGAGCGAATCCAACAATCCCCGGGCGCGAAGACCTGGCACCGGCATGCCAGACGCGCCAGGATTACCGGAGATGGCCGCAACAGATCCTCCGCGACGGGCAACATGGCGGCGGCGCCTGTATTGAAGATGGCCGGCTCGATGTCCTGAGCCGAGTTGTGCCGTGCGCGCGACCTCATCACGGGTCTGTGGCCATCGACCCTGTGGACACATGTCCACAGGGTCAGCCTTGCGACCCGCTAGCATCCGCTTTTCTGCCCGTGCCGCGATGTCCGGTTCGATCTCGATTCCGAGCGTGGCTCAGGTCATTTCCTTGCGTGCAATCGTTTGTGGGGCATCCTGCGGCCTCGCAGCTGGCGCCAGCACGGATGGTCGTATCGCCGGATTGCCGAGGCGCTGGCGGTAAGTCATATGACCGTGACTCGATGGATGCCAGAAGAACAATCAGGTGTAACACCTGTTACACCTGAAACTCCCGCCCGAGTTATTGGAGCAGACGGTAAGTCCTATTCCGCCACGAAGCCGAAGCCTGCGGTTGGCGACGCTGAGGAAGGGAACAGAATCCCCGTTACTAGCACCTGCTAGTAACGGGGAAACCCGAGATGAAGTAGCCCGACCCTGTGGACATGTGTCCACAGGGTCAACAGGAAGCCCGCGATGAGGTCGCGCTCGGGGAATCACTATGACCTCTGCGACACCTGTCGCTGAGTGGAACGATCGTCCCATAAACGAGGGTTTGTGAGACGCACGAAACGGAAGAGTGTGTGTACGTCCGCAACCGGTGCGTGGCAGGGAGCGCAGCGGCATATACAACGTCAACGTGATGGCAACCTCGCAGACCATATTTGCGAACACAGCGAAGAGAGTACGATCGGAGCAGCTTATCGATAAAATGCTAATTATCCGCATGGAACGGATGTGCCACGGTCAAGGACAAACAATCCCCCCACAACCAGGCACACACCGATGCTGTCGGGGACACAGACACTTGTTGCGGGCTACCTGGCGTTACACACACAAGAGGCGAAGTATACCGGAGGCGAAGTATACCGGGATCGCGCTGGAGAAAAGGGGAGAGGCCGTCGCGGTTTGGTATAGGTATTTGTCTCTCCTGAATAAGATGGTACGACAGGAGCATGATTTGGGATCTGCGGGCCCAAAAGCCTGCTTTTCGCACGACGACCCTGACCCGATCTCGGGTGACATCGAGAGTTTGGGCGATGCCGTTGGTAGTAAGCTTCGGATCGATTCGATCTCGACGTCGTCAAGGAGAACCACACCTTCGACAACTGCTTCGGCACATTCCCAAGCGTAGATGGGGTCGCCTGCCGATCCATACCGCCACCCCCCTGCGCATGACCATCCCCACAATCACCCCGCGCGGCTCAATGTAACACCATCGAGATTGGCGACCATCGATCGGCGCATGTCCGTGCAACCAACGCACGAGAGCGGGGGTTCGGCACATCGAACCCCCGCTCTCGTGACATGCTGACCGGCGTTTTCCGCGATTCGACCGCTAGGCGACGGGCGTTGCGCGCGGCGCAGCCGGAGTCGCGACGCCGTTGACCATGCCGCCGGCAAGCGGCGGGAACGTGGCGGTCGGAAGGCCGAGACCAAGCAGGGCGGCCAGCGTTGGGGCGATCTGCTGAATCCGGACCGGGTCCGCGACGACCGCGCCCGCTTTGACGCCGGGGCCGGCCAGCACCAACGGCACCTGCAAGTCGGCGGCGGTGATCCCGCCGTGCTCCGCCGCCTTTGCCTTTTTGGCGTAGACGATGCCCTCGGTGGGAACGACCACGAAGTCGGGCGTGCGGTCGACGGGGGCCGCGTCCATGCTCTTTAGGTCGTCCTGGGTGAGGATGTGGTCGATCCCGAAGGGGGTCCTGTTTTCAGGCTTGCTGAGCAGATCGATTGCCGCGTTGGTCTGGCTCTCATCTTTGAGATAGACCATGTAAAGGTCGTCCGGCGTCACGTGAACCACCGGGATGCCGTTCATCTCCAGGAATGCTGAGATCGAGCCGGTGCCCTCTTGCGGAATCCATTTCGGCGTCGGCGTGTTGCCGTGGTCGGCCGTGATCACGATCACGGTGTCGTCGTAGGAGCCGGCGATTTGAAGCGCGGCGATCGTCTGCGCGATCTGATCGTCGATGAACTTGATCGCGGTGACGGTGTCCGCCGAATCGACGCCGCTTGTTTTCATTGCACCGCTGGGCGCAAGGGCGTAAAGGCCCATGATGTCCGGCGGCGTGCCACTCAGGATTTGCTCGCGCAGCAGGCCAAACGTCATGGCGTCGTACTCGGATTGCGTGCCTTTCCAGTCGGCGATTTCTGGACCGCGGAAGTCGTCAATGCCGGGTCCGCCGGCCGTCGGGCCATTGAGGATGGAGTAGGCCGGGTGTTTGCTGATGAAGGCCGTTCGCAATCCCTTCGCCCTGGCTGCCTGGAACAGCGTCGGCTTCAAAATCAGGTCGGTCGGTTTGACGCCATCCGGCAACTTCGGCGTTTCGTCGAGCTGGATCGTCTGGCCGAATTTGCGATCGTAGAAGTAGTCGTAGAGGAGGCCGTTCTCGGTGAACGTCGCGCCGGTGAATGCCCCGACGATGTTGCTCATCGAGTCGCTCGGGAAGCCGACGGAAGCGGCGGTGAAGATGGTGCCGAGTTTGCCCAGCGCCGTGATGGTCGGGGCATGCTCCGGCGTGTAGAGCTCGGGGTGACCGCCGTCGATAAAGATCACGAGCGCGTGTTTTGGCGTCCCGGTTACCGCCCGGATCACTGCGGTGGGCAACTCCGGCGTCGCCGTGGCGTTTTCGGCCAGACCGGAGAGCGAGGTGGATCGCCCAAGAACGGCGGCGCCGAAGGCGAATCCGCCCTGCAACAAGCGGCGACGATGAATCGGATGCGACAACATGTCGGACATGGGTGGCTCTCCTGCTGCATAGTGAGGTGCCAAGACGGCAGCTCAAGTCTGCGTTGACCGGGCACGAACTTCATGTGGGAATAGTTAAATGTGGGCGCGGTGTCCACCGCCCACGCTCCCTCGGAGGCGGGAACGCTACTGGCGACGATCGCCGCACAATGTAAGCCCGTCCCTCAGCTGTCGCAGAAACGACCGTTTGTGACACATTCACCCGCTGGCCGTCAGCTCCCCCAAAGCCGCCCCGTTACCGCCTCAGAACCCGTTCCATAATCAACGTGTCATTACTTGCCCGATATAGAGCTATTGAGGCAGATTGCACCATGCTTGTCGGTTATGCCCGTGTCTCGACAGAACGACACAACCCCCTAGGATCCCCACAATCGCCGCCATCATAATATCTATCCGTCGTGTCGGTCCTGTTTCGTGCGACAGGGGCAATCCTGGCGCGTTTCAGGGGCGTCTACGTGGTGCTTCCCGCGAATCCGCGCGGGTCGGCAATCATCATCGCCAGGGTGTCCAGGAACGCGACCACAGCTGGGTCATCAACGTGCTGCTTTGCGGCCGCCAGGTGATCGAGGGAGAGGCCGTCGACGGCTTCGCGGGTGGTGATGATCCAGGTTTCACCTTGCCGGACTAGCGTCACGTGCCGGCCAACGGGATCACCCGCGCCGGGGCCGTACTGGCCGGTGGGCGGACCGAGCGTGACCTCGCCCGTAAATTCGCCGTGGACATACACGATGGTCTGATCACTCATGAGGAATCTCCTGTCTCGATGGTTCGTTCGTTCTGGGCGATTCTAGTGCGTTGCTAGGGGCTGCCGTCCAGCCGGTCAACTTTGCGACCCGTTGGGTAGGTCACGCGACACATGTGGTCCATCAGGCGCGTGATCGCAGTCGTTCCCGAACGTCACCGAGCGCTTGAAGTTGTCTGGACGGGCAACGAGTTCGGCCACCATGCCGAAGCCGCCCGGCGCCAACTTACTGATGTCCAGAAGATCATGCTCGGCCGCAAGATCGAGCCGGACATTGCCGCAAGGGCGGAGAAGCGGAGGTTGGCGACGCTGAAGCAAGGCGGCGCAGCTCCCGTTGGTGACAGATGTCACCAACGGGAGGCAGATGGAATACGAGGCCCACCCCCAGCGCTGCGATGCTCTTGAGGATATCTCTGCGTCTGGGGCTCATGCCGGTATCTCCCATTCGACGTGAAGCATCTGCGATACCGTGCGAAACGCAGCGATCACCGAAGGATCCTCGTAGGTGACCTCTTCCCAGACTGTCTCGTCAAACGGATTCTTCACTCGGAAGGCGGCTTTTGCGTCATCAATGCGCACCTCGTAATGCGGCCAATACATGTAGGGCTTCTCCTTGTCCCAAAAGGTTCCCATGCCGATGAGATGAATCGGTTCTTGATAAATTGAGGCGGGACTGAGGGAGGGTGCCACCCCTATGCTCGTTGGAAGTAGCGCGACAACCGGCGTCGCAAGCATCGCCTTCAGGACATCACGTCGTGTGGTGCTCATATCCATGCCTCCTGTGGCTCGATCGCGCGCACGAGAGCAACATGCTCACAGCGACGCCAGACTCGGTAGCGATGACAGGTGCAGGTGTTCCAGCCAACCAGCTCGCACTCACCGGGCCGGTCTGGTTGGCGGGCGACATATTGGCCGGGAGCCTCCTGTTCGAGTTCGACGCCGGCACGATTCGCGTGTCTGGCAAGTCGTTCCTGGATCTCCTGATGTTCGGCAGCAATGCGATCGGAGAGGGCCTCGAAGCTGAGCATGTGGTCGTAGATGGCATCGTCAACGGTCGTGTCGGTGTCGAGAGTGTCTGGAGCCGCGAGGGCCTGTTTCGGGAGCGCTACGGCGATCGTGGCGACGGCAAGAGACTTCAGGACGTCGCATCGTGTTGGGGACATGGGTGTGTTCCTCTCACCAGCTCCGGACAGACGTCCGGAGCTGGTATCTGTTGATTCGTCTGATTGAGGGAATGACTAGGCGGCGGTGAGAACCCGATACAGATTGCGGAGCTCGCCCAGGCTCATGCCTTCGAGATAGCTCGCTGTGCCGTCGCTCCAGGCGAACCGGACCTGGTTGGATCCGAACTCGAATGCGCGGGGCCCGCCAAGTGTGTGGGCCGCATCGGCGAGCCCCACGACGGCGGCGTCTGCGCGGTAACCACTTCCATAGCTATTGCCGTTGGCGTCTTCGGTGATGATCAGAATCGTGGGCATGATCGGTCTCCGTCCGGTGAGGTTTGAGGGGCCGAAGCCCCTCGGCGTGATCACGCCGCGATTGCTGCTGGCGTGGAATGCCCTTCCAGCCACTCTGTCCAGTAGGCGATCGCCCGGCGATACCCGAACGGCGCGTCGCACGTCATGTCAAGATCCGCATAGCGGGAATCCGCCTCGACCCAGAAGGAGCGGGAGCCGTCGCCCGTGTTCTCGATCCGGATCGTGATCGTGCCGTCTGTGACGATCGTGTGACTGCCCTGCACGGTGTCCTCGGTGGACGTTCCGCCGCTTCGACCAAACCCGCCGCCGTAAACTTGTGTCTGAATCATCTGGCCCTCCTGGGCTGTGTGGCCGGCGAGATCCTACCCTCGGTCGGCTCCTGTTTAGGTGGAACACTGCATTTCCACTTCACTTATGATACATCAATGACGCATCATAAACAAGTCCTATATGACGCATTGATGTTACACTGGAAGAGTTCGAATAGTTGAATGGAGGAACGATGGTAAACCTGAGCGATCGACTTGAAACGGCCAGACGGCGAAATCTGCTCACTCAAGCCGAGCTAGCGCAAAGGGCCGGCGTGTCGCTGATCACAATAACAAGAATTGAAAACCAGAAAGGGGCGAGGAATCCACGGCCAGATACGGTCCGACGCCTTGCAAAGGCGCTTGAGGTTGATCCAGCTTGGCTCTTATTCGGAGACGAGGAATTTCTGGGAAAAGCGGCCGCGTGAAATAGCCACGCGGCCGCTGCAGTGTTCCACCCTGGTAGGACAGGGAGGGTATGTCCATTCTATAGGAGGCGAACGTGAGTGACGATAGTAAGCCGTTGGTGCCGGACGAGGATGCGAACGATAAGGCATCTGGAACCTTGGCAGACGCCATGGCGCCAGTAGCGGAGTCAATATATGGCATGACAGATGACCAGATTAACCGAGCACTGAAGCCACTCCTTGAGCGCATTGCGCAACTCGAACGCGACGTGGCGGCATTGAAGTTACGGTGAGTGGGCATGACCACGAGACGCGTGCAGCATCTGTCCCCTGGAAGGTAGGAGCCAGCTCGGTGAGCGCCATAAAAGTAACACCTGACCGTTTATCGAGATCAACCGATACCCTTTACCAGGACACTCTCATGGATGACGCCCTCGAGCCAGTTAAACCAAAGCCAAGGCACCGTAAGACTGCTCGCCGTGGTCGTGGTGAGGATTCGATCTACCAGCGCGAGAGCGATGGCCGTTGGATCGTGGAAATTCGGGATGGCTACAAACCTGACGGCAAGCCAAAGATTCGGTACTTCACCGCGAAAACGAAACAGGAAGCCCAACGCAAACACCGCGAAGCACGGATCCAAATGGCCCAAGGCTTGCCGGCAACTAATGACGTCCAGACGGTTTCCTCTTGGCTCGCTTACTGGCTGAAGCACAAAGTGCAATCGTCCAAGCGAACAACCACCTATGAAGGCTATGAGTCGCTTTGCCGCGTCCACATTATCCCAGCGCTCGCCAGGAAGCACCTCGCCAAACTCACCGCCATGGACGTGCAGGCAATGATGACCAGCATGATCGATCAGGGTGCCTCGCCGACGACAGCCAAGAATGCGCGTGCTGTGCTTCGGAAGGCGCTCAACGACGCAATGCGCGACGATCTCGTTGGCCGAAATGTCGTGTCTCTTACTGACATGCCACGGCAGGATACATTTCACGCAAAGCCGCTCACAGAATCCGAATTGCCCAAGTTCCTTCAGGCAATTCGGGGGCATCGGCTAGAGTCGCTTTGGCTCACCCTCGTAACCCTTGGACTCCGCGAAGGTGAAGCGTTCGGGCTGCGCTGGGTTGACGTCGATTTCGACCTCAACATTCTCGCCGTGAGGTGTCAGATTCAGCGCACGGGCCACCCGCCGCAACCGCATTTCGTCGACCCGAAAACTGAACGCAGCCGGCGACCTGTTCCAATCCCTGCTTCGTTGGTTCAGTCGCTGCACGATCACCAGGAGCGCCAAGAACTCGAGAACTCTCGTGCCGGTGATCGATGGCAAGGAGAGAAGTGGCAGCATCTGGTATTTCCCACTTCGATCGGAAGTCCGCTGGATCCTTCTAGCGTGCTGAAACAATACCGGATGATGTTGACCGAGGCCGGGATCGATCCGAATCGACGGGTTCATGATCTTCGCCATACCTGCGGCACCATGCTTGCCCGGCTCGGCGTTCACCCTCGAGAGGCCCAGGAGATCCTCAGGCACGCGCAGATCCAAACTACGCTCGCGATCTACACACATGTCAGCTCCGAGGGCGTCAAGAGTGCCATGGATCGCTTAGGGGATATGTTGGACCAGAAACGGGATGGGGAGCAATGACTCCACTTGCCGTCTATCCCGAAAGCGACGATCAATCCCGCTCAGAAAATGGAAACGGGATACAAAATACCCTATGGAATCAAGGAGTATCCCACTTATCCCATTTATCCCGATTTAGAGAAATAGATATATAGAGAGGTTTCTATGGACGCGGCATGTACCAGTCATAGCCATTCGAATCGACACAAAAGGGGGCTTATTCTGACGGATGTTCTGACAAACGACAACGTCGCCCACAGACTGGAATCTATGTGTGACCTCAATATCGCCGCCGTTATAGGCTTTTCGGGTGGTGACTCCCCCGGGATTCGAACCCGGAACCAACGGATTAAAAGCTAGGCAGGAACCATCTTCACTACATTCATTAGCTTGTAGATACGGGGATATCCTGCCGTATCAGCCTTCATTGTATTCACTATGCAGTATCTGTTTTGCTGCACCTTCTGCTGCACTCCACCCTTCTCGGAGTCCTCCGAGCGCCTGCTCTTTTCTCCGTATTATGATTCGTGTACGGACACATAGACGCTCTGCACCGGGACTGAACCAGCCAGGGCGATGGCAACCACCGAGAAGGAGTGATTGCGTGAGCAGTGTACCCGAGAAGGGCCGGGAACGCCCGTACGTTCCGGAGATGGAGCAACACCATCTTCGGTGGCGATTGTTCGAGGAACTAAGGAAGACGAAGACGTACAAGACTCAGATTGCCTTGCTGCGCCCCCTCTGGAAAGCGGCCAGGCATGAAGCTGAGCCGGACGCCGGGACAAGAGCCTTCCAGGGGCTAAAGACGATGTCGCGGTATCGTGCAAATGGCGATCGTTCCGCGCTTCGGGCCTATGTTGAGGCCGTTACCCGCGCTGCCGAGATGATCCTCCACCTCACGTATAAAGGGAGAGTCCCGACCTGGGCCTGCAATTTTATCCATGTCGATGTGTGCCCGGAATCGACGGCACACGGGTACGCCGCCCGCGATGTGCGAGATGGTCCACCGGCTGGTGGCCAGCTTTTTGGCGCCGTCGCCGGGGAGCTTCGCATATGGGTCAATCCGCAGATGGCGCGACTCGGGCAGAGCGATGACCAGAGCACCTGGCAGACGATCGAGGCGGGCGAGTTCATGCAGTTTGATGAGTGGGATGACCTCGAGCGCCGGGCGATTGAAGCGATGCGCGAGATCATCGCGACCATGCGTGCCGAGTTTACCGTGCGATATCCAAAGAATCGGCGTCCTAGCACCCGTGCACAGCAGCAGACGCAACTTGAGGTGCTCGCCAAATACTTGCTGGACGGCACGTTCTCTGACAAGGTCAGGTCCTCAACGCTCCAAAAGCTCGCGACGAAGGTGATTGGGGTGGAGTATCCCCGAACAGTAAATCGCGAAAAATCATGATAGTTACTGTCCGTAAATCTGGTCAAGCTCGACCTATTCTGTTCATAGAGGCGCCTCACGTTCATTGTTCTCTATGAAGAAAGGCGAAGGGATGACCGCAATAGTCAAACCAATTTCGATCGAGAAGGCGATCGCCGAGAGGTGGTACATCGGACCGAGCGAGGCGGCAAGGAAGACCGGACTCGCCCAGACGACGATTCATTATGCTTTGCACGCTGGCACCCTCAGAGGGTTTCGCGTCGGCCGGCGCTGGTTGATCGCCGTTGACGATCTGCACGCATGGATCCGAAGCGAAGAAAAGGCGGCATAAAGCGAAGCCCTCGCGGATTGCGCCCCGCGAGGGCTTCTGAGACAGGAGTTCCGTTCCCATGAGTATACCAGATGCCCTCATGAGAGAGATAGAAATAGGCGTCCTCGCCCGTGCTGGTTTCACCAGGCGGGACGAGATCATTTTCCGATGTCCGGCAGAGGGGCACGAAGATCGCCACCCATCGGCGCGCTGGAACCCACAGAAGGCCGTCTGGAGGTGTGACGTCTGCGGGGTGGCCGGCGGAGCCTTCAATCTCGCCGACAAGCTTGGTATTGAACGCCCAGAAAAAGGCGGGGGTGATACTAATCCCCCCAAACACACCCGCAACACTGCAACACCTCCCGCAGCCGGTTGCACGCTCGCTGAATATGCTGAGGCGAAGAAGCTCCCGATCGACTTCCTGAGGATATTGGGACTATCCGACATCCTTTACAAAGGGAAGCCCGCCGTCAGAATGGCCTATCGACGCCGCGATGGAACGGAGAGCAATACTGTTCGCTTCCGGTTGCAGATGGCCAAGTCGAAACCAGATGCGCGGTTCGTTTGGAAAACAGGATCGAAGACGTTTCTGTATGGGTTGGATCAGATCGAGGGGTTTGACGCTGCCTACCTTATCCTCGACGAAGGGGAAAGCGATACGCAAACGCTGCTCTATCATGGAGTGCAGGCGCTCGGACTGCCAGGAGCGAGCAACTACAACGACGAACGAGACGCGCAACACCTCGAAAAGTTCGGGAAGATCTATGTCGTGATCGAGCCGGACGATGGTGGTGAGGCCGTCAAAAAGTGGCTCGCAGATTCGACGATCGGTGACCGCGCGTATCTCCTCGACCTGGCACCCTATAAGGATATCTCCGAGATCCACCAAGCCGGCGAGGACGTCGCGGCGTTCATTGAGGCCGCCAAGGGCCGCGCCATCAAGTGGACCGATATCCAGGCGGAGGATGATCGACAGGCGGAGGAAGAGGCATGGCAACGGTGCGCCCTTCTCGCCAAATCTCCTAACCTTCTCGATCGGGCAGCCGATGCGGTCAAATCGCGTGGTGTCGTGGGCTTGGATCGAAACATCAAGATCTATTACCTCGCATTGACGAGCCGTGTGCTCCAACGTCCAATCTCCGCCGTCATCAAGGGGCCTTCATCCGCCGGCAAGTCCTATCCGCTCGAGGAAACACTGAAACTCTTTCCTGAGCCGGCATACCTCACGCTCACCGGCATGAGCGACAAAGCCCTCGTCTACTCCGATGAGCCCCTCAAACACCGCTTCCTCATCGTCTTCGAAGCTGCTGGTCTCTCCTCCGATTTCGCGACCTATCTTGTCCGCACATTGCTCTCTGAGGGCAAGCTGATCTATTCGACTGTTGAGAAAACGGCCGAAGGTCTGAAGCCTCGCAAGATCGTCCGGGAGGGTCCGACCGGGTTCTTTGCAACTACGACCGCAGTCTCACTTCACGCGGAAAACGAAACGCGGATGCTCTCGATTCCCGTCACCGACTCGCGCGACCAGACGCGGGAAATCTTCCGCTCGCTCGCATCACCGAAGGTGACGAACGTTGATTACGAGCAGTGGCACGCGCTTCAGACGTGGATCGGTCACGCCGAGCATCGCGTCGTCATTCCATTTGCGCCGGCACTTGCCGAGCTGGTACCGGCGATCTCGGTTCGCCAGCGACGAGATTTCGGGCTTGTCCTTTCCTTCATTCAGACGCACGCGATCCTCTATCAGGCGCAGCGCCAGCGAGACGTCGACGGCCAGATCGTCGCCACGCTTGACGACTACGACGCCATTCGCGACCTCATCCATGATCTTGTGAGTGCGGGTATCGGGGCGACGATTCCGGAAACAGTCCGCGAGACGGTTCATGCCGTTGCCGAACTCACCGGCGTGAAGACGGAAACGCTCAAGGATCGCGTGCAGGAGAAGCAGACCGAGCGCACAACATCCGTCACCGAGATCGCGAAGAAGCTCAAGCTGGACAAATCCGCCGCCTCCCGCCGCGTCAAGGTCGCAACCTCCGAGGGCTATCTCATGAATCTCGAGGAGAAGCGCGGACGGCCTGCCCGGGTCACCCTCGGTGAGTCGCTTCCGGAGAACATCGATATCTTGCCCGTCCGCGAACTGCTTGAAGAGTGTTGCAGTGTTGCAGGTGATTTCGAGGGGGTAGAGAACCACCTCCCTCCTACCGGTACTGAAGGTTGGGAGGTGTTCTGATGGATCAGGTCCACATCATTCCCGACCTCGTGCTTTCCCTACGATCGTCCGGCATCGATCTTCGTTGGGAGGAGGGCAAGCTTATCGCCCGGCCGGCGCGTCTCATTACGCAGGACATCCGGCACATCATCGAGCTCCATCGCGACGATCTCATCGAGTGCCTCGAGAGAAAGGATCCGACAGCCGGGCACTCCCGGATGGATCGCGATATCAGGCGGTCGACGATGTTGACGAATTCCCGCGAGCGCATCGTCCTTAGCATTGAGCGATCGCTGATCCGGTATTCGCGAACGACTGATCCGCTCTGGGCCGAGGTAGCGAGTATCTGGGCGCAGACATTGACGCTTCATGATGCCCTGCAATTGGCAGCGGAAGAAGTCGATGCCGAATTTGACGCGGTAATCATGAAAGAGGTGGCGTGATGGAAATTCGGACGAGTCCGAAGAAAGCCCGAACCCCGCAAAAGGGCACGCGCCTCCTCTGGGACGCCATCCTCGTGATCGCTGCTGAGTACGAGCGGATGTCGGTGCGGCAGCTCTATTACCAGCTCGTGGCTCGTGGCGTGGTCCCCAAAACCGACACCGCCTACAAACGCGTCTGTGATGCTTCCGCACAAATGCGCATCTCCGGCGAGTTGCCCTATCGCAAGATCGCCGACGGGCACCGCGTCCGGCGGGGTGTGTTTGCCCATAACGGCATTCAGGATGCGCTCGAGGACGCGCAACTCATGTATCGGCGGAATATGTGGGCATCGCAGCCGCACCATATCGAGATCTGGTCCGAGAAGGATGCGCTGACCGGAGTCATCCACCCCGCCTGTGACGAGTACGGCGTCACCTACGTCGCGACTCGCGGCTTCCCCTCTATCACGCTGAGGTACGAAACGGCTGCCGAGCTGCTCCGGATCGGCAAGCCGACGAGGATCTTCTACTTCGGCGATCACGATGCGAGCGGCCAGCAGATCAGCGACAACCTCGAAGCTGAACTTCGGCAGCATGGTGCCGACGTGACTGTCGAGCGGATCGCACTCCATCCGGCGCAGGTCCGCGCGTGGTCGCTGCCGACGCGGCCTGGCAAGCACTCCGACAGCCGACACAAAGCATTTGCTGCCAAGTATGGGGACGCGAGTGTCGAACTCGATGCGGTCTCGCCGGACATGTTGACCCTCCTCGTGCGGAACGCCATCGTGTCGCAGATCGACGTGGACGAATGGGAGCGGATGCAGGAGGTTGAGGAACTTGAACGACAGACACTCGCGTCCATTGCCCTGATCGACTTCGAGCCTGGGCAGACGTACTTCTCGAAGGAGACCGCAGCATGAGACAGAAACGACCACGCAGGACGATTCCTGCGGCCCGAGACGGCCCGCGAATGAAGCAGTGTCCATGCAGACGGGTAAACGCACTGGCGACCCCACAGAGACGCTCACCGACGAAATCGCCGAAAGGACATACTCCATGAAGACCACCTATCCCTGCACCGCTGACCGGCCTGAACTGCTCGCCTTCGTCGCCGCGCTGCCGGACGATCCGGAGCGTGATCAGCTGATCGCGGACTATCGCCGGTTGGCCGATGCGTACGTCACCATCGTCGCGAGGGCCGGCGAGATTCAGCCGCGCGTGGATGCGGTCGTGACGGAGATGATCGAGGCCAAGGACAAACGCCGTGAGACCCTGCGAGCGGAATACGCGTCGCTTGCCGGTGAGCTGGATCTTCAGCCGCGTCTGCGGTCCCAGGTCGCCCGGGCGTTCGCCGGCGCGCTGACTGCATGGGCATCCTCTATTCGCGCTCAGGCAGTGCGCGCGCACCAGGACGCCGACCGGGAGATCACCCGCATCGTTCGCGAGCTGACGCCACATCGGAAGCAGGTCGCCGAATTGGAGCAATCGGTGGGCTTGCAAGCAGCCAATCAGGAGCGATTCGATCGGGCCCAAGCTGACATCGCCCGTCTGCTGCGGGACATGCAGCCCTGCCGGGCACGCCAGGATCAGGCGCAGCGAGTCGTGGACCTGATCGACCTGGCGGTGAGCCGCGCCTTCGGTGACGACTGCCGGCTGCTTGGTCCAACCCCGTTCCACATCGAACAATTCGTGAATGCACAGGTCAAAGCTGCCTAGGAGAAGCGGGATGACACCACCTCAAGCACGGGCGGAACGCGCTGCCGCATTGATTCAATCGGGATATGCCGCGCATCCGGAGACGCCACGCAAGACGCGCGATCAGCTCGCGAGCCTGCTCCGGGTGCGACGCGAGCATCCCGAACAGTTCGATCGATTGGGGCCCGTGGCCCGGATGACGGTTGGCTTTTACGATCAGGCCCACGAACAGGAGGACGATGATGATGACGACGTTGCCTGAGACGATGACACCGGAGCACGCCTTGCAGGCAGCGACGGAGCGACTGAACGACCTTCGGCTCCGGATCGGTGCCGGTGATCCCGAGGTCACGGCGGACCATCTCGATCGTGCGGAGCGGGTCGAACGGTTTGCCCGCGCCCGGGTCGAGATGGCGTCGGTGGCCGAGGCGCGCGATCGAGAGGCTGAGCGCCTGGCGCGGATCGACGAGGTGCGAGCGCAGCTGCCGGCGGCCTTCGATCGGACAAAGCTCGACAAGGCGATGACGAGACTGCAATCGGCACTCGATGCGTACATGGCGGAAGCGGCGGTCAGTGCCGCTGGCGCCTCCGAGGTGTGGGATGCGCTCATGCGGGCGGGCGAACTTCCCTCTGGTCTGCGCATCACCCCGTCCGGCATTGAGGACGGGGGAACGTTCTACCGGCACGTCGACGCCCAGCTCGAGGTCGCCAGAGCGGCGTCGACGTCCTTCCAGGAGCACTTCCCGCGGCATCCCGTGCGGGCGTTCCGGACGGAGGGGTGACGTGCCCCGCCTCTGCCTTGTGTGCTCTCACCCCGAGCGTGAAGAGATCGATCGCTGCCTCGTCGAGGGCGTCTCGTTTCGCATCGTTTCGAAACGATTCACGGTGTCGGTCGCGTCGATCCAGCGGCACAACAAGGATCACATCCCCGCGCACATCGCGAAGGCGCAGGAAGCCGCTCAGGTGGCCAATGCCGACGACCTGCTGCAGCAGTTGAAGGCATTGCGCAACAAGGCGATCGGCATCCTGCAGAAAGCCGAGACCGCCGGCGACTACCGCACGGCATTAATGGGTATCCGGGAAGCACGTGGCTGCATTGAAGTACTGATGGAAGTCGAAGGGGAACTCGATCGGCGGGGTGTGGTGAACATCACCGTAAGCGCGGATTGGGTCGAGATTCGCAGCGCGATTCTGGTTGCCCTCCACCCCTATCCAGATGCTGCGCAGGCGGTCGCTGCGGCGCTTCTGGAAGCGGAAGGGGTCAACAGTCATGCCGCTGATTAGCACCCCGCAGCGTGGCGCGCAGACACTTGCCGACGATCTCGCGATGGCCCTCGATCCGGTCGTGTTCGCGCGAGCCGCCGGCGTCGAGCCGGACCCGTGGCAAGCCAATGTCCTTCGGTCGCGGCACCGTCGCATGCTGCTCAACTGCTCACGACAGAGCGGCAAGAGCACGACGACCGCGCTCATTGGGCTGCACCAGGCGATTTACGAGCCGGGGTCGCTCGTGCTGCTGCTCTCGCCAAGTCAGCGTCAGAGCTCGGAACTCTTTCGCAAGGTTTCGGAATCGTACACCGCGCTCGGTGAGAGCGTACCAGCGACCTCGGAGACGACGCTCCGGCTCGAACTCGAGAACGGATCACGCATCCTCAGCCTGCCGGCCAGCGAAACCACTGTGAGAGGATATTCGGCGGTATCGCTGCTCGTCGTCGACGAGGCCGCTCGGGTGCCGGCGGAGCTGATCGCCGCGATCAGGCCCATGCTCGCGGTGTCGAATGGGCGCCTGATCACGCTTAGCACGCCGTGGGGCTCGCGTGGCTGGTGGTACGAGGCATGGAAGTCGGATGAGGATTGGCTGCGGGTCAAGATTCCCGCGACATCATGCCCGCGCATTCCCGCAAGCTTCCTGGAGGAAGAGCGGCGCGAGTTGGGCTCCTTTTGGTTTGATCAGGAGTTTCTCTGCGAGTTTCTCGACGCGGAATCGGCGGCGTTTCGATCCCAGGACATCGAGGCCGCATTCGACAAGGGGATGGAAACATGGGCGCTCTGAGGGATCCGAGTGAATACTACAACAGTTCGCCGCCGATCATCATCGGCGTGGATTTCGGCAAGCAGGTCGACTCGACGGCAATCGTCGTCACGGAAGCCATCAAGGTGGATCGCCCGGGCCTTCGTCCCGAGTATCGATTCGAGGCGCGGCACCTGGAACGGTTGCCGCTCGGCACGGGGTATCTGGACGTGGGCAAGCGGGTCGCGGTCGTCGTCTTGGGCATCCAGGCCCGGCCCGTGCCGAACTTTACCTGGCCGCCGAGAATCACCGTCGTGGTGGACGCCACCGGCGTCGGTGTGTCCGCGGCCGACATCGTGCGCGACGCCCTGCACGGAACCCGTGCCAGACTCGTGACGGCGACGTTCACACACGGCGAGTCGTTCAACCGCAAGAACTCCCGGGAGTGGACGGTAGGCAAGGGGTATTTGGTGAAGCGACTCCAGGCGTTGTTCCAGACTCAGCGCATCAAACTCCCGGCTGATCATCCGGAAGCGCAGGCGATGACTCGCGAGCTCGTGGACTACGAGGTGAAGGTGGATCCCGATGGCGACGCGAAGTTCGGTGCGTTCAAGGTGGGCGCCCACGACGACCTCGCCAGCGCACTTGGCCTGGCCGTGCTCATGGATCCGCAAGGGGCCAGTCTTTGGGCAACCTGAGAGGATAGAGGCTTGATTCCTCCAGTCGCGCGCAGGCATGAGGACGGCCCAGGCATGATGCCCGGGCCGTTTCCTTGTGTGCAATCGCTCTCATCGGCGTAGATGGCTCCCGTCGGCGCGTTCAGCGTTGCTGTAGGCGCATCCCCATCAACATGCCGGAAGTGTCTCATGAAGCCGATCGTCCTGCAAGATATGAGACGTTGATTCCGAGACGAGTTATGAGGCGATAATCGGGCGGTTCTGGGTAAGCTGACGGCCAACGGGTGAACGTATCAATAACGTTCGTTTGTGAGACGGCGCAAATCCTATTCTTGATAATGTCACCGGTCACAGGGGTGCTAAGCGTATGGTATATGCTATTAGTGTCCGACACCCTGGTAGCGGTTCAGGGGCTTACGATCGCGCACGCACTGTCCTGCGGCTGCGCTTCACGGCAAAAGAACTCGGGTCGTGGGGCGAGAGTGAGCCGATAGCGGCGGACTAACGCTTGATCGGAGAAGAGCAACATGCAAATACAGAAGGTAGCCGCTCAAGACGGTGAGGAGATTGCCGTTCGTTCGAACAATCAGGAATGGAAGGCCTCATGGCACCCGCCTTCTGCGCCTCCAGCCGGCACGCCGCATGGGGCATCTGCCGTCTGTGTCACCGGCGACAGCGAGATCATGCTGATCAGTCATGACGCCGAGCATTGGGGCTTGCCCGGTGGCCGAACGGAAGAAGCAGAGACATGGGAAGAGACCTTGCGACGGGAACTGCTGGAAGAGGCATGCGCAACCGTCGTCCAGGCCAGGCTCCTAGGGTTCAGTCGCAGCATCTGTGTGGCGGGAACCCAACTGGGTCTCATTCTGGTCCGGTCTTTTTGGCGAGCAGAGGTCGATCTTGCGCCGTGGGAACCGCAGTTCGAGATTCCGCATCGTTGTGTCTTTGCGGTGGAAGACGTGTGGGGCCTTCTGGTGACTGCACATCCAGACGGGTCCGCGCCCATCCTCGTCCGCGCACTCCACGAGGCGACGACCCCCTGCTAGTGCCGCGTACGCCGTGATTATCACTCTAACCTGTGGCGCATTCTTTGAAGAGTAAGTTGTCGTTCCATTGAGGAGGGGGACCATTATGCGGCTTGCGATCCTGTCTGACATCCATGGCAACCCGATTGCGCTCGACGCCGTGCTCCGCGACGCGGAGGAACGGGGTGGAATTGATGGCTACTGGGTGCTCGGCGATCTGGTCGCGCAGGGATTTGACCCCATGACAGTGCTGGAGCGACTCACCGCACTGCCCAATGCCCGGTTCGTGCGGGGCAACACCGACCGCTACACCACCACTGGGGACAAAGCGGCGGTGCTGTCCATGCTTGGGAGGGGTCTGCCGACACCGGAGGAGGTTGAAGCCCCAATACCCCCTGAGCTTTTCCCAGCCTTTGTGACTGTGGCCCAGGGTATCGCCTGGACACGCGGCTGCCTGGCCGGCGGCGCCTGGCTCGACTGGTTGGGCGAGCTTCCACTTGAGCAGCGTCTCACATTGCCAGACGGAGCCAGGATGCTCGGGGTCCATGCTTCGCCGGGCCGTGACGACGGTCCCGGTTGGGAACCCGATCATACCGATGAGGAGGTGATGGAGCGCTTCGCTGGATGCGATGCTGAGATTGTCTTCATTGGACACACGCATTGGTCACAGGAGCGCCGCATCGCTGGTGTTCACGTGGTCAACGTCGGTAGCGTGAGCAATCCGCGCACCAAGCTGTCACCCGATCTCCGCGCCTCCTACGCCCTACTTGAGGCTGACGCTGTGGGATACCAGGTCATGCTCCAACGCGTCCCGTACGACACGCAGGCGGTCATTCGCACCATCCAGGAGCGTCATGTTTTCCCCAACCCTGAATGGCTGATAGCCAAGTTCGTCGGCCAAGGGGCTGCAGTTTAAGACCATCGTAGCCGCCAATATGTCGACGCCAGATAGCAGAGCAGAGCTACGTAAGCAATCAGGGCAATCGAGGGCACGAAGCGGGTTCCACCACACGCCCATCCAGTGTTCGCAAGGTCTCACAAACGACCGTTTGTGAGACCATCGCGGCCGACTACGATGCCAATTACACGACCTGTTTGTCAGGCAGCCCAACCAGTATGGACTTCCTCCTGATCCGGATGTGTGTCCAATGCCCTCGAGCGCTACAATAGGCTCCTGTGAACCCACCATGTGGCCCGCGGGAGAACCCCCCTGCCAAGGAGTCGCCGATGACCGCCGAGCATCCTCCTGGTTCATCCTCGTTTCCCCCTCCGCGTCGTGCCGGTCGCGTCGTGCGGTGGGTTCATCGCGGGCGGACGGGAGCGGTGCAGAGCTACCGGGCCTTGCTTTCCAGCTGGCCGGTGCAGGGATTCAACGATTCTGGTGCTGGGCATCTTTCCGCCATTCTGGCCTACAACGGCCTCGTGGCGCTCGTGCCGACCACCCTGCTGGTGGTCTCGATCGCCGGGCTGATCCTGCGGCAGGACGCGGCGATGTCGATCTTTGTCCGCTCCATCTATTGGGCCCTGCCGACCGATGATGCCCGCCAGGCCCTGGAAGCCGCCCTCACCGCGCGCAGCAAGAGCGGCTGGTTCGCCGTCGCGAGTCTGGGCGGCTTCGTCTGGATCGGGAGCGGGTTCGCCGGTGCCCTCAACCACTGCTTCAATTGCGTCTATGGTGTTCCCGATGGCAATTTCATCGCGACGCGCCGCCGCGGAGTGGTCGTCCTCACCGCGTTTGTCGTGCTCTTCACGGCCGTGACCGTCGCGGCCACCCTGCCGGCGCTCTTCATCCAGCGGGATGTCGGTCCTTATTTCCGCACCTGGGTGCTGGCGGGGATCCGCGGCCAGATCGTCAGCTTCGCGCTCGCCTACCTGGCGGCGGCGCTCTCCCTCCTCATGATCTACCGGCTGACGCCGAACGCTGATCAACGCCTGCGCGAGGTCTGGCCGGGAGCGCTCGTGGCCGGCGGGCTCTTCGTGGCGATCGGCCAGGCCTTCCCGCTCTACCTGCGGATGATCGGTGG